>Ga0181537_10000962_pt1 | contig 27066 bp, 20 predicted proteins | sample PEATcosm2014_Bin_39_FD_119765 | JGI IMG/M metagenome (GOLD analysis project Ga0181537, IMG submission 119765) | Peatland microbial communities from MTU Mesocosm Facility, Houghton, MI, USA - PEATcosm2014_Bin23_10_metaG | ecosystem: Environmental > Terrestrial > Soil > Wetlands > Peat | place...
CCCTCAGCGATGTAGCGGTCAATCCCGGGCGACGGCCGGCAGAACAATTTCAGACCGAATTCAAGAACGATCTGCTCGGCGGGATGGTCGTGCTCCATCATACGGGCGCGGTCTACCAAAGAGGAGCCGCCGAGAAAGCCGAGAAATTGCTCTACTCGCGTTACGGTGGCGACTCGTTGAGAACTCAGAAGACCCCGCTCACGTTCATCCCGTATTACGCGGGGGCGAATCGGCAGGCGACTTCGATGCAGGTGTGGAGTCTGCTGCTTCAGTCGTAGCGGCGATGGAGATTCACCAAGACAGTCGCACCAGGGAAAGACTTTGCCGAGGTAGCATAAACTGCAGTCGGACGTTACCCTGCTGCATCTCTACCCACGCGGGAGAGTCCAGGAGTTGCAGTTGGCCGGCACTCTCCAATCGTTTGTACGCGTTCTCTGAAAGCGATTGTGGTGAACCCATTTCTTTCCACGCGGCGAATGCGTTGCTGTGGTCGGAGTCTACCCGGAAATGTTCGAGCAGGCCGCGCTTTGCGTCGGCGGGCAGGCCCGTGATCGCGAGGTCGATGGCCGCGGCCGGGAACAGAACATCATCGTCGTGATAGTTCCAGACAAGAATCTCGATCTCCCGAGCCTTATCCTTATCCTTCACTTTATCTTTGCGCGTGGCGACGACGTTGATGTCGGGCTGCGCCCGCACTCCGTTGCGCACAACGTCCTCTGTGCTTAATGAGCTAGAGCTGGTTGCCTTCACGCGCTCGTTGCCCAACATACCCAGCATGCGAAAGGCGTTCAGGACGGGCTTATCCACGCCGTTCGTCGCCAGTTCCCGAAAACCGGCGAAGTAAGGCTGTCCCTCAAATTCGAATGCCCAGGTCACCACTCCGAGAAGATTGACGCGTTCTCGACGCGCCAGTGCCAGGATACTATTCAGAACTTCAACGGTATAAGCGCCGTATAACGGTCCATTGCGGTATAGGTTCTGCGGATTGTTTTCGGCGGAGCACGCCGCGCAACCTTCCGGATCCGACTCCCCCAGTATGATCGGCGTCTGTCTCCACTCCGGGAAAGACGCGACGATCTTGAATCCCTGTTCGATCGCGGCAAGCTGACGGCTGATCCCCATCTGCACGTGATCCCCTTGCCATGTAGGAGATCCTTTGGGATGAAAGCTGACGAAATCGAGGTGCGATCCAACTTTGCCGGTTGCGTAGTTTTTCTCGTGAGCGCAATGCTCCAGGAATGCGCGGAGAAAATCCGCGGCTTTCGAGTTGCCCGGACCCGTGGTGTCCGGCCCTCCGATGCGCGCTTCGGGAAGCGCCCGCAGCACGGCATCGACTGAGAAGTCATAGAGCTTGAAATATTCTTCTCGCGTTCCTTGCCAATACCCAATGTCGGGTTCGTTCCACACTTCCCACAACCAGGTCTTCACTTCAGCTTCGCCGTAGCGTTCGCGAAGATGGCGAACGAACTGAAAAATAAGTTCGGACCACTTCTGATAATCGTTCGGCGGATGGGCCCATCCGGTGTAAATGTCGCCGACTTTGGCAAGTGGAAAATCATGACGATAGGGCTCCGGGTGTATCGATAGCGCCTTCGGCATAAAGCCAATTTCGACCAGAGGCGTGACGCTCGTCGCGTGGAACGCGTCGAAAATCTGGTCCAGAATTGCCCAGCTATAGATCGGATGCCCCGATGCATCCTCCGAATAGACATTCGTCGAACCCCACTTCAGAGAAGCCGACCCGTCGCCGCTTGTCAGCAAATTGTGAGTTCGCACGTAAACCGGAACCACATTCGCCGCGGCCATCTCACCAAGCAACTTCCTGCCATTCGGAGCGTAGGTGTAATTGGGTTCGTCATAGCCGAAATAATTCCAAACCGGCGAGATCGGCCCGTCTGATTGGTTGGCCTGTACCTGGATGCGCACGTTCTGCGCAGTTTCCTGGGCCCAGCAGAGTTGACAGGCCAGAAAGAAGAGAACGAAGAGAACAACCAACACGAAGAATTGTGGCCTTTCTTCATGCTGCCGATCGTGCGCTCGGCCGCGTCGTTTCACTCGAAGCCATCGCTCGGGCGAGGGAATATACGACATGCTCTAGCGGGTAGAAAAGCGATACACGGTGACTGTGTGATAGCGCGCACCGGTCTTCAATTCGGTTGTTGGGAAATCGGGATGATTGGGCGAGTCTGGAAAATGCTGCGTCTCCAGACACAGCGCCGCGTGCAGCTCATCCGGCTTTCCACCTTTGCCTTTGATCGAGCCGTCCAGGAAGTTTCCGCTGTAAAACTGAATTCCCGGCTGATCGGTCAGAACTTTAAGAACTCGTCCGCTACCCGCTTCATAGAGCTCGGCAGCTTCCGTCAATTTCCCTTCGCCGTTGTCGAGCACCCAGTTGTGATCGTAGCCACGGCCGCGATGGATTTGTTCGTCATCGGCGTTGATACGCGCTCCAATGGCGGTCGCTTTGCGAAAATCGAAAGGAGTCCCTTCCACAGACTTCAACTCTCCCGTCGGAATCAAGCCCGCATCCACGGGGGTGAAGCGAGAGGCGTGCAACGTGAGCTGATGGTTCAGAATGTCACCCTGGCCCGCGAGGTTGAAATAGGAGTGATTCGTAAGATTGACCACGGTGTCTTTGTCCGTGGTGGCAGAGTACTCGATGCGCAGGTCTCCCTTTACCAGTGTGTACCGAACCACAGCCGACAGGTTGCCTGGATATCCCGCCTCGCCGTCTTTGCTGAGATAAGTCAGCTCCACTCCGTTCGTGATGGGCTTGGCCTTCCAGACCACGTTGTTGAAGCCGTGCGGCCCGCCGTGAAGAGTGTTTTCGCCGTTGTTGAGCGGCAAAGAATATTTCTTGCCATCCAGGGTAAAGCTGCCGTGCCCAATGCGGTTCCCGTAGCGGCCAATGATAGCTCCGAAGAACGCGGGGGATGGGCTATTGAAGTTAGCCACGTACCCGTTGAGGTCATCAAAACCCAACACCACATCCGCCGACTTGCCGTTGCGGTCCGGAGCCTTCAGAGAAACCACAACGCCGCCGTAGTCTGTGATTCGAGCTTCGTAGGGGCCATCGCTCAGCGTGAAAATCTCTACCGCAGTGCCATCGGGCATTTTCCCAAACGGTTGGCTTGTCACTTTTGTTTCCGCCTCCGCACTCAGAGTAAACAGGGCGAGACACAATCCGCTCGTCGCGATCATTCGCAGGGCTTGCTGTATGCGCATTATTGCTCCTCGATTTGCACCTAACTGTCTTGGTTTCCCATCGCAGCCTGAGATACTGCGATCAGGGTTGGCAGCATATCGCCGAGTCCGTCGCCGCCACGCTGGCCAAGAGTGAAATACAGCTTGTTATATAAAGGATAGAGTCGCGCGTACGTACGCTGCGCTCCGGCGTCCGGCGTGAATGTCCGGTTGGGAGCGCAGATTTTATCCTGCGCTTCTTCGACCGTCTGGAAAGTTCCCGCGGCCAGAAAAGCAAAGATCGCCGACCCAAGACTCACTACGCTCCTGCTCGGCACCAGCACCGGACGACCCAGCACATTGGCGTAGACCTGGTTAAGGACATCATTCTTCTGCGGAATTCCGCCTGCGTTGATCACCCGCTTGATGTGCACGTCGTGGGCGGACATGCGGTCAAGAATCACGCGCGTATGAAACGCAGTCCCCTCAATCGCAGCGAAAAGTTCATCCTGCGCTGTGGTTTGCAAATTCCAACCCAGCGTGACGCCGCGCAGGTTGGGGTTCACCAACACGGTGCGGTCGCCGTTGTCCCAGGTTAGGCGCAGCAGGCCGGTCTGCCCGGCGCTATATTTCTCCAGGCCAGCGCTCAACGTCCTCACATCGGTCCCGGCTCGAGCGGCGATCGCACTGAAGATGTCTCCCACGGCGGAAAGTCCCGCCTCGATTCCCGTGCGTAGAGGATGCACGCTGCCTTGCACCACGCCGCACACACCCGGAACCAGGTTCACTGACGGCGTGATTCCAATAATGCAAGTCGAGGTTCCGATCACGTTCACCATGTCATCGGTACGGCATCCGGCGCCAATAGCATCCCAGTGCGCGTCGAATGCGCCGACGGGAATCGGAATGCCGGGTTTGAGCCCAAGTTTTTCAGCCCACGAAGAAGAAAGGCTGCCCGCAATCTGATCGGAGGTTGCGTACTCGCCATCCAGTTTCTCGCGGACTCCCTTTAGAAGAGGATCCACCTTTATCAGAAAGCTGTCCGGCGGAAGGCCCCCCAGTTGGGCGTTCCACAGCCATTTGTGTCCCATGGCGCAGACGCTGCGTTTTACTTTCTTAGGATCGGTGATGCCGCATAGTGTTGCCGCCACCATGTCGCAATGCTCGAACGCGGAAACAAACTCAGAACGTTTTTCCGGGTTGTGCCGGAGCCAGTGCAGGAGTTTGGAGAATCCCCACTCCGATGAGTAAACGCCACCGCACCACTCGATCGCTTCCAGATTTTCTTTGTGCGCAGCAGCGGTGATCTCCGCCGCTTCGCCTTTCGCGCGGTGATCGCACCACAAGTAGTACTCGTCGAGAGGGTGAAGATTCCTGCCGACCGGAATCACGGAAGAACCTGTGGTATCGAGCGCGATGGCCTGCACTTGATCTCCCGCGACACCGGACTTTTGGAGAACTTCGCGCGTGGCGGAGACCAGCGCCCGCATGTGATCGTCGTGAGATTGAGTGGCGTACTCCGGATCTTCGCGCTTACGGTGCAGCGGATATTCGGAGGTAGCAGAATCGAGCAGGCCGCGTTCGCTGTCGACCAGAGAGACACGAACGCTCAGGGTTCCAAAATCGACGCCGGCCACAATGGCCATCAGCAGGCTCCGTTATCAGACTCCGTTAACATGCTGCGTTAACATGCTTCGTTATCAGGCTGCTTGATCGCGGCCGTGGTGATACATGTCCCAGCCCAGATAGCGGGTGGTGGCTTCCTGCACGGCGGAGGCGACCGTCGACAGATTCGCCGCCACGTGGTGCTCAAAGCCGCGTTCGCAGATGAAGTGCAGTAACTTCTGCAACTGCGGAATCTCGACCACGCCCGCGCCGCCGAACGTGTTCAGTGGATCGTCGGTGAATCGTCCTTCGCCTACATACCCGCGCATTTTGCCGGAAGTATCGTCGGTGGAGAAGCGGGCGAAGCTCATCTTCTCGGGCTTGATCAGCCCCACGCAGGTTCCAAAAGTATTTTCTTTGCCTACAGTGCCGGCGATGATTTCCTGAAAATCCATTTTCACCGAGCGGAAAAAATGTTTCGGAAGGTTCGAGCAGTGGAAGCAGACCGCCTTGTTCGGGTCCGATCCGTAGTTGTTGTTCCAATCGAGCAGCGCCGAGGGACTGCCCGACGCCAGTTGCAGCGCATGCATGCCCAGCACGCCGCAAATATCCACCTCGCAGGCGCTCGATAGCAGTTCGTTGCTCATCATGCTCATCACGGTGCAGGGAACCACGCCGAGGTTTTCTTCGATCGAGGTCCAGCACTGCACCGCGCTGATTGTGACTTCGGTCGCGGCCATCCACTGGTCGACCACCGCGCCCAGCTTTGCCATCTTCAATAATGCCGGCGCGGGCACGCTGCTGGCATCTACATATTTCTTGATCGCGGCCAGCTTCGCCTGCGCATGATCATCGTTATCTTTCATGCGCTCGATGCGGCCCAGCACCTCGGATAGATCCAGCGTCTCGATCGAGATGCCCTGTGACTCCAGAATCTTTTCGCTATAGCGCACCGTGTTGAATGCGGCGGGACGGGCGCCAATAGCGCCAACGCGCAGGTTGCGAAATCCTTTTACCACCCGACACACCCCGGCAAACCATTCCAGATCTTTCACGAACTCAGGCGAGTCGGGACTCTCCGTGTGCAGCGTCGTGATCGAGTAAGCAATCCCATACTGCCGCAGATTGTTGCAGGCCGACATCTTGCCGCAGAAACTGTCGCGACGCGAGGCGATGGTCATCTTCTTGGGATCATCCGGCGTCGCCTGAACGAGCACCGGCACGTGGAGATCGGCCAGCCTCAAGGCATCCGCGATGGCTCGTTCTTCGCCAAAGTTCGGCAACGTAACAATCACTCCATCAATCCGCTCGCGATGCCGTTTGAACAGTTCGGCGCAGCGCCTGGATTCTTCCCGCGTCTCCACCGCTCCGTACTTGCTCTCTTTCGGATCCAGGGCAACCACGTCCATGCCCGCCGCTTCCAGCGCGCGCAGGATTTCTTCCCGTCCGCTCTTGGCCAGGTGGTCGGGAAAAAATCCCCGATTCCCCACGATCACTCCCATCGTCATCTTTTTCGCATTCGCCGACATAATCACTCCCTGTCACCACACAGCTCCAATGATCGCTGAGCAATGATCGCCGAGCAGTCCCCCGTTTGTCCTGCGCTGTTACTGGTTCTGCTTCTGCCCGTAGTACGCGTCCTTTCCGTGCTTTCGCAGATAATGCTTGTCGCGCAGCGCGCTTGCGGCCGGCTGTGCGGTGGCGTTGATGCCAAGCGTGAAGTAAGCCATCCGCGCGAGCGCTTCCAGAATCACCGCGTGATGAGCCGCTGCCGAAGCATCTTCACCCCACGCGAAAGGTCCGTGGTTGGCCACCAGCACGCCCGGAGTCGCCGATGGATTCGTCTGCCGCAAGCTGCGAACAATGGCATGACCAGTGTTCTTTTCGTATTCTCCCGCAATCTCTTCGTCGGTTAATTCCGACGTGACCGGCACTGGGCCAGGGAAATAATCCGCGTGAGTCGTGCCGAAACATGGGATCGGTTTACGAGCCTGCGCCCATGCAGTAGCATATTCCGAATGCGTGTGAGCGACGCCGCCGATTTCAGAGAACTCGTTGTACAACACCAGATGAGTCGGCAGATCCGACGAAGGCCGCAGCGTCCCTTCCACAATTTTTCCAGTCAGGTCGGTCACCACCAGATGCTCAGGCTTCATCTGCTCGTAGGGTACGCCGCTGGGCTTGATCACCACCCACCCATCCTCCCGCGAAATTCCGCTGGCATTGCCAAACGTATAAAGAACCAGTTTTCTCCTCACCAGTTCCAGATTCGCTTCCACCACTTGTTCGCGTAACTTTTGCAGCAGCATTCCTTTATCCTAAACTCCGCCGCCCGGATCCCCTGTACACGGTAATCGTTTACCCAAATAACCGCGATCCAGACTATTCCCCTGTCGTGGAAGTTGGCAAGGGCTTTCTAGAAGCCTTGCGGAAGATCTTCTTTCGCAAGCAGGCCGGGGGGAAATACGATTGCATTCTAACGCGGCAGCTTGCCCGAGGTGCTTCGCGCTCTGCCGCGCCCGGCCACTTTGGGAGACGTTGCGGACCCTCCAGCCGGGGCCAGCGCGGTAGAACGTCTGAGCACTACACTGGTCGTCAGTTCGTATTCGTGCCGTTCGTGCGAGGGCGGATCGCATTCGATCTCGTTCAACAGAGCCCGGAAAGCCATCTTGGCCAGTTCCTTCTGGGACATTTGCACCGTCGTCAACGGAGGCGTTGTGAACTCAGCTAACCGGATGTCGTCGAACCCGACCACGGACAGGCCTTCCGGTACCCGGATGTTCTGATCAAAGGCTTGTCGCATAACTCCGATCGCAGTCATATCATTCGAGCACAGCACGGCCGTCGGTTGCACACCTGAATTGTTAAGTTCAACCAGCGCACGCATCCCTCCCTCCAGGCAGTGATCCCCAACTGTGATCAAGTCGGGAGAAAGTCCGATCTCCATCATAGCCATCCTGAAGGCCTCTCGTCTGGCCATGGCGGACTTCAAATGCGGCGGGCCCGCGACGAACGCAATCCGCGTATGGCGGAGGGCCGCGAGATGCTGTACAGCCTGCCGGATTCCACTCTGATAGTTGATCCGGATATTAGCCACTCCTCTCACATCGGACCCTACATCAACGAATACCAGCGGAACTTTTCGGTCACGAAGGTGTTCGAGCAGCGCCTCTTCCATGCCAAACGTCAGGATCGCGACCCCGTCCACTCGGCGTTCGATCATCCGCCGAACCGACAACTCCATCCGCTTCGGGTCGTTCACCGTGGAGGTGATTAAGATTTCGTAGTTATTTTCGACCGCGAGATTTTCAAAGGTTTGGACGATCTCTGGGAAGAATGGATTGGTGAACTCTGAGACGATCAGGCCAAAAATCCGGCTTCGTCCCGAAACCAGAGCGCGAGCCTGAGTGTTTGGGTAGTAACCTAGTTCGTCCACTACGCGCCACACCCGCTTGGCTAGTTGAGGATCGACAGTTGGAACGCGGTTAATTGCCCTGGACACGGTGGCGGTGGAAACCTTCGCTCTGCGGGCGATTTCGCGGATATCCATCGGGCTGTGTAGAGAAAAAAGCCAAGTTTTATCGGTGTAATTTTAACATGAGTTCCGGACCCGTTTTGCAGCAAACGTTTTCCATGCCTGGAAGAACAACTCTCCCAAACCTTGTTGATCGACGCGAGGACCGGAATGACGACCGGAATATCGCTCCGCGCACAAACCCGGTGAGTCTCATGATTTCATTCCTCGCTTTATGTCACGTTATGAATTCGGCCGTCTCTTCGACGATTTGGAAACGGCAGAAAAATCTTCGTCGCCATGGCCCTCAGCAATAGCCTGCTTGAACACAGAGAGCGCAGCGGCCGCAGTTTGCAGGGAGATTCCGTTCGTGGACGCATCGTCGATGGCATACCCGATATCTTTTGCCATCCAGCGCAGCGCAAAGTTTGGCGTGAAGTCGCTGACAGCGATTCGGTCAGCCATTCTCTTCACAATTCCACTTCCCGGAGCGCCACCCGTGAGAATCGATACCGCCTTCGTGCGATCAAGTCCGCCCGCATCAATCATCGCCACAGCCTCAGCAAACGATGCGGCTTGCACACCACAGACGAAGTTGTTGATGAGCTTCATCAATGAGCCACTTCCGACCGGGCCCAGATGAACCACAGCTCGACCGAGAACCGAAAACACAGGCCGCGCGGCATCAAGCGCTTCGGCAGAACCTCCGACAAGGAAAACCAGTTCGCCGGACGCGGCATGCGGTTTGGTGCCCGTGACCGGCGCATCCAGAAACCGGCAGCCACGCTCTGCCGTCTTGGCCGCAAGTTCCTGAATCCAATCGCCACTTAGCGTGCTGGACTCGATCAGGACCGAACCCGGGGAGGCCCCGGCCAATGCCCCATTTTCGCCGAGCCATGTGCTTCGGGATGCAGCGTCATCCCCCACCATGCTGAGAATGATGTCCGAACGCGATGCAGCATCGCGCGGCGATTCAGCGGCGAATGCACCGGCGTCCGCGAAGGGAACGCTTTTCTCGCGACTCCGGTTGTAAACGGTCAACGGGAAGTTTGCTGAGAGCAGGCGATTGGCCATGCCCGTGCCCATGATGCCAAGTCCGAGAATTGCCACGCGTGGTTTTGCCATGGTTTCGCTCATCGCCTCCACTCATCCCAACGGAATTATACGCGATTGATGGTAAACGTTTACTCATTTTGTCGGTTGCGGTTACAATCTCCCCCACCCTCGCAGCTCGAGAATATTCGACAGTCATGACTCCGCGGTGCCAAGGTGAATGGATTGGGAATCCAGATGGCGTGGGATGACGCGCCCAGAAAACTCAATCTGCGGCTCGGCTCCGGCTCGCGGATGTTGCCGTCGGGAACCAAGGCCATCGCGCTGCAACTCGGCGAAAACGAGCGCAGTGTCACATTTGAGGGAAAGCCGGTTGACGTTTCGTTCTGAGGTTCTTAATGCGATCGACTTACTGCTTCGACTGGCTGTCGATCCAGCTGCTTACTTCCGAATCCAGCACGTCCAGCGGGAGCGCGCCGTTTCCCAGCACTTCATCGTGGAAGGCGCGGATATCAAACTTGGCGCCGAGCTTCTGCCGCGCTTGTTCGCGTAGTTTCAGAATTTCAAGTTGCCCGAGCTTATACGCCAAGGCCTGGCCGGGCCACGCAATGTAGCGGTCCACTTCGCTCTGGACATTCGGCTCATCCATGGCGGTGTAGCGATGGAAGTAAGCGACCATCTGATCGCGAGACCAATGTTTTTCATGCACGCCGGTGTCGATCACCAGGCGAATCGCGCGCCACATTTCGTTTTCGAGACGGCCGTAGTCGCTGTAGGGATCCTGGTAGTGACCAACTTCCTTCCCGAGTCGCTCCGCATAAAGCGCCCAGCCCTCGACGAACGCGGTGTAGCCGGCGTGCCGGCGAAATTCCGGGAGCTTCTGCATCTCCTGCGCCAGAGAAAGTTGCAGGTGATGACCAGGGATGCCTTCGTGATAGGCGATGGCTTCGATGTTCAGGACCAGGCGGTGCTCGGGATCCCACTCGTTGACGTTGATGTGTCCGGGGCGCGAGCCATCCGCCGCGCCGTCGGTGTAGTCCGCGGGCACAGCGTTTTTCGAGCGCGAAGCTTCCATGGGGATCACCGTGAGCTTGCTCTTGGGAAGATGGCCGAAGAGTTTGGGTAATTCGGGCTCCATGCCGCGGGCGTAGTTCGTATATAGATCGAGCACCTGCTGGCCCGAGTTTGCGTAGAAGTGGCGTTCGTTCTTGATGTGATCGTTCAGACTCGCCAGATCTTTGAATCCCAGCCTGTGGGCGACGGCCAGCATTTCGGCTTCGATTTCGTCGATCTGTTTTAAGCCGAGTGCGTGGATTTCCTCGGGCGTTCTATCGGTGGTGGTTATTTGCCGGATCGAGAAGCGATAGCGCGCCGCGCCGTCGGGAAGTGACCAGACTCCCGGGTCGGTGCGGCCGTGCGGTGCGTAGTCGTTGCGAACGAAGGCGGCAAAACGCTGGTAGGCGGGCACGATCTGATCGGCGACCGCTGCGAGCACGGCATCCTGCAACCGCTTCTGATCGGCTGCGGGCACGCTCGAGGGAAACTTCTTTACTGGTGTGGCGAACGGGCTGTTCTCTCCGGTCTTGCCGGCGACATCGTCTGCTTCTGCCGAAACTTTCTCGAGAAGGTAGCGTGGAGGCATCAGGCCATGGTGCAGGCCCTGCCGCATGTTGGTGGTCAGTTGGTCGAACGCATGCGGGATCTGGCGCAGGCGTGCCAGATAATTGTCGTAGTCGGTAACCGTATTGAAAGGAGTGAGTGCAACCAAGTCCGGCAGTTCGAGATGCATGCCGTTCATCTGATTCACCGGCATTTCCCACTCCTTGAACTGCGCCCCCTCGATCTGCTGGCGTAGTTCCCGGATCATCAGCTGGCGGCTCAGTGTGTCTTGCCGCGAGAAGCCCGCAGGGTCGATTGCTTCGAAGCGTGACAGGAACTTGCGTTGCTGCTCAAGGTCGGATTGGAAAAACTCTGGAGATTGGTCGCTCAGGCGATCGTTATAGCGGTTGTCACCCAACATCGTCGCCCATTCGGGGCTGGTGCGCAAAACGTATTGCCACTGTTCGTCGAATAGGGAGAGAAGTTGCTGGCGGCGAACTTCGACGGAGGCTGGTGCCGGCGTGTTGTTTTGAGCGAACGAGGATTGCACGGACACCGACGTTAAAACACAAAGCAGAATAAGGCTGGTAATGGCTGATCGTTTGCAGAGAGTCCCGCAAAAAGTCATGAGTTATCCTTCTCACTTTCGAGGAAGTCTCGCTTCACCGGCTGCGTGTCCAGACCGGAAACCCTACGCGGTCTTGTTGTCCACCTTCCAGTAAACCGCGTAGCGCTCGTGGATCACTCTGTTGAGTGGCACCATGGTGATCGGTTGCGATTGCCCCACCGTGTTGAACGTGAGCGGTTGCCTGGCGTCGGGTTCAATCCATGCCGTTGGCTTGCTCGGGTCCGCGACGATGTCCGCCACTTTTTTCTGGTCGCCGGGCTTCGGCTCGTAACCGCCGTAGCTCATTTCTTTGGTAACCGCATCGAAGCGCCCGGCCAACACCAGCGGACCATACATCGCAGCCTGGATGGTCTCATTGTCCGGCATGCTACTGATATGTAAGCCCATTGGCAAGCTGAGTTCTATTTTGTCTCCGGTCCTCCAGACGCGGTTGAGAGTGAGATAGCTGCTCGGACTGGCGAACGCGGGCAGAGTCGCTCCATTGATTTTCACGCTGCCGCCCTGCACCCAGTACGGAATGCGAAGATTGATCGCGAGCTGCGACGGGCTGTTCGCCGTAATCGTGATCGTGGTGCCTTGCTCCTCCGGAAAGCGCGTCTCCTGCTTCACCCGCAGACCTTTCTCCGGCCATTCCAGTCGCGAATCGATGTAGAGATTCACGTAGAGTGAATCGTCGTCGTGGAAGTAAATTGTATCGGTCAGCTTTCCATACTCTTCCGAGCCGGTTCCGGTGCAGCACCATAGAGCGTCAAAGGGCTTGCCGAAAGTTTTCCAGTATCCCGCCGCCAGAGGAAGGTAATACATCATGGTGCCATCCTCCGGGTTGATCGTTCCCAGGCGGTGATTGAATAGAGTGCGCTCATAGTAGTCCATGAGGCGCGCGTCGGGCGCCCAGCCGAACAAGTGCCGCGTGAGCTTCATCATGTTGTAGGCGCAGCAGCACTCCGTCGTGTTGGTGCTGAGTTCGGTCGAGAGCTTGCCCGGATCGGTGTTCCATGACTCACCGTTACTGGTGCCGCCGGTGCAATAGGAGCGCTCGTTAACCACTTCGTCCCAGAAATATTCGGCGATATCGCGATAGCGCCGGTCGCCCGTGAGTTCGTAGTACCGCGCCGCGGCGATGACCTGCGGGATGTGCGTGTTGACGTGCAGGCCTTTCAGTTCATCCCGATGCGCAGCCAGCGGATCGAAAAACTGCCTCTTGTCGAAACGCTGCGCAACTTCCAGGTAATAATCTTTGCCCGTGACCGCGTACAGATTCGAAAGCGTTTCGCCCATGCCGCCAAATTCCGTGCCCAGCACGCGCTGCATGTGTTCGTAGCTGAGCGAGCCGGTATAGCCGGCGGTCCAGTTAGCCATTTGTTGCACCATGTCGAGCGCCTGCTCGTTGCCGCAATAAACGTACATATCCAGCAGGCCGGCCATGATCTTGTGAACGGTATAGAAGGGAGCCCACACTCGCTGGCGCTCGCGCAGCCGGTCGAAGAACTCAACCGGGAACGCGCTGAGATAACCACTCTTCAACGCAGCCTGGCATTTGCCAAGTTCCGCCACCACAGTGTTGGCGTTGTTTTTGAGGTCGTCGTCCCCCGAACTGGCATACATCAGCGCGCTGGCTGAAAGATAGTGGCCGCCAGCATAGTGACCACGCAGCTCACAATCGGGAGCTTCCCATCCTCCGAGCGGCTGCGCGGAGGACGGAATGCCGGCGTTGATGCGAAACGTGTGCAACAGGCGATCAGGAGGCAGCGAATGCAAGTACTGCCGGTCGGCTTCCATCGCAACTTTGCACGGACCTTCGCCCAATCGCACCTGCTTCATGGGAAACGGGCGCGCTTTCCAGGGGACTTTCTCGTAGCTGACGGACTTGCCAGTTTTCTGGGTCGTGTCCACCACTGGGTCTTGCGGAGGACCGGCCAGCAACGCTCTCGGCAGCAGAGTTGAACCAGCGACGGCGGCCGCCGACGTCATAAAATGTCTGCGAGATAGCTCTCGGAGTCGCGTCATGATGGGCTCAGGATGACAACTTGTTAACTCTGAGCTATTGTTAGCTATGAGCTATATAGCACCACGATCATACTGTTTCCACCGAACCTGTGGCGTCAAACGCTGTAGCGCCTAGGATTTTGAACGCCCGGCACCGTCGCCCGGACTTCCGTGCGCATCGCTTCGCTTTTGTTCCAGCGCTTGCTTCAGCGACTCACCGGCGTACTGAATATGCTCGCGTAACAGCTTGCAGGCCTGGAGCACGTCACGCTGGCGGCAGAACTCCAGAATCTGGTGATGTTCCTCGTTGGCTCGCCTCATGCCGTGGGTAAGGTAGAGCTGCAAGCGGGTATATCTTTCGCCGTTGTTGTTGACGTTGCGGATGATGGCCATAAAACGCGGTTGATTGGCGCGTGAGTAGAGGATGGAATGAAATTGCCAGTTCAGGCGTCCCCATGCGGAGACGTGGTCGTCCCGCCGGAGCTCGTTTATATAGGTTTGCAGGACGCCGTCCGCTTCCGAGAAATCTTCTTCCGTCAGATGCGGAATCGAAAGTTTCAAAACCTCGGGTTCCAACAGGGCGCGAATCGAAAATAGCTCTTCGACATCATCGGGCGACAAGGCTGGTACAACCGCGCCACGGTTCGGGACAATCGCGATCAAACCTTCCGCATCCAGTTGCCGTAGCGCTTCGCGAACCGGAATCCGGCTCACCTGGTACTGATTCGCAATGGCATCCTGCCGGAGCTGCGCGCCCTCTGGAATCTCCCCGCGAATAATCTGGTCGCGCAACTTATCGGCAACTGCCGAAGTGAGCGACTGTCGCGGGATTGCCGAGTCCGATGCGGTTTCTAAGTCCATCTTTTCGAATGCTCAGGATGCCAGATTCGACACTAATTTGCGTGGCCAACACCCACTATATCTTATGTTATATACAAACCAGCCTTGCCTAATGCCCGGCGATCATGCCCGTTGCGATGACCAAGAATAAAGTCCAGCCGTATAGAAAACCCCACAGTGGCGAATACGCTTCGCGGAGGTAAACATACATGCCCCCAGCGTGCGGCATCATCGCCGAGAGTTCTCCGTAGCACTGCGCTCCCGCAATCGTGAGTGCTCCCGCCACGCCCCACGCCACCGACAGCCTGCCTGCGCTTCCAAAGTGGCGCGCCATTTCCGCCGGGACAAGGAAAATCCCCGACCCAATCATTGGCGCCCACCACCAGCATGGTCGAATCGAACGAGATTAAGTCGCGTGCGAATTCCCGTGGTTCAGGATCAGGCGGTTCCCGGCTTTCCCGCTCGATTTTTTCTGGTCAACGGGTAAGCCCCTTGAAAGAGGTAGGTTTGACGATTGCATATTGTATCCATAAAATACAACTCGGCGGCTAACAAATTAAAAATAGAGGCTCTCTGTCTCAGCAAAAGCATTCTGATAAAAGAGTGCGGGGCCGGCAAGTAGGACGACTAAGACGCCAGCGAAGACCACCGCCCGAAAATGACTGTTCAACAATGGCGCAAAATCCGGGTCATTGACTCCCACACCGGCGGGGAGCCCACGCGCCTGGTCGTGAGTGGTGGTCCTGACCTCGGGACCGGACCACTGGCCGATCGGCTGGAACGCTTTCGCCGCGAGCACGATGATTTTCGATCTGCCGTTGTGAACGAACCGCGAGGGTCCGACGTTATGGTAGGCGCGTTGCTTTGCGATCCTCTGCATTCCGCTAGCGCTGCCGGTACCATCTTCTTTAATAATGTCGGGTACCTGGGTATGTGCGGTCACGGTACGATCGGTTTGGTTGCGACATTGGCTCATATGAAGCGCATCGGTGCTGGAGAGCACAAAATTGAGACCCCGGTGGGCACTGTAAGTGCGATCCTGCACGAAAGCGGCGAGGTCACAGTCAACAATGTTGCCAGCTATCGCAGCGCAGCAGATGTTGCAGTCGAAGTCCCCGGATACGGCAAGGTGCGCGGCGATGTGGCCTGGGGAGGGAACTGGTTTTTCCTCGTGCGTCAGCACTCGATGGAATTGACTCTCCGCAATATCGACGCACTGACGAATTTCACGTGGGCGATCCGCCAGACTCTACGCGACAATGGCGTCGCCGGCGCGGATGGCAAGGAGATCGATCACGTCGAACTTTATGGTCCATCTCAGCTTCCGGGAGTGGACAGCAGGAATTTCGTGCTCTGTCCCGGCAAAGCCTATGATCGTTCTCCATGCGGCACCGGGACCAGCGCCAAGCTGGCGTGCCTTTATGCGGATGGCAAAATCCGCGAAGGCCAAACCTGGAGGCAGGAAAGTATTGTGGGCAGCGTGTTTGAAGGCAGCGTGAAGGTGCGGGACGGCAAGGTGTATCCCAGCATCAAGGGATCTGCATTCGTAAACGCCGAGGCCGAGTTGGTGCTCGATCCCCGCGACCCGCTCTGCATGGGCATTCGCGCATGAGTAAAGCCGGCCATGATGTTGCGATTGTGGGCGCCGGCATTGTGGGCGCGGCGTGTGCGGACGAACTCGCGCGTCGTGGTCTGAGCGTGGTCGTGATAGACGGCGACATTATCGGAAGCGGCGCCACCGCCGCCGGGATGGGGCACATCGTTGTGATGGATGATTCCGAAGCGCAGTTTGCGCTGACGCGCTATTCCCAGCAGTTGTGGCAAGAGTTAAGACCCGAATTGCCCGACGATGTCGAGTACGAACAGTGTGGAACGATCTGGGTTGCGGCTGACAAAGAAGAAATACTCGAGGTTCGGCGCAAGCGGGACTACTACGGTAAGCGCGGAGTTCCCACGGACGTGCTCGATCCGCAGGTGTTATATCGTCTGGAGCCGAACCTGCGTCCGGGGATGGCCGGCGGCCTCCTGGTTCCGGATGATGGAGTGTTGTATCCGCCATGTGCGGCCCGCTTTTTGATGGAGCGCGCGCAGAAACGGGGAGCCAAGCTTCACTTGGGAGTTCCCGTCGCAAACATTGGCCGAGAGCAGGTTCGGTTAGCGGACGGCACACAGATTGCCGTGGAAATCATCGTGAACGCCGCCGGAGCCCGCGCCGCCGAGCTCACGCCGGGTCTGGAGGTCAAGAAACGAAAGGGCCACTTGGTTATCACCGACCGCTACCCCGGATTTGTGCGGCACCAGTTGGTGGAGCTCGGCTATTCAAAGAGCGCTCAGTCCGTGACCGGCGATTCGGTAGCGTTCAATGTGCAACCGCGCCGTACCGGTCAGATTCTCGTCGGCTCTTCGCGGCAGTATGGTGCCGAGCACAAAGAAGTGGATCACTCCATGCTGGTGCGCATGCTGCAACGCGCGCAGGAATACATGCCAGGTCTGGCTCAGTTGTCGACGGTGCGAACCTGGACGGGATTTCGTGCCGCCACTCCCGACAAGCTTCCGCTGATCGGGCCTTGGGCTGGGAATCCGACGACAGAAAAGACCGGAGGCGTGACCGGAAACAAGTCCATATTTCTGGCGACCGGGCATGAGGGTTTGGGAATCACCACATCTCTAGGCACAGCGCGCATTCTTGCAGACCAGATCACCGGCACAAAGCCGGAGATCCCGATCGAACCGTACCTGCCCTCGCGGACCGCGAAGGAGTACGCGCATGCCTGACCAGATCACCCTCACGGTAAACGGAGCGCCGGTCGCCGTTCCCGCGGGTGCGACGGTTGCGGTTGCGATGGTGCTTGCGGGAGTAGCTTGTCGAACGTCAGTAAACGGTGAACCGCGTGGTCCCCTGTGCGGTATGGGAATTTGCTTTGAGTGTCGCGTGGCCATTGGCGGGATCCGGCATTGCCGAAGTTGTCAGGTGCTGTGTGAGCAGGGAATGCAAGTGACTGCCGAGAGCTGAAGCTCGGAGAACCGAGACACGAGACGAGAACCGAAAGCGAGATGAGCAGGGAAGCGCAGCAACACTTCGAGATTCTCGTGATCGGTGGAGGACCCGCCGGCATGGCGGCCGCCGCTCGTGCTGCGGAGTGCGGCGCCCGTGTCGGTGTTGTCGATGACAACTTCAGGCTCGGCGGTCAGATCTGGCGAGGCGAGTTGGGTGGTGCGCGGGTTGAGGACACGCGACTGGATGATTCCCGAACGAACGATTCCCAGTCGGACGATGCGAAAAAAACGGAAGCTTCGCGGTGGGCTGGACGCGTGCGCGCCTCAGGAGCCACCGCCCTCTGCGGATTCCGCGTGGTGCACCAGCCGGAAGCCGGCGTTCTGTTGGCGGAGAATCTCGACGGCTTTTGCGAACTCACCTACGAGAAGCTGGTGCTGGCAACCGGAGCGCGGGAAAGATTCCTGCCGTTTCCCGGATGGACTTTGCCGAATGTGATGGGCGCAGGTGGTTTGCAAGCGATGGTCAAGTCTGGTCTTCCAATTCGAGGCAGGCGCGTTGTCGTGGCGGGCACCGGCCCTCTGTTGCTGGCTGTGGCGGCCTACCTGCGCAAGCAAGGCGCCGAGATGCCAGTGATGTGCGAGCAGGCATCCTGGAGCGATCTGGCAAAATTCGGCTTGGCTCTGTCTGTCTGGCCGGAGAAAATTGCCGAGGCGCTCCAACTGAAGCGGGATCTTGCTGGAGTCCCGTTTGCCGCAAACAGTTGGCCGCTCGCCGCTCGCGGCCAGCAGGCTCTCGAGAGCATAACCATTTCGCGGGCGGGGAAAAAGGAGAACATCCGCTGCGACTATCTCGCCTGCGGTTTTCATCTGATTCCGAATATCGAATTGCCGTTGCTGCTCGGCTGTGCAGTGAACAATGGCTGCGTACAGGTCGACGACTTTCAGACAACGACGGTTCCCTCCATTTTCTGCGCCGGCGAACCAACCGGCATCGGAGGCATGGAGTTAGCGCTCATCGAGGGTCAGATTGCAGGCCTGGCTGCTGTCGGGCGGAGGATCGAAGCAAAAGCCTTATTGCCCAGGCGCCACAAAGCGCGCCGCTTTGCGAGTTTGCTCGATCGCACCTTCCGCCTGCGCTCGGAGCTGGGGAGCTTGCCTTTGCCAGAAACTATGGTTTGCCGTTGCGAAGATGTTTCGTATTCGCGTCTTCGCCAGCACCGCTCGTGGCGCGCCGCCAAGCTGCATACGCGTTGCGGCATGGGCCCGTGCCAGGGACGAGTCTGCGGCCCCGCCACGCAATTCCTTTTCAACTGGAATCCGGATTCCATTCGGCCGCCCGTGTTCCCCGCTCGCGTTGAAACCTTGGCGGCCATCACGGGCCGGCCGCATTTGCGGCACAGCGAAGTCACAGGAGGACAATCATGAACTGGAAGGGTGTGATCCCTGCAATCACCACCAGTTTTGCCGACGATCTTCGTGTCGATCACAGCTTCTTGACGAAACATTGCCACTGGCTGCTCGACAACGGTTGCGCCGGTGTCGTCGCCCTCGGTTCCCTGGGAGAGGGCGCGACTCTGTCCTTCGACGAGAAGGTCGAGATTCTGCGCACTTGTGTCAGCGCGGTTCATGGGCGCGGGCCCGTCGTGGCTTCCATCTCGGCCCTTACCACTTCAGAAGCTGTGGCTATCGCCAAGGCGGCCGCAGAAGTCGGCTGCGACGCTCTGATGGTGTTACCGCCTTATGTCTATCAGGGCGATTGGCGGGAAATGAAGACCCACGTGGCCACCGTGTTTGCCTCTACCCCACTTTCCTGCATGCTCTACAACAATCCTGTAGCCTACGGGACAGATTTTCTGCCTGAACAGATTCGCGAGTTGGCCTCCGAGCACGAAAACTTCGAGGCCGTGAAGGAGTCGAGTACCGATGTTAGGCGTGTATCCGCCATTCGCGCGCTGCTCGACTGCCGCCTGGAAATCTCTGTCGGTGTGGATGACGCTGTGCTCGAAGCTATCGGAGTGGGAGCGACCGGCTGGATCGCCGGCCTGGCCAATGCATTGCCACGCGAATCGGTAGACCTTTTCCACTGCGGCATCAACGGAGAAAGTGACAAGGCCTTTGACTTGTATCGCTGGTTCCTGCCGTTGCTGCGCATGGATACGGTTCCGAATTTCGTGCAGCTCATCAAGCTCGTGCAAGCCGAGGTAGGGATGGGAAATCCTCGAGTGCGTCCGCCGCGCCTGCAATTGGTTGGCGGAGAACTAGAACAAACCAGCAGGATCATTCGCGACGCGTTGCGCTCTCGTCCGCAGCCGGTCGGCGGTTACGCATTAACTGGCAGAAAGTAGTTTTAGAAAATGGCAAAGCTTTCAGGCAGGTCTCTGATCGGGTTTCGCGAAGGCAACGGTTCGTCGGAGCCGCTCTACGCCACTGATCCCACCACTGGTCAACATCTCCAGCCTGGATTCATCAGTGCAACCGCGGAAGAAGTAGAACTCGCAGTCCGCCTTGCAGCAGAGGCCTTTGCCGCGTACAACCGGGTTCCCGGACGAGAACGCGGTGCGTTCTTGCGCAAGATTGCGGCGAACATAGAATCCATCGCTGGCGAGGTGGTCGAGCGTGCCGGCAAAGAGACCGCCCTGCCCCCGGCGCGTCTGCAGGGTGAGACTGCGCGCACTTGCGCTCAGCTGCGGCTTTTTGCCGAGGTGGCGGAGGAGGGATCGTGGGTGGCCGCGCGGATCGACAACGCCGATCCAAATCGCAAGCCCTCTCCCAGACCGGACATTCGCTCTATGCTGCGTCCCCTCGGCCCAGTCGTGGTATTCGGAGCGAGCAATTTCCCACTGGCTTTTTCGGTTGCCGGAGGCGATACCGCGTCGGCCTTGGCTTCAGGCAACCCAGTCATCGTGAAAGCCCATGCGGCGCATCCCGGCACCAGCAACCTCGTGGGGCAAATGGTTCGAGAAAGCGTTCGGGAGTGCGGTTTGCCGGAAGGTGTTTTCTCGCTTCTGTTCGGCAGCGGCGCTCAGATTGGCACCGCATTGATGAAACATCCGCTGGTAAAGGCCGGCGGATTCACCGGGTCGCGCGCAGCGGGAAGAGTGCTGATGGACGTGGCCGCGGCGCGTCCCGAGCCGATTCCGTTCTACGCGGAAATGAGCAGCACCAATCCCGTCTTCATCTTGCCGGGCGCACTTCGGGAACGTGGCGAGAACGTTGCGACAGGCCTGCACACTTCGTTTACTTTGGGCGCCGGACAGTTCTGCACGAAGCCGGGGATGGTGTTTCTCCCGCACGGCAACGATGCTGCCAGGTTTACCGATAAGTTGCGGCAACTGGTCGCCGCCTCGGCGCCATTCCATCTACTGACCGGGGCCATTCATTCTTCGTACGACTCTGCGCTCGCTGAACGAAAGGCCGGTGCGGGTGTTACTCTCGTTGCAGAAGCTCCGAAAGCGGTGCAGCAAGCCGGCTTTGCCGTAAACTCAGTCCTGTTTGAAACGGATGCAGACACATTCATAGGCTCGCACCTGGACGGGGAAATCTTTGGTCCAACCACGCTTCTCGTGCGCCACTCCAACCGCGATCAAATCCTTGAGATTGCCCGCGCTCTCGAAGGCCATCTCACGGCCACGATTCACGGCACCCCCCAGGATCTTCGTGAGTTCGCCGATCTGATCGCGATTCTCGAGGGCAAGGTCGGCCGTCTCGTGTTTAATGGCTTCCCCACCGGCGTCGAAGTTTGCCACGCCATGGTGCATGGAGGCCCCTATCCCTCAACCTCGGACGGGCGCTCCACATCCGTGGGGACGCGGGCCATTTTCAGATTTACGCGCCCGGTCTGTTATCAAGGATTTCCCGACGACACACTACCAGCAGAATTGAAAGACACAAATCCCCTGGGAATCTGGCGCATGGTAGACGGAGAAATGACCCGAGCGGCGACCCTTCCTTCGGGAAATACAGCTGGAGTACCGAGTGCCGTTTGATGCGGGCCGTCGCCTAGACTCACCCGCGTGCACGGCTTGCTCGAGACAGTTCTCGAACCAAATGCTGAAAATCGGGAGGAAGTTTGCAGGCGATCGAGATGTCCTTTCCCGAGCGTGGATGGACGAACTGAAGATGCGCCGCATGAAGAGCTACGCGGGCAATTAACGGCTCCAGCGATTCCTTCCTGTGGTATTTTCTGTCGCCGATCAGCGGGTGGTTCATGGCTGAAAATTGTGCCCGGATCTGATTCTGTAACCCCGTCACCAGCTCAATCCGGACGAGCGATGCGTCCGCGAAAAGACGTTCGACGGAATATCGGAGTTCGGCACGAGCAGCTTGCGAGTCTCTCGCCGTGCGTAACCGCTGAAACATTCCTTCCCGTCGAAAATAGTGCACCAGCGTCCCTGACTCAACGCCGAGACGTCCGCGCACCACCGCGAGATAGGTCCTGGCGGGAGTGTGATCGAGAAACTGCCGCACCAGAGCATCTCGATCCGTCCGGGTCTTGGCAAATAGCAGAGCCCCCGAGGCAAAACGATCGATGCGATGCACGATCAAGGCTCGTTGTCGCTTCGGCTCGAGTCTCGCGGCCAGCAGTGACAAGGCAGACGGAGTTTCCGAACCCTCGACCGGCACAGCCAGAAGTCCAGCTGGTTTGTCGAGAACCACCAGAGCATCATCTTCGTAAAGCACAGAAAGTTCGCGGGAGAAACGGGGCCGGCGCCGGTCTTCGTGGGCCGAAGGTCGATCTGGCTTTCCCCGTCGGCCGCCAGCTTTGCGCGGAAGTCTCTTCATGGGCAAACTGCTCTGGGTATAAAGAACTTGGGTACCAAGAACTGGATATACATGGGCACCCACATGGAGCTGATTCTAAATGTCCGCCGTGACAAGCGGGTAGCCCGAACTTCAAGGTGTCAATTTCCCAGTGGTGAGGTAGTCCTGCGAAGGAACGCCGAAGGCATCTGCGACGCGATTGAAGAAAGCAAACAAGGCTGCAATATATACCGCTTCGGAAATCTCTCCTTCTTTCCATCCTGCGGCGCGCAACTTTTCCACATCGTCGGGAGTGGATCGGTAAGCGGCGTGGGTTATTAATTCCACATAGTCGAGCAGGGCGCGCTCCGCCGGCGTAAGGCCCGCTTCGTCAAGCTTGCCTTCTACGATCGCTTTTACACATTGATCGGATGCTCCCTGGACCCGCAGGAAGTGGGCATGGCTGTCCAGTCAATACGGACACCGGTTGAGATAAGACACGTAGCTGGCGATCATCTCTTTGTGGCGGCGCGAAATATGCCCTTCGGAGAAATGGATCGTATTTCCTAGTTCGAGGACGCGGCGCAGGAAGTCAGGCCGCGCTCCAAAGCACTTGATGATGCCGGGCACCTGTCGTCTTCCCGACCCAGCTCGCCAGAAGTCGTAAGCCGCGGCCGTTTCTCCAGTGGCTTGAGCATCTTCGATGATCCTGATTTTCGTGGCCGGCTTAGCGACTGGAGTGCCGTAGGCGCCCGACGAATCCTTCTGCCGGTCATCTGCATTCGTATCGATCATAACGTGACAAACAGGAGTCGCGACAAGTTAGCCGGAGGAAGAGTTGCGACGCAATAATATGAAAACACTAATAGCAGCCTTGGTCATTGCGCACGTGTTATTAACCCACGGCGATCGCGGCAAATAATTCTTTCAGATTATTGACCCCACTGCAAAGCGTCCCTATAGTCGCGGCACTTCTATCTGCGGGAGAATTTCTCGCGTGCGTTCTCCAATACGTTCGCCGAGAAATATTTTTGCACAATCGATTGCGATTCGTGAGAACAAATGGGGAGAACCATGCCTGGCGCCAAAACGCTAATGTTGTTCCTGATGACCCTTCTTACAGGTTTGAATGTTGCCGCTCAGCAAATCACAGGAAGCATCCGCGGCACCGTGCTGGATCCGAGCGGAGCCATCGTCCAGGCCGCTACCGTCACGGCAAGGCAGACCGAGACCGGCTTAACTCGTTCTGTTGTCACGGATCGTCAGGGAGAGTACGTACTGATCGAACTCCCGATCGGGCATTACCAGTTAGAGGTTCACGCGCAAGGCTTCCAGAAGTATTTGCAGCAAGGAATTTCGTTGGATGTCAACGAGACCGCGACGGTCGGTATTCACCTTAAGCTCGGGTCGGAGACGCAGCAAGTTGAAGTCAGCGCGGATGCGGCGCTGGTGCAGAGCACGGTCAGCAGTCTGGGGCAAACTGTGCTCGAGCACGAGATTCTCGACCTTCCACTAGATGGCCGCAACTTTTCCCAGTTGGGACTGCTTCAGCCCGGGGTTGTGCCGTTGACACCTGGACTACTCGAAGCGGGAGGTCCGGCACGACAGAACCAGGCGTATGCCGTCGACGGGCAACGGCCGGAATCGAACAATTTCATGATCGATGGCGCCGATAATGAAAGCTCCGTGGACGGTGGATTTGTGCTCAAACCGCCGATCGACGCGATCGCCGAGTTCAAAATTCTTAGCCACAACGCGAACGCGGAGTTCGGACGCAACACTGGCTCAACGACCAATATCGTTACGCGCTCGGGGTCCAATTCATTTCATGGGGCCGCCTGGGAGTTCCTGCGCAACGACGCGATGGATTCGTCCGATTACTTCACCCAAGGCGTCCAGCCCCTGAAGCAGAACCAGTTCGGCGCCACCTTCGGCGGACCGATTCTTAAGGACAAGACTTTCTTCTTCGGATATTACGAAGGCTTCCGCAACCGGCAGGGTGAGACCGTACCGGCGACCGTGCCATCCGTCGCCGAAAGGCAAGGCAATTTCGGACAGGAGTGCACCGACATCCCTGGAGCGACATTCAACACGACCACTGGCCAGTGCAGTAATCCGAATGGGCAGCTAACTTTTTTCGGAACGCCTGTGCCCTTCAACCAGATGACGATTTTCACCCCGATCAATCCGATCGCCACCAACGTCTTGCCGTTTTTCCCGCTGCCGAATCAAGGAGAGAATGGGTTCACCGCCACGCAGACTCTAATCGAGAATAATGACCAATTCGGAGTGCGCCTGGATCATTATCTTTCCCGTGCCGACACTCTGAATTTCCGATACATGTTCAGCACCGGCCCGACGACGGACCCGCTTTCGCCGGTCGGAGCCAATGTTCCCGGTTTCCCCGTGGGAGAGTACGACCGAGCGCAGAATGCCGTTGCCCAGGAGACGCACATCTTTTCGCCTTCCACCATCGGCGTTGCCCGCTTTTCCTTCCTGCGTAATACTTTCCTGCTCGACGAACACCTGAATCATGAATCACCGGCAGACCTGGGTTTTCAGTACGCTCCAACGCTGCCTTTGGCCGCCGGACCTCCGTTCATTCAGGTTGGCGGATACGCCTCGGTGGGCGACCCCATCACCGGACCGCGGAACACGTATCAGAATACGTTTGATCTCTCTGGCTCTCTGAGCTGGATCCGCGGCCGTCACGAATTCAAATTTGGCGGAGGCTACCGGCGCGATCAGATCAACGCTTTGCAAGGGATCGCGACCAACGGCTTTTTCGTGTTCGCGGGCATCCCCTCATTCGAGAGCTTCATCTACAACGATGGTTTTGCCAACTTCCTGTCCGGCAATCCTGTCGTTTTTCTGCAGGGTGGAGGTAACTTTGCCCGCGAAATCCGTGACCGTGCTCTCGATGCTTACGGCCAGGATACCTACAAGGTCGCACCTCGCGTGACCTTGAACCTTGGACTTCGTTACGAGCTGCCGTTCCCCTCCACCGAGAGGAACAATGAGGTGAATCTCTTTGTTCCCGGAGCGCAGTCCCGAGTACTGCCCAACGCTCCGGCGGGACTTCTCTATCCCGGCGATCCGGGCGTGCCTGCCGGCTTGATTCCCACCCAGAAGACGGCCTTTGCTCCGCGCGCCGGGGTCGCGTGGGATGTGCTCGGCAACGGCAAGACTGTGGTCAGCGGGGCGTACGGAATCTTCTACGAGCCCTATTACACCGGAGAGGGCGGCCCGCTGCAGGATCCAGTCAGCTCGCCTCCTTTTCTCAAAACTCAGCAGATTAGTTTCCCCGTCAACTCGTTTGCCAATCCGTTTTACACACCGAATCCTTTCGGTCAGGATTTCCCCGAGCCGATGACACTGCTTGTGGTCGCTCGCAACCTGCATCTGCCCTACGCGCAGGATTGGAACTTGAACATTCAGCGATCTTTGGGCGACGACTGGATCTTTCAGGTCGGGTATGTGGGCACTACTGGTGTGAGGCTGCCGCGATTCATTGAAGGCAATCCGCCAGCCTTCGTTCCGGGCTTGAGTAATTCAGCCGCCTTCTGCGCTCCGCAAAGCCCCCCATGTCCGATATCCAACGAAAACAACGTAAACAATCGTCGCCTCTATTCTGGATGCACCCTGGCGGACCCGCCGAGTAGTTGCATCTACAGTTCGGTTGGTGAAATCGCCAGCGGCGCAAATTCCAGCTATAACGCCCTGGAAGCCAGCTTGCGCAAGCGCTTCAGCCACGGCCTGTCGTTCCTCGCTTCGTACACGTGGGCGCACTCCATTGATGACGTCTCTTCCTTCAACATCACTGGCTCGGCATCGCAACCGGTTGCAGGAGAAAACGATCTGGCGCAGAATCCGTTTGATCTCGCGGCGGAACGCGGCCGGTCCATGTTCGATTCCCACCAGCGTTTGGTACTCAGTTATCAGTGGATGCTCCCGTTCCTGCAGCGCTCCAATAGCTGGTATGGGCGCATTCTGGGCAACTGGCAGCTGAATGGAATTGTGACGGCGATGAGTGGCGGTCCGTTCACGGTATTCGATTCGAACGACGTTTCGCTGCAAGGGCAGGCGCCGGAAATCACCGGCTTCTCCGCCAACCGCCCGAATCTGATTGGCAATCCGAACTCTGGTCCGCGCACTCCTCAGGAATGGTTCAACGTCGGCGCCTTTCAGCAACTCCAACCGGATCCCCTCGGCCGATTCGAGGTGTTCGGGGACGAAGGGCGCAACGTAGTGGATGGTCCGGGATACGTGAACTGGGACGCCTCGGCCTTCAAGAACATTCGCCTGACGGAATCAAAAGAGCTTCAGTTCCGTGGTGAATTGTTCAATTTGCTGAACCATACCAATTTCCGGTTGCCGGTCAGCGACATTGAATCGCCAACGTTCGGGCAAATCCAGTCCGATGTAAGCCCGAGGGTAATCCAGGTGGCGCTGAAGTTCCTTTTTTGATGCTCGCCGCCAACGAACTTCGTACAACATTTTTCACAGCGCCTCCTAATGCAATAGTCTGAACTTGACTTGACCAACTGACCGATTAAATTGCTCTCGACCTGCGTGACAATCCGCTAGCTAAAACTCAACTTCAGAATCGCCGACCAACCACGAACTGGCTTGGTCTGTTATCAGGGGAGCCCAAGTCAACGTTGTCGGAGCGGGGGTAGCTCAAGCTGTGCTGAATTGCCTTGCAAGAGGGCTAGGCTCGCGATGATGTCTCAGCAGGTGCCGGATTCAAAAGCTCGAACCCGAATTCCGAAGGTCGCGCTGATACTTGGGCCAGGCACTATTCATGAGTCCTTTACTGGTTGTTTGCACTGCGTAGATAGTGTTGTCGCTAGTCGCGATGTAGAGCGTCCCATCTGGCGCCAACGTTGGAGGCACGTTTGAATCTGCCGAGAGCGGCAGC
>Ga0181537_10000965_pt1 | contig 27042 bp, 25 predicted proteins | sample PEATcosm2014_Bin_39_FD_119765 | JGI IMG/M metagenome (GOLD analysis project Ga0181537, IMG submission 119765) | Peatland microbial communities from MTU Mesocosm Facility, Houghton, MI, USA - PEATcosm2014_Bin23_10_metaG | ecosystem: Environmental > Terrestrial > Soil > Wetlands > Peat | place...
GTGGCGATGGATCCTCGCGAGATATCGTATTCGACGGCCGTCATACCGCGAAGCTGCAACGGCGCCGCCAAGGGCAGCGCGGTCTCCATATCGATCAGGTCTCCGTGAGCCATCCCCAGTTCTTCCAGATCGATCTTGTTCATGAACACCACGTCGCGTCGCCCAAAGACCCCGCGGTAGCGATCCCCCAGATCATAAATGGTGGTGTTGTACTGGTCGTGACTTCGAAAAGTCGTCAGGGCAAAGGTACGATTCGCGCCATCTACGCGGTTTTCCGCGTCCGCATGGGCGCGAGAACTCACCCAGGGGATGAACTGCGCTTTGCCGGACGCCGTCGGCCAACGCCGTTCGGTGGGCGGCAAGGACAGTCGAAAGCCGCCCGGATGACGAATGCGTTCATTGAAATTCCGAAAGTCCGGGAACACGCCTTCGATGGCGTCTCGGATGCGATCATAGTCCGCAACGAGCTCGTGCCAGTTGACCCGGCTCGCGGGCAATGTCGCGCGGGCCAGACCTGCGATGATGGCGGGCTCCGATCGCAGATGTTCGGACGCGGGTTGTAGCGTCCCGCGTGAAGCGTGCACCATGGACATGGAGTCCTCCACGGTCACCGATTGAGGGCCGCCGGCTTGCAGGTCGATTTCGGTGCGGCCAAGACAGGGAAGAAGGATTGACTCCTTGCCGATGAGCAGATGCGAACGGTTCAACTTCGTCGCGATGTGAACCGCCAGATCGAGCTTTCGCATGCCCGGATAACATTGCCCCGGGTCCGGAAGCGCGACCGGGAGATTACCCCCGAGACAAACCAATACCTTTGAGCGCCCTTCGATGATGGCTTGCATGGTTGCCACCGCCGAATGTCCGTGCGCCTGCGGCGGCTTGAAGCCAAACACTCGTTCGATACCTTGCAACAGCGCCGGCGACGGAATTTCGGTAACCCCAACCGTGCGATCGCCTTGAACATTCGAATGCCCGCGAAGGGGGCAGATGCCGGCCCCCGGCATCCCAAAGTTGCCGCACAGCAAGAGAAGATTCGCGATCTGTTGCACGTTGGTCGTGCCATCGACATGTTGTACGACACCCATGCCGTAACTCACGATGGTCGCCTTTGATTTGGCGTAGACGGCCGCGATGTGCGTCATCGTCTTGCGCGCCAGCCCGCTGATGGCTTCAATTCGACTCCACGAAAGGGCGTCGAGGGATCCGATCAGAGTCTCGAAACCCTGTGTGTGGTCGGTGATGAATGGATGATCGAACACCGGGCGCTCGGCTCCCGCGCTCCGCTCCATCTCCAGAAGCGCCTTCATGATGCCGCTCAACGCCGCGCCATCTCCGCCGACGCGCAATTGGTAATAATCCGACGCAATGTTCGTGGCGCCGAGCGTCGCCATTTCCACGGCGTTCTGAGGGTCCGCAAACCGCTCCAGCGCCCGCTCACGCACGGGATTCAACACGATGATGGGCACGCCTCTTTTCGCGCACTCATGCAGCGTTCCCATCATCCGCGGATGGTTGGTGCCGGGATTGTGTCCGATCGCAATGATGAGTTCGCAACGGTCGAAGTCGTCGAGCGACACCGTTCCCTTGCCGATTCCGATCGATTGCGGCAGGCCGACGCTGGTCGCCTCGTGACACATGTTCGAGCAATCGGGAAAATTGTTCGTGCCGAACTCACGCGCGAACACCTGGTAGAGAAAAGCCGCCTCGTTGGAGGCGCGGCCCGAGGTATAGAATTCGGCCATGTTGGGGTCGGGCAATCCGCGCAGGACGGCACCGACCCGGCTGAATGCGTCGTCCCAGGAGATGGGCCGATATCGGTCGCTGTCGGACTCGTAGGCCATGGGATGCGTCAGGCGGCCTTCGCCTTCGAGCCGGTAGTCCGGCCACTGCAGTAATTCGGCCACCGGATGCGCGGCAAAAAACTCCGGCGGCGTTCTTTTCTTTGTCGCCTCCCAGGTGACGGCTTTGGCGCCGTTTTCGCAAAACTGAAAGGTCGAGCGTTCCTCTTTGTCCGGCCATGCGCAGCCGGGACAGTCGAAACCTTGCGGTTGATTGGTGCGCAGAAGCACGCTCGATGCGTCGACGACATCCATCTGCTCGCGGATGGCCTTGGCGGTGGCACGCAACGCCCCCCATCCTCCGGCCGGGCTGTCGTACGGCCGGATCCCTTTCACTTCGCGTCGCTTGGGCATTGCTTGATTATCCTTGGATTCAGGACAATGGGAAGACGTTGTCGATGCGCCTGGATGGCAGGCAAGCATTTGGATGGGGTTCACGAAGGGAGACTTGCAACACATCGCCGCAGCGGACGCGCTCGGTATAACAATATCCAGAGACACATCCAAAGACAGCAAGCACCTTCAGGAGAAGACCATCATTCATCGCGGCCGTGGACGCATTCTTGAGTTCTCAAGTTGGTGCGCGCTGGCGATGCCTGTGATTTTGGGTGCGTTGTTGCTCGATGCGCCCGCGCGGGCCGGCGACTTCGAGCCGCCCACCCCCGCGGCATTCCTGCCCGGCGGTATGCTCGGCGTGCAGCTCGGTGGCTCATGGGAGACGAGCAAGCGCAGCCCCTCGTTGAAAAGTCTCGCTTGCCAACCCATCGATGGTCACGCGGAAGATTTCGACGAGGTGTGTTTTTTCAAGACCGTCAGCCGGGTCGCGGGCGCCGAGATTCACGACGGCTTCATCGTGCGCAAAGCCGATCGCGTGGTCCTGATCGGGACCGGTATCTCGATCGAGAACGCCGATGACCCGCTCGCCGAATCGGTGATGCAAAACTTTCAGTCACAGGTGCACTCGGCATTTCAACGAACCGGGGATGATGTCCTGTTCGTCAAATTGCCGGAGAGGCACATGTCGGCCGATCAACTTCAGGTGTACTCGCTCAATGCTCCCGTGCTGTTGGTTCAGCTCGAACCCAAAGGCCATGAACTGGCGGTGTTCTACGGATACCTCTCCCCGGTCAATGCATTCGGCGCGCTGACCGCCGACTGACAGCCCGGCTCCAAAAACACGACTCCGGGCGCTCACAGGCGCCCACCAGTTGAGGTCCTCGCCCATGCTGCTACAGTAACGGTTGATCCGACACCCTTTAAGAGGAGTCGTTATGCGCGAGGGACTCGTCTCCCCTTGGCTTCGCCGATATCATTGCGCGTTCGCCGTCATGGTCGTTCTATCGGGATGCGGTCCGTCGACCGACGGCGGCGAGACCTCCAAGATCAACGGGTCGGTTCACGTGCCGGCCGGACAGCCGGCGGCGGCGGCTGAGACCATCAACGGCTCGGTTCATATCGATGAAAACGCCGCGGTCACGACCGCGACCACGGTGAACGGCAGCGTGCGGATGGGACCTCACGCGACCGCCGTATCGCTCAACACCGTGAACGGTGCCATTTCGCTCGATAACGATGCACATGTCTCGGGCAGCGCAACATCGGTCAACGGCGACCTCACCGTGGGAGACGGCGCGGAAATCTCCGGTTCGCTCACGAACGTCAACGGCAAGATCACCCTGACCGCCGCACATGTCGCGGGGGGCATCAAAACCGTCAGCGGCAGCATCAGCATCCTGGGTGCCTCGCATGTGGAGGGCGGGATCCTGGTGGAGAGGGCGTCCGGCGATTTATTGCGGCTGGGCGACGGCGTGCCGCGTGTGGTGATCGGCCCCGGCGCGACGGTGGCCGGCGAACTGCGGTTCGAGCGCAAAGTGGATCTGTACGTCAGCGACAAGGCCACGATCGGTCCGGTGAGCGGTGCAACGCCGATACCCTTCAGCGGCGATGCTCCGCCGAGCTGACTCTCCGCGACGTTGAGCGGGGCGCTCGCCGATAGTGCCCCCATCGATACGCGAATTTGCGATACTTCGCCGCCCCTGGACGATCGAGGAGTTCCCGGCTATGCAGAATCCATTACTTCGTGGGCTCTTCTCCTTGGGCGTCGCCGCCTTCATCGGCTGTGCGCCCGCGAAGTCCGCCGATCAGGTCGACCCCGCGCTCAGCGCCGCGATCGCAAGTCCGGCACGGCCCGCCGCCGCGGTCGCGCGGGACGCGTCGCGTCACCCCCTCGAGGAGCTCACCTTCTTTGGTCTCACGCCCAAGATGACGGTGGTCGAACTCTGGCCCGGCGGCGGCTACTGGACCGACATCCTGGGCCCTTACCTGGCGGCCGGCGGCCACTACTATATTGCGTTGCCGGCCCCCGGAAATGCCGAGGAAGACGCGGGCGTGAAGCGCTTTCGTGATCGCATTGCCGCGGAGGGCGATCGACTGGGGACCCTGCACGAAACCACCTTGGGTGCCGGTCACTTCGATATCGCCCCACCGGGTTCCGCAGACCGCGTGCTGACGTTCCGCAATCTTCACAATTGGATGAATGACGGCTACGCGGAAGATGCGCTCGCGGCATGCTTCAAGGCGCTCAAGCCCGGCGGCATTCTCGGGATCGAGGAGCACCGCGGACGCAACGATAAACCGCAGGATCCGAAAGCCGAGAACGGTTACGTGCGCCAGGACTACACGATTGCGCTGGCGAAGAAAGCCGGGTTCGTGTTCGTCGGTGCATCGGAAGTGAACGCGAATCCGCGCGACACGAAGGATTGGGTCGATGGTGTCTGGACGCTGCCGCCAACCCTGTCTCAGGGCGACAAGGACCGCGCCCGATACGTCGCCATCGGCGAAGCCGATAACTTCGTGCTCAAGTTCCGCAAGCCGAAATCGTAATCGCGTCGGCGTTCGCGCGGGCGAATGCCGATCTGCGATCGTAGTCGCGATCTAGATTTCGGGACCGATGACGATCGGCGAGCCGTCGCTGAACCGGGACGCGCGAAACGGGGTGGGGTCCACCGACGGGGTTTCGCCGATCGCGAGAAGAGCCGCCAGACGGCCGGCCGCCGGGCCGATGCCAAATCCGTGGCCGGAGAACCCCGTCGCGATCGTGAGACCCGGCTGCGTGCCGACCGGGCTGATGTAGGGCACCACATCCGGCGTCACATCGATATATCCGCCCCACTCCTGCACGACGTGCACGTCGCGGAATTTCGGGTGGATCCGGATCATCGCCGCCAGAGCCTCGCGGTTCATCGCCGCATTCGGCGCGGGGTCGAGCACCCGGGTCGCTTCGAACGGACTTGGCCGATCAAGTGGCCAGCGCCGCGGCGCGCGAAACTCGGTCAGTGACTGCGCGTTTACCCGCAGTCGCAGCGAGCCGCCTTCCCTGCGAATCGTCGGTAGAAATTCCCGAAAATATCGCGCCGAATCGGGCACGAAGGGCACCACGTAGCCAGCGCCTTTGGCCACGGTGTAGCCCCCGTCGCCTCGCTTGCGATAGCCGACTTCGTCCAGGTAGGTACAGACCTCCGGCCCTCCCGCGAGCGGGGCGGTGCGCAGCACGGAAGACAGCACCTTCAGCTGCGGCAGGCGAATGCCGAGGCTGGCGCAGAACAGGCTGGACCACGCGCCGCCGGCCAGAATCATCGAGTCGCATGCGATGCGGCCCCGTTCGGTGATGACGGCGGCGAGTCGGCCGCCGCTGCGCTCGATGCCGCGCGCGGCGCAATGGGCGAGGATCACCGCGCCCTTGCGTTGCGCCGCCCGAGCGATCGCCGGCGCCGCCCGCTGCGGTTCCGCGCAGCCGTCGGTAGGCACGTGCAGGCCGCACGCGTAGCTGCGGCTCGCCCCCGGCATGAGCGCAGCGAGTTCGGCGCCGCGCACGATCCGGGTGCCGATGTCGTACGGTCTCGCCATCTCCGCCCAGGCGGCAAACCGAACCTCGTCGGCGGCGTTCTCCCCCACGTAGAGCACACCGCATTGCCGAAAGCCGACATCCGCCTCCGTCAATTCGGCCATCCCGCGCCACAACTGCAGGCTCTGCACGATCAACGGCATCTCGCGCTCATCGCGCCCCGCCTGTCGGCACCAGCCCCAATTGCGGCTGGACTGCTCGCAGGCCACGTAAGCCTTCTCGCAGAGCACCACGGGAATGCCCTTTCCGGCGAGCGTGAGCGCGGCGAAGGTACCGACGATGCCGCCGCCAACGATGACCACGCTCGTCGATGCAGGGATTACCTCGTCCGGAATGATCGAATCGACGTAGGGGCCCATGCTCAGGCGGTGCTCTGTTCCACCACGCCGAGTTCTTTTTTCATGCAATCGCGCATCACATATTTCTGCACTTTTCCGGTGATGGTCATCGGAAATTCGCTGACGAAGCGAATGTAGCGGGGAATCTTGAAGTGGGCGATCTGGCCGGTGCAGAACTCGCGAATCTGCGCCTCGGTGACGCGGCACTGCGCCTTCAGTTGAATCCAGGCGCACACTTCCTCGCCGAATTTCGGATCTGGTACACCGCAGACCTGCACCGCCTGCACGGACTCGTGCCGATACAGAAACTCCTCGATTTCCCGCGGTGAGATATTCTCTCCGCCGCGGATGATCAGATCCTTCAAGCGCCCCGTCACATTGCAGTAGCCCTCCGTATCGATGACGCCGAGATCGCCCGTATGCATCCAACCCGCCTCATCGAGCACTTCGCGGGTCTTGGACGGCTCCTGCCAATAGCCCTTCATCACGGAGTAGCCGCGCGTGTGCAATTCCCCTTCCGTGCCGCGCGGCACACAGCGGCCCGCCGCATCGACCACTTTGACTTGAACATGCGGATGTACCCGTCCCACCGTCGATACGCGCCGCTCCAGCGGATCGTCGATACCGCTTTGAAAGCTGACCGGGCTGGTTTCCGTCATTCCGTAGCCAATCGTGATCTCCCGCATGTGCATTTCATGGACCACACGCTTCATCACGGCCACCGGGCACGGTGACCCCGCCATGATGCCGGTGCGCAGACTGGATAGATCATAGGCTGAGAATTGCGGCGCTTCCAATTCGGCGATGAACATCGTGGGAACGCCGTACAGCGCGGTCGCCCGCTCATTCGCCACCGCTTCGAGCGTGCGCGTCGCATCGAAACTCTCGGCCGGATAGATGAGCGCCGCACCATGCGTGATCGCCGCGAGATTTCCCATCACCATTCCGAAACAATGATAGAGAGGCACCGGTAAGCAGATCCGATCGTGCTCGGTCAACCGGATGCCCCGGCCGACGAAGTAGCCATTGTTCAAAATGTTGTAATGACTGAGGGTCGCCCCCTTGGGCAACCCCGTCGTGCCGCTGGTGAATTGAATGTTGACGGCATCGTCCGGCTGTATCTCTTCTTCTAAGTCGGCGAGTTGCCGTCGATGTTCCGAAGTCCCCAGGCGCATCACCTCGTCGAAATTCAATAATCCCGGCGTGGCGCCGGTTCCGATCCGAACGATGAGCTCGAGCGCCGGCACTCTCGCCGAGGCGAGTCCGTTGGGTGCGCAGTCGTCGATCTCCGGAATGAGTTCGCGCAACATCCCGAGGTAATCGCTGCTCTTCAGCCGCTCCGCGGTGATCAGCGCGCGGCAGCCCACGGCATTCAGGGCGAATTCCAGTTCGGACAACCGATAGGCCGGGTTGATATTCACCAGGATCAAGCCCGCTTTGGCGGTCGCGAATTGCGTGATCACCCACTCCGCACAATTGGGCGCCCAGATGCCGATTCGGTTGCCGGGATTCAAGCCGAGCGACAGCAGCCCCGCCGCCAGCCGATCGACGTATCGCTGCAGTTCCGCATAGGTCCATCGCACCTGTTGATGGGGAACGATGAGCGCCTCGCGCGAAGCAAAGCGGCTCGCCGTGTCATCGAAGGCATGGCCGATGGTTTCGTACTTGAGCGGCACATTGCACGCGCCGTGCACGTAACTTAAGGTGCTAGCGATGATTTGACAGACCCTGTTACCTTGAACTGCCATTATACCGCCCCCAACTTCCCTCCATGACTGTCCGCCGCGTTTTCTTGAGTCCCGTGTGGCTGTTTCTATCGCTTCCCTGCTACATCGGTTGGCGGCTCTTGCCGGCATTGTCGGTCGGCGCGGTCGGCATAGGCATCGGCATAGCGCTGCTCGCGGGCTTTTGCATCGTCATTCCGCTCTCGGTGGCCACGCGCTCGATCCGCAATCAGGCGTTGGCGGACCGTCTTGCCTGGGTGGGCCTGCTCGCCATGGGGTTTTTCTCCTCGCTATTCGTGCTCACTGTGCTGCGCGATGTCTTTTTGCTGGCGATGCGCCTGTTGCCAACCGAATTGACTGGGCCATCGCTGCTCGAAACGTCCGCTCGATGGACTTTGGCATTGACGCTATGCATGACCGTCGCGGGTTTCGTCATTGCTCGCCGCCGCCCCGGCATTCTCGAAATCGACATCCCCGTGACGGGCCTTCCCGAGGCACTGCATGGCTTTTCAATTGCACAAATCAGCGATGTGCATGTGGGACCGACGATCAAGCGCGGCTTCGTCGAGGGTATCGTCGACCGGGTCAACGGCTTGAATCCCGATTTGATTGCCGTCACCGGCGATTTGGTCGACGGCTCGGTGCAGCAGCTGTCGCACCACACCGCGCCGCTGGCGGGATTGGTGGCGCGGCACGGCGCCTTTTTCGTGACGGGGAATCACGAGTACTATTCCGGCGAGCGCGCATGGACGCAGGAAATTCGCCGGCTCGGTTTGCGCGTGCTCAAGAACGAACACGTGGTGCTGAACCACAATGATCAATCGCTCGTCGTCGCCGGTGTGACCGACTACAGCGCGCATCATTTCGATCCCACCCAGCAAAGCGATCCCGCGGCGGCGCTGCGCGGCGCACCGCGCGATGCCGGCGTCAAAATTCTGCTCGCTCATCAGCCGAGTTCCGCCGGCGCCGCCGCGAGCGCGGGCTTCGACCTGCAACTGTCCGGACATACCCACGGCGGCCAGTTTTGGCCGTGGAACCTGTTCGTCCGCTTCTTCCAACCCTTCACCGGCGGACTGCACCGCTTGAAAAACCTGTGGGTGTACGTGAGTCGGGGCACGGGCTATTGGGGGCCTCCGAATCGCTTCGGCGTGCCCTCTGAAATCACCCACCTTCGATTGGTGCCTGCCGAACCGTAGATTGGTTCAGGACCGGCCTCGACTTTGTCAGAACAGGCCTTCGACGATTTGCAACAGACCCCATAGCGAGACCGCCCAGACGAGCGTGCGCAGGTAGGGAATACCCACGATGTAGATCGGCAGGTACGCCAAGCGCGCCCAGACATAGATTTGCGCCCCCATCGCGGTGTGTGGAGTGTTCTGCTTGGCCAGCACCACGGCAAGGGCGGCAGCCGCGAAAAATGAAAACGTTTCCAGAAAATTGCGGCTCGCGCGATCTGCGCGCGCGGCGGCACCCGTCAACGGCTGCAGCGCGCCGTCGCGGTTGCTGGCGTTCCATTTCAGTCCGCGCTGATGGGTCGCCAATCCCGCCGCCGTGAAGATATACCCGAGCCCGAGAACGACAGACCATGCCAGCATTTTCAATTCAATCGTCATCGCGACTCTCCCTCGGATTGCTGACCTGAATTCGCCATATGGGCTAAGTCTCTCCATCGTCAAATGGATTGAAGACCCTGATTCCGGGCCTCTGGAAGTCTCTGACGTTCCCGGTGACGATAGTCAGATTGTGGCGACGCGCGATCGCGGAAATGTAGCTGTCTTCGACCGGCATCGGTTTGCCCGCCTTCTGTAGTTGGTGCTGTTGTTCTGCCCAGACGTGAGCGACCGAGACGTTGAAGCCGAGAATCCGGCCGTGCATCGCTTCGACCAGTTCCGTCAACCACTTTTGCAGCGCCAATCGCTGTTTTCCGCGCTTAGTGCGCACCCAGAACGCCAATTGGGCGATGACGATCGAACTCGTGCAGCACTGTTCCTGGTGTTTTTCGAGCCACTCGATGACTCGCGCGTCGCCGGCCTTTTTCGCCGGTTGGCTTAGGACATCAGAATCCAGAAGCCAGTTCACAGCTCGAGGCGCTTGGGAAACTCGCGTCGCCTCGGGGGAAGATCATCGATCTTCACCGGGCAGGACTTCAGCACGCGCAGCCAATCCTTATTCCTGGCTATCCGGCGGAAAACCACGGCATCTTCCTCCGCGTCGAACTCCGCGTCGAAGTGATCGCCCGGCTGAGCGCGCACGAGACTCGCCGGGAGAGTAAGACGGCGCTTGGCATCTAGAGTGAGGATCATTGGTGGGATTATCCCACTCAGCGCGTCGGTGTCAACCAAATAACGGTTGTGCCGTGCGCATTGCGGAGAGGGTGGGATTGCTCGCGGCCGGGGACGGCCGCTCGTCCTCCGCTTCGCTCCGGATCGACGCGTTCGCGTCGCCCAAAAATCGCTCCGCGATTTTTGTCGAACCCTGTGCGTTCGTCCACACACCCTGCACCGCCAAATAAAAGGGGCCTGAAAGACAGGCCCTTTTTATTTGGCGGAGAGGGTGGGATTCGAACCCACGTGCCGGAATTACCCGACCATCCGATTTCGAGTCGGCGCCGTTATGACCACTTCGGTACCTCTCCGGTTAACTTAAAAAAATTGCCGCGTTTACTTATGTGCTCATGGCATTAACTTAAGGTTTTTTCCATTGTGACGCGCTAATCACGCGTGGGAGAAACGCATTTGTCAAGAGCCCGCAGCATCAAATTACGGGTTATTCTAGCGCATCGGCAATGGGCCTGCCTGTAGACAGTCGCTGCCCAGCCTCACGGAACTCCAAATAGATGACGACCGTGCGTACTATGAAGGCTCAACTCAATTGGCAACGCTGGACGAAAGTCATCGCTTCGGCGTCCGCCGTTTCGATGCTTGGAACCTGCACGCCGACCCCGAGCATGATCGACCAGATCAAGGCTCTCGGAGAACTGCGCGTCGTCACACGCAATGGTCCTCTCGCCTATTACCGCGGACCCGACGATATGCCGGAGGGGCCGGAGTACGAACTCGCGCGTCGCTTTGCGGATGAACTAGGGGTAAGACTCAAAATTATTCCGGTACGCAGCTACGCGGAGATCTATGCGGCACTGGATTCCGGTGAGGCGCAGTTGGCGGCGGCGGGACTGAAAATTCCTGGGCAGGGCATCCCGGGCGTCGAGTTCGGACCGGCGTATCAGCGAGTGCGCGAACATTTGATTTATCGGCGCGGGGCACTGCGGCCGGCATCCCTTGCCGAGATCGGTGCAGGCGACTTGGAGATCGCCGCCGGCAGTTCCCATGCGAAGACGCTGCACTCCATTCGCGACCTGTTGCCGGATCTTGTCTGGGTGGAGAATTCGAGCACCGATTCTCAAGCCCTGCTCGATGGGGTCGCGGACGGAACGATCGACTACACCATCGCCGATTCGACGGAGTTCGCGCTGGCGCACGACGCGCATCCGGACCTGCGCATTGCCTTCGATCTTCCGGGCAGCCAGGCGCTCGCGTGGGCCGCGAGCGATCGAGACCCGCGATTTCTGCGTGACATGAGCAACTATTTCGCGCGGCTCAGCGTCGATGGCGAGCTTGCGGCGATCGTCAAACGTTATTACGGCCGTTCGGAGGATCTGGAGTTCGTCGGCGCGCATGGCTTCATGCGTCATTTGCAAAACCGACTGCCGCTCTATCAACAATGGTTTGAGGAAGCAGCCGAACAAAGCAGCCAGGATTGGCGCCTGTTGGCGGCCATCGGTTATCAGGAATCCAAATGGAATCCGAGCGCGGTCTCCGCAGCGGGGGCCAAGGGCCTCATGCAGTTGACGGTTCAAACGGCGACTGAGGAGAAGGTCGCGAACTTGAACGACGCACGGCAGAGCATTTTCGGCGGGGCCCGGTATTTTAGGCAGGTGTACGAGAAGATTCCGGCGCATGTTCCGGAGCCGGATCGAACCTGGTTCGCGCTTGCGGCCTATAACATCGGCTACGGACACGTGGAAGACGCCCGGGTGCTTGCGCAGAAAGCGGGTCGGGATCCCGATTCGTGGCAAGACGTGCGGGAATTTCTGCCGTTGCTGGAGCAGGAGCGTTGGTACACCCAGACTGAGAACGGCTATGCGCGGGGCTGGGAACCGGTACGCTATGTCGACAACGTGCGCGGCTACCGGGATTTGCTGGAGTGGGCCGGGGGCGGCGACGCCGTCTCGTTGAACTAGCCCGCGAGCCCATGTGAGCCAAGGGCGCCGTCACGAAGGCGCGCGCTGAATTAACGCCGGCTCGAGAAGAATTGCCGCAGCAACTGCGCGCTTTCCTCGCTGCACACGCCGCCGAACACGTCGATGCCTGCACCTAGGCGCGCTTCGTGCGGCAAATCAATCACGCTGCCGCAGGCTCCGGCTTTGGGGTCCCAGGAACCAAACACGACTCGCGGCACGCGTGAGTTGATGACCGCACCCATGCACATCGCGCAAGGCTCCAGAGTCACGTACAGGGTCGAGGAGCCGAGGCGGTAGTTGCGCAGCCGCCTCGCGCCCGCGCGCAGCGCCACGATTTCCGCGTGCGCGGTTGGGTCCTGGCTCGCGATGGGTTGATTCCAGCCCTCACCGATCACTCCGGCGCCTGATACCAGCACTGCACCCACCGGCACTTCGTTCTCCGCGGCCGCTCGCCGCGCCAGCGCAAGCGCAAGCTGCATGAAATCGGCGTCGGTGGGCATACTCATCGCATGCGGAAATAACGCAGCACAAAGATTGCGATGTAAACCAGAAACAGCGCCGACGCACTGTAGGCGAGCGAGTTATGAATGCCGATGCTCGCGCCCAACAAGCCCACGCTCAATCCGCTGAAGGTGCGCAATCCCATCGCGGACATCGAGAACACGCCGATCACGCGGCCCCGAATGTCCGCGGGCGCATGCAGCTGCACCAGGGATTGCGCCATCGAATTGAATGCCAGTTCCACGAAGCCGGCAACGAACAGCAATGTTATCGCGAGCAGGTAGGCGTGGGCTCGAGCGAAACCGACGAGGGCGCAGCACCAGATCATGGCCAATATGAAGGCCGTGCGGGCTCGTGGCGGCAGTAATCCGCGGCTTTCCAGCAACACGCCCGCGGTCAGGCCGCCGGCCGCGTCGGCGGCCAAGAGCATGCTGTAAGAAAAATCCGCGCGGCCATGTCCCAGGCTGAGCGCAAATCCGGGCATTTGCGCTTGATATGCGTTCCCCACGAAGAAGGCCGAGGCGCCGATCAACACCGTCATCGACAGCAGCACCGGATTTCTCGCCACCACCGCCATGGTTGACCGGATGTCGGCGAAACCCTTGACGCCCTGCGGTGCGGATCCGGCGATGGGCCCGCGCGACCCATAGGGTGCCTTGATCAACCATAGACACAACGGCAGATAGATGAGCGCATTGATGAAAATGCCGTAGGACGGCCCGAATGCCAATAACAGGCCTGCGCCGACGGCGGGACCGACGAGAAATCCCAGATAGCGCCCGGTGGCGGTGATCCGCACCGCGCTCGGCAACTGCTCGACAGTGACGATTTTGTGTATGAGAACCTGGGACGCCGGCGTCCAGATGACGCCCGCCAGGCCGTGAATGACCAGCAGCACCATTGCCTTCCACATCGTGGCTGAATCGGTCAGGAACATGATGCCCCAGCTGATGGAGACCCCGATGTACAGAATCATGCCGGTTTGAATCAAACGGCGGATATCGAAGCGATCGGCCCAGCCGCCGGTGACGCCGGCCAGCAACAGATACGGCACCCAATGGGAAACCACCGCAAAACCGCCCAGCGCGGGGGAATGAAACTTCTGGAAGATCACCCAGTAGCTGATCACGTGTTCGATGTTGTCCGCCATCATCGCCGCCGTGGCGGTGAGGACAAATATCCGAAAATCACTGTTCGCAAATGAAGCGAAGGCGCGGGGATTGGGTGCGGGCGCACGCGCCGTACTGATGCCTGAATTCATGCCGACGCGGATTGTATCCCGCCTTCAAGAGGCTTTTCGCAAAGTTTCAGAGACGTTTAGGCAGCCCTTCAAGCTTCCCACCGTCAATCTCCGTAACTTGTGAATCGTGTTCAGTCACTCAGATTCACCAACTCACATCGGGAGATCGTCATGAAAATTGCATCCATCGTCACCGCCAGCCTCATTTGCATTGGCCTCGCCTCCGGGGCGGGCACCGCCGCCGCCGCCGACGGCGTTGACCCAATGTCGAAGACCGTCGCCTACGGCGACCTGAACCTCGAGACCACCGTCGGCGCCAACGTGCTCTACGCCCGGATCCGCACGGCCGCCCGCGAGGTGTGCGCACCCTTCGAGGGTCGTGAGCTCGCCCGGAAGGTTCGCTGGGACTCGTGCTACGACCATGCGGTGAAGTCCGCGGTCGCGCAAGTCGACAAGCCGTCGTTGACCGCTCTGTACTCCGAGAAGACCAAGGCGTCGCGTCAAAGTTGAGATCCAGGGTTCAAAGGCAAACTCGGGTTGACGGTCAAACGCCGCCGGGCACCCTCGCCGGCGGCGTTTGAAGTCCTGACCTTCAGGTTTGTCCTGACTTCGCGATCAAGGCGAGCACTTGATCCCAGGGCATCGGGCCCTGATGCATGGCGAAGACCGTATCGACGATGAGATTTTCGCGCTTCACCGCCTGCGCAACTTCGTACATCAACTCGGGATCGTAGAGACTCCCGTCATCGTTCAATGCGAGCGTATCGCTCGCGTACAGCAGGTGACGATCAGGGAAATAGACCATGTACTGCCGTTCCGTCGAGGCGCCGCGCAGGGGATATAGCTCCATGCGATTCGCGCCGCTGCCAATCTCCTCTTTCTTGGCAACGAGGTTCCAACGCGGCGCATCGCGTTTGGCCGATTTTTGCAGAGCATCGGGTTCCAGGGTGTGCGGCGCAGCCATCATCCGTTCGAGCAGCGGCCGGTTCAGATCGAGGATGTAGACGGGAATGCCCAGCGCCACCGCCTGGCGCACACCGCCGGTGTGCGGCCAGGAATCTGAAGTCGACAACACCGCACTGACGGCCAAGCCGGGGTGGCGCCGGCGGGCCTCCTTGATCACGCCCTGGGTATACAACCCGGAGATCGGCGCCTCCAGCACGACGAGGCCGTCCGGCTCTTTGATGACCGTCGCGTTCCAGGCGCCCGCAAACAGATCGATCCCCGGTGCGAGTGCGGTCGCCTGTTTGACGTTGAACGGGCGATTCCAGCCCGGCGAGGCGGCGCTCTGTTTGGCCGCTCCGGCGGTCATGTCGAACGTTTTCTCATCGAGCGGCACATTGAATTCCACGTTGAGCGCCTGCGTCGAGCGCCAGACGACATCGTTGCGCTCTTCAACGAGATTCGTGGGATAGGTGATTCCCTGCACGAGCCTCCAGTTGTCGAAGTAAATCCGTTGCCGCACGTCGCCCCAAAAATACCAAAAATCGTGAAATACCTGCGTGGTCTCGACGGCGTCGGGCAGGTGGTTGAACGGATTCAGCAGCACGCGCACCGGCACGTGCCGCCAGGTAAACGCGACGACCGCGTGGGATGTCTGGCGCAGCATGGCGGGAGCCTCGAAGTGCAGGTCGGCCGAGCCGAACGCAGTCAAGAGAATGCGTGCGGGACCGAGCGCAAGCGCTTCCCGGGCCGCGTCCAAGTCGCTCAAGGAACACGGCGAGTCGCCGAACTTGGTGTGGTAAACACCGCCGTCGAAGGCCGCCACCAGCGTGGTATCGGAGTCGGCTTGTTTGAAGTCGGATTCCGGCCAGGTCAACTTTGATTCATCGATGAGCCGCTGGTTGGCCAAGTCCAGGGTGACGTCGTCGTGCACGTACGAAGTGATGAAGGGCGCCTGCCGGTAGGACTGCTCCGCCAACAGCGTGTGTCCGGCAGTTTCCAAGTGAACGCTCGTCAATTGCTGCAGTCGTTCACGGCCTCCCATCGCTTCGAGCGCCGCCACGACGCACTGCTGAGGGCTTTCATCGGCGCACCCCGGGGGGCCGGCCGCGCGCGGCCGCGCGTCGGCGCCCGCACAGACCCATGCGAACGCGGCCGCCAAGACGCACACCCATCGCGCATTCATACGTGGATGCTACGCGCCGCATTCCACCTGCGCCAATGTGGGAAGGTCTACTCCGCGGTGGCCGGGTCGATGATGCCGGTCACTCTCGAAATCTTGTTGGCCGGGAATCCGCCGAGTTCGGCATGACGTTTGATCAGCGACTCATCTGTGGCGTGGTAAATGCAGTAAATTTTATCGCCCGTGACGTAGCTGTGAACCCATTGCACGCTGGGGCCCAAGCTGCTCAGTACGCCGCAGGATTTGAGCGAAATCGTCTTGAGTTCGGCGGGATTGAGCTTGCCTGCGCCGGGAATTTCCCGTTCGATCACAAATTTTGGCATCATCATCTCCTTGGGTTGGTGTTGGCGCGTTCAGTATCCCGCGCAGCCTCAAGCCGCGTCTTGAAGCGCGCATGAAATTATTCTAAAAAGGTCGACTTCACGCCGTGCCCCATAATAAACCTAATTTTTTCAGTCAGTTACTCAATCTGATGCCGCTCGCGTGGACGTAATTCGCGTCGGCAACTTCGAGCTCCGGCCGTCCGAGCGGATGCTCTGCTCTGCCGGCAAGCCGGTGGAATTGGGCGCACGCGCCTTCGATTTGCTGCTCGTTTTGGTCGAGCATCATGGCCGGCTGGTCACCAAGGCCACGCTGCTCGATCGCGTGTGGCCGCGTCTCGTCGTCGATGAGAACAACTTGCCGGCTCAGGTTGCGAGCCTGCGGCGGGTATTGGGTGCCGGTGCCATTCGCACCGTGCCCGGATTCGGCTATCGCCTCGAACTCGAGGTGTCGAGCGGCAAGGCGGAGGAGCCCGCTCCCCCGCCGAATGCGGCGCCGCGCGAGCCCGAACCGCCGCGGCTCTCCGTGCCGCGGCGCGCATGGCCGAACCGGCTCGGGTCGCTGGTCGGGCGCGAGGGCGATGTGTGCGAGATCCTGGAGGCTATGGATCGAGCCTGTCTCGTCACGATCGTGGGGGTTGCAGGCGTTGGGAAAACGCGGATCGCCCAGGAGATCCTGGTGCGCAAGGCGGAGAAACCCGACATCGCCGTCGCGTGGGTCTCCCTGCACCCGATCAAACAAGCTGAGCATGTGGCGTCAGCGATCGCGATCGCGCTCGGCCTTTCGCTTCCCGCCGGAGTCGACGGATTCGCCGCCCTGCGACAGGCGCTCGAGCAAGTGCCGGTCTTGCTGATTCTCGACGGTGCGGAAAAATTCGGCGATTCGCTGGCGACCCCGCTGGCCGGACTCATATGGCAGACGCAAGGCTTGCGCGCCCTCGTGACGAGCCAGGCTCCGCTCGGCATTGCCGGGGAAACCATATACCGCCTGCCGGTGCTGCCGGTACCCGCCCGCGGCGCGCCCGAAGCGGAGACCGCCCGTTACGCGGCGGTCGAGTTGTTCGCGCAACGGGCAGCAGCCGCCGACCGGCGATTCGAGCTGTGCTCCGCCAACGCCGCGATCGTCGCGGAGATCTGCCGTCGGCTCGACGGCAATCCGCTTGCGCTCGAGCTTGCGGCTGCACGCGTCCCGGCCCTGGGAGTAGCCGTGGTTCTCGAGCGGCTCGACGACCGGTTCCGATTGCTGCGGCATCCGGGGCATACGCCGGATCCACGCCATGGCGCGCTGCAGACCGCGTTCGAGTGGAGTTACGGCTTGCTCGCACCCTCGGAACAAAGCGTCTTCAACCGGCTCGGTGCTTTTGCCGGAAGCTTCGCGCTGCACGCGGCCGCGCGCTGCGTCGCGGACGAGAGCATCGATACCGCCGAGGCGATCGACTTGATCGGTCGATTGGTCGACCGCTCGCTGGTCACGGTATTGCCGGTCGATCCGCCGCGGTACGCCCTGCTCGAGACCGCGCGCTATTTCGCTGTTGGCCGGCTCTCGGTCCTCAATGAATTGGCGGCCGCGCAAGAGCGTATGGCCGCAACGATGCTGAATCTGCTCGATTCGGCCTACCAGGAATACTGGTCGCTCGATGAAGCCATCTGGCTGCATCGCTACGCGCCCGAGCTCAATAATGTGCGCGCAGCCATCGACTGGGCCGGCGCCCATGACAGCGATCTCGGGGTCGCTCTGTACGGATCGGCCTGGCCTCTGTTCGTCGAGACCGACCTCTATGCGGAGGGGCGCGATCGCTTCGCCCAGGCGGCAACGCAGCTCTCCGACGCACTGCCAAGAGCCCGTGTCGGGCGATTCTGGGAAGCCGTCGCTACCTACGACTCGGCGCGACAATGCGACCGCGCCCGATATGCCGCGGAGCTTGCCTCCAATATGCATGTCGCATCGAGCGACAACCGCGCTCACTACTACGCACTCATGCTGTTGGCCTTCAATTGGCGCGGCGACCATGCCGCCGCGCAGGCGGCCTTCGACGAGGCTCGCAGACTCGAGGATCCCGCTTGGCCGGCGCGCCTGCTCGCACATGGCGCGTTGACCGAGGGCGCGCTGCTGATGAGCAGCGGTCGACTCATCGAGGCCCGCAGCGCCTACCGGCGCGCCGTCAGGCTCGCGCTGACGATGAGTGAGCGGCTGGCGCTCGCGGCCACCGTGAATATCGTCGAACTCGACATCGCGTGCGGCGATGCGGCCTCCGCGCTGCAGCTGGGTCGTCCGCTGGCGCTCAGCCTGCGCCACTCCGGACATCGCGAAACGCGCTTCGAGCTATTGGCGATGACCTTCACCGCGCTGCTCATCGCCGGCGACATCGACGAGGCGCGCGCGACCGGCAGCGAACTCTACGACCTGGCTCTGCGGCTCGACACCGGCAAGCTCTACTCCGTGCTGGACGCCATGGCTTTTCTTACCTGTACCGACCGCCGCTACGACGCGGCGGCGCGAATTGCCGTTTTTGCCGATGACGCCCATGACACCCACGGCCAGGCGCGCCGCCGTCCGACCGAAGCGCAAATGCAAAGCCGCGTCACGAAGATCCTCGATGAATGTTTGGAACCGGCCTGGCGCGAGCGTGCGCCCGATCCGCGCGAGCGGTTGGACGAGGCCGCGGCATGTTCGCTCGCGCTCGGGTTGCGAGCCTGACGCCCCGCAGCGAGTGGTAAGCATGGTCGCAGCAGATCTGCCGTTGGCCGTCGATTCGGACGGAATCGAAAGTTTCCCTAAACGGCTGTCGGGCGGAAAGGGGTAGGTATGGCAAGCGTCTGGTCCGAAGCGCCGCGGCGCGGAGCCGTCGCGCGAGCGCAAGTTGCATCGACCGCTGACGTTCGCGTGATCGAGCGCACGTCGTTTTTAGAGCTGCTCCCACGCTGGTCGATACTCGGTATGATCGAGCAAGCGGCGGCGCAGACGCCCGGCAAGACCGCGATCGTCGTGCTCGATAAGGGCGAGCCGACACGTGCCGGCCGGAGGCTTACTTACGCCGAGTTGGCCGCAACGATTCGGGCGACCGCGAATCGGCTCCAAGAGGTTTCCGGTAACAGCCGGCCCGTCGTATCAATTTTGACTCCGCTGCTTGCAGAGTCGTTCATCGCGGCTTGGGCCGGCGCGACCGCGGGCCTTGCAAATCCGATCAACCCGTTTTTACGTGTCGAACATGTAGCCAGCATCATGAACGCTGCCGGAACGACGGTTCTGGTGTGCGGCAGCGCCTGCGACGGAGCGGGTGCATGGAATGAGGTCGAGAAGCTCCGCGCCATGGTGCCGACGCTGCGCGAGGTCTGGAAAGTCGATCACGTGTCCGGCAACGATTTCTTCCGTCACCAGATTGGTACGACGGCATGCGAGCAGCCGGCCTTCGAACGACCCGAGGACCCAGACCGAACCGCGGCATTACTTCACACCGGCGGCACCACCGCTGCGCCCAAACTCGTGCGCCTCACGGAGCGTGGAATGTTGCTGAACGCGTGGTGTTGCGGGACGTGGAACGGCAATAGATCCGCTGACGTGGTTGCGGTCGGGATGCCCTACTTTCATGTTGGAGGCGCAATATGCCTTGCGCTCGCCTCCATGGTGTTCGGACAGGCGATGGTCATCGTCAGTCCCGGCGGGTATCGTGACTCGTGCGTCATCGCGCGCTTCTGGGACCTTGTCGAAGCGCACGGCGTGACGCTGGCGGGCTCCGCACCAACCACGGCCGCAGCGATCGTGGCAAGCTATGAAGGTAAGCGGCCGCCGGCCGGATTTCGATTCTGGGCCGGAGGAGCCACGGTTCCGATCCAGGTCGCACGCGAATTCGGCGAGAAGTTCGGCGTCCCGCTGCGCGAGGGTTGGGGCATGACGGAGTTGCAAGGAGCGCTCATACTCAATCCCAGCGCGATTGAACCGCGGATTGGCTCGATCGGCATCCCGTTTCCATACCATCGAGCCCGTTGCGTGCCGCTCGGGTCGCGAACGGCCGATATCGACGCGGAGCTTGGGGCCGTGGGCGTTCTGGCGATCAGCGGGCCGTGCGTCACTTCCGGTTATCTCGATCCTACGCGCAATTCGGAGCTTTTCTTCGAGTCTCCGGCATCCGGCGAGCGGTGGCTCAACACCGGCGATCTCTGCACGATCGATGGCGACGGCTATGTCTGGCACCGGGGGCGTTCGAAGGACCTCATCATTCGCGGGGCGCACAATATCGATCCACTCGTGATCGAGGCCGCGCTCCTCCAGCATCCGGCGGTCCTATATGCCGCTGCGATCGGCGAGCCCGACCGCGACAAGGGCGAAATACCCATCGCCTACGTGCAGCTACGTCCGGGCATGTCAGTGAGCGAGCCCGAACTCATGGGCCATTGCCGAAGCGAGATTACCGAGCGAGCGGCCATTCCCCGTACCGTGCGCATCATCGAGGCGATGCCGCTCACTGCCGTCGGCAAGATCTTCAAACCAGATCTTCGGCTCGACGTCATCCGGCACTGCGTCCGCAACGTCGCCGCACGCCTTGATGAAGATCGTACGCTAGGCCTCGAGGTACGTGAAACAGGCGGCACGATCGCCGTCGTCCTCCAAGTACCCGATCCTTCGATGGCCGACTCCGCGGAGAAGCTGCGCCGCGAACTCGAGCGCTATACGTTCAGGGTCGAGGTGGAGGTCTCCTGCGGAGAGCGTGCACGCTCGTAAATTCCCACAACTAGTTCCGCCCGGGCCGTGCATCACGCCATCGAGCGTGAGGAAGACGCCGCCGATAATGCTACGCATCGGCGTGCACCGCGGATTCGATCGCGGCAACGTCGATCTTCTTCATGGTCATCATCACCGCAAAAGCCCGCTTGGCGGTTTCTCCGCCCTTGGCCATGGCTTCGGTGAGCGCCTTGGGGGTGATCTGCCACGAGATGCCCCACTTGTCCTTGCACCAGCCGCACTGGCTCTCCTGCCCGCCATTGCCGACAATCGCGTTCCAATAGCGGTCGGTTTCTTCCTGGCTGTCGGTCGCGACCTGAAAGCTGAAGGCTTCGGAATGCTTGAACGCCGGCCCGCCGTTGAGCCCGATGCAGGGCACGCCGAGCACGGTGAACTCGACCACCAGCGCATCACCCTCCTTGCCATTCGGGTAGTCGCCAGGGGCGCGCCTCACTACGCCCACCGAACTTCCCGGAAATGTCTGAGCGTAGAACTTCGCTGCGTCCTCCGCATTGCGGTCGTACCACAGGCACAGAGTCATCTTGGGGACTTGCGCAGTCATGCTTGTGCTCCTTTCGGGCCCACTACATCAAAAGCCAGCCACGCAGGGCGCGCGCCCTGCCGCACGATGTCGGCCGTCAGCGAGAGCACGCCACCGTTGTAGCCGCCATCGCGGCGGCCGATCATGCGGTAATCCATGTCGCCGCCCGGCGGATCGGAACATTCTGCGATCTTCCAGCCGACCACGCATCTCGGACCTGGTTGGCTGCCATTCTTTTTTGACGCAGCTGCCGGCCGTGCCGAAAACGGGCGCTGATCAGCGGCCGAGGATCACGTCAATTCCTGACAACACGAGATCCAAATGACGCCTTGGTATTTTCCCCACCCGCTCCACAAGCTGGCGCTTGTCCAAGGCGACTATCAAAGAGACGTTCGCAACAGAGTCTTTCGGCAAACTGGTTGCCGCAGCGGACAACAGCACATTCCCCGGTGCTCGCTCCCATTTTAGATTGCTCGTCAGCGGCACGCAGACGACGGTGCCGATCCGACTGGTATTCAGTGCATCGCATTGCACGATCGCGACGGGACGTCGATAGCCCGGCGCGAGATCAGCCCACCAGGTTTCGCCCTGCCCAATTACCACTCGGTCTTTTTCAACACCTGCCGCGCCGCTGCAACGCTAAACGACTCCGGCTCAGGCCCCACGTCCCTCACCACATCGTTCATCCGCTCAGTGACGCGGTCCGGAGCATGTGTTCCGATAAATTCTCCGAGCGCCCGGCTGTAAATCTGGCTCCTCGAGCTCTTTAGGCGCTTGGCAAGCGCCTCGGCCTCGGCGAAGAGGTCATCCGGGATGGAAACAGCTACTTTCATACCTTTAGTATTACCAATGCGAATGACTGCTGTCAACCGCATGACACCCAGTTAACGGGGCTCAATTGAGCCGCTGTTTCTACAGTCGTCAGGCAATGACGAACTGACCGACGTCATTGGCTAGCGCGGCGAGAAACCTGCTCCGGTCGGTCACAGAGTCGAAGTACTTCGGAAGCTAAGCTGCCACATGCAGAAAATGAAACACCGTGACTGGTGAGAAATTTAACAATCCAGATGTACAAGGCCAAGGGATTCGACAGCCACGGGGTTCGAACTGCGAAGCCGGTATCGCCCATAGGTAAAGGTTTTCGACAGCGGCCATCGGCATTAACGAGTCGACTTAACAGTGCCTAATTTAACGGCCACCTCGAATGGGCATCATTGACCACGCCGCCCCTCGCGAATGGCAGCTTTCCGGAAGTCCAAGATTTCGCGGGTGCGTCACGGGTACAGGGTAGCCGCAAGCCCGCTTGCGCGGAACGTACACGCAGGCTACACTTGTACAGTATTTTGCACAAGTCAAGAGACCAGGACAGCCAACTATGCGCGTCATTTCATTCTCCGATGCCCGCAACAGCCTCAAGAAAGTCATCGATCAGGTCGTGGACGATGCGGATGTCGCCGTCATCTCCCGCCGCGACGCACCCGATGCCGTGCTGATGTCCTTGGATACCTTCAACAGTTGGATGGAGACGGTGCATTTGTTGAAGACCCCGGCGAATGCCGCGCATCTCGAAAGATCGATTCAACAACTGCGGAAGGGCAAGATAAAGCCGAGGCCGTTGGTTGACGCTTAAGCGACTGACTTGGACATTGGCCGCCTGGCAGGATTACGTTTACTGGCAGGGCCAGGATCGGAAGACATTGAAGCGGATCAATGGGCTGATTCAAGACGCGATGCGACATCCATTCGAAGGCATCGGCAAACCTGAGGCACTACGAGAGAACCTGTCGGGATTTTGGTCGAGGCGCATCGACGATACGCATCGACTTGTTTACACCGTCGAAGGCAACGACCTCGAGATCATCGCCTGCCGATACCACTACGAATGACTCGCTCTCACTCAAATGCCCGTCAAGGCTCTTCGACCGAGTGACCCGCGCTGGCACTCAATCGATTCAAAGCTTCAGATCGAGGAGTGTTCGTGGGAAAGCAAATGCCGGAGTCTGCCTGCACGCGCGGCGCCGGCCATTTCGCCAGCGACATCTCTGTTGCCTTGGTTTGTAACGTACCGCTCAGATTCTTGATATCCCAATTCGTGAGGCGGGCTTCCTGCAACGCCAATCGCAGTTCGTCCCGCAACGTGGCGCTTGGGTTGGGCAGCCCCTCGAGCGCACGCAGCCGCGCCCAGGCAATCTGCTCACGATCTTCATCGGCCGCCACATCGGCGAACAGCGCATAGACAAAGCCATATTCAGCCTGCTCCTCTGGAGCTAGCAAGGGCGCCCGTCCCGATTGCGAGACCACCTGCCAGCGTGCGTGCAGCATCTCCCAGATTTGCGGGCGTCCGAGCCAGGCCGGTCCAGCATACGGGGAGCCTCCGCTTGCTTCCAGCAGGGTAGCAATGTCATCGATGCGCCGATCGATACAGGGCTGCGCCGAGGATCGCGATGCGAGCACGGCAATGTTCATCGCAATTTCATCGCGAATGCCCTCTCGCGCCGCGCCGGCCTTGTGTTTGTCGTGCAGAGACTCGATCAGCTGTTCCCCACTCAGCGCGATGACGATGCCGAGCACGACAACTCCGAGTTCAGAGAGAAACTCGCGGAAGTTATGGACCGGCTACCTATGCTGATCATCGTACCCGTGAAGACCTCCGAAACTGGGGAATGACGTCGTCGGGGGTGCGCCACCAATGCCGTCCGACCTCGGTAAGACCGAGGTCGGACTTGATAACACTTAGCTATTCTTAGGTTGACTTGACTTCAGAAAATCCTCGATAGATGCCTTGATCTTTGCAAACCACCCTGTTCCAAACTTGTTGTCGGCGGTTTTATCGCGTATTTCATTCAATTGTACGTACATCTTCTCAAAGTCCTTTTTCGTGCCATAACCCAGCGCTTGAGCGAATTCCAGGTGTTCACGCGCTTGATCCATCGAGGCCTTAAGCCGATCGTTATCGTCTTTAGTGCGGTTCTTCTTCTCTGCCAGGCTTTCCGCGCTCTTTAAAGCTTCTTGGGCTTTGACGACCGGCAACGGAATAACGGTGTCCGTGACCACCTGCGTATTCAAGGCGGTTTGCAAGACACGCTTGGCCTCATCCTTTTTGTTCTGGTCAATTAGCTTTACCGCCAACTTTATTGCATCGGGATAGGTTGCCAGCGGAATGTTGGTCACACTGATGACGGTCTCGCTTCCCAGATTTTTCAGAAGACGCCGCGCCTCTTGTAGACGCCCATCCGCAATAAAGTCCTCCGCCTGCTGCCGTACTTTCTTAACTGCATCGAGACCCCCTTGTACATCGTAGGTGACTACCCCGACCGCGGCCGGGGCTAATTCAAGTTTTGGGTCTCGTGCCAGAATGATATCGAGTTTGCCCGTCGCCCGTTCCAGTGCGGCGAGGGCTTCCTTTGTCTTGCCATCGTCCAGGTGCTTCAGAGCTGCTTGCGTATCCTGAATTGCACCGGTGGCATCGCCCAACAATGTCTTACGTTTTTCCTCGGTTTGACTCTGCGACTGGTCCGATTTGGCGACCGCCGAGTCATCCGCGAAGGCGACCGTCGGCAGCACCACGAGTGAACCCAAAAGGCAGGCCAACATGGCTTTGGTCGTGATAGACATATTTCCTCCTTCTCGTGTGCAATATGCGCCGCACCGCGCGGCGCTTTCGCGGCGAACGTAGGGAACGGAAATTATTTTTCAAGTCCTATGAACTATTCGGGCCGGCTGTGTTCCTGATCCTGCAGGAGCCAATACACTGCGCCGAGTACGAGAGTCACGGCGGCGAGGGCGGCGATGGTGGGGGCAGGCGTCACACTCGCATCGAGAATGACAAACTTTCGGCTCATTGCCAGCAAGGCGATCAAGACAACGGTGCGAACCTGGATGATGCTGTCACGCCTGATCGCGGCTTTGACGATCGAATGCTTGAATTCCATGGCGATCAGCACCGTAAAGATGGATCCGAACAGGGCCTGAAAGACTTCGTGATCAAGTGGATCTAGAGCTCCTCCCAGCACCAGCGGCAGGACGCGCTCATACAGCTGAACCAGGGCAATCAGGATCAAGATTGCGATGATCAGGCTTAGTGCAATCGCGACCATCCGCTCGAAGCGCTCATAGAGCGTCATGAGAGCCCAGCGAGCGCGGACGTTACCCATTGCCGCTCCGATCGTCCGGCGGAGAGTACTTTCTGAGGAAATCATACGATTGCTCAACTTATCGGGAAGAAGGCCTGCAATGCAGGGTTCGCGTCTGCGTCGCAGGCCTTCCGTTGCGTCAATTCACGCTCCGATTCGAATTCGTCGCGGCATCGCTTTGACCTGTTTCGCAATGGCAATGGTGAGGACGCCGTCCTTTCCAGTTGCATGGACCTTTTCACTATCCACGGTTTCTGGAAGCACGAATCTTCGATAAAAATGCCCCAGGCCCCGCTCGGAACGCGCGTACTGCGGTTTTTCATTGGGTTTGCTGAATTCCGGAGCGGTTCGTTGACCCGACAGCGTCAAGATGCCACGCTCGAGCGTTAGCTCCACCTTGCCAGGATCGACGCCCGGGACATCCACATACAGCTCAAAGCGATCGGTGTATTCATGGATGTCCACGGCCGGTACCCAAGTTGCTGTCGCGGAACTGCTGTCGCTCCGATTGGCGTTGCCAAATAGCCGGTTGATCTCAGTCTGTAGCCGCGGCACGAGGCTCCATGGGTCTTGTGTCACCAGACTGTTCATGGTGGATTCCTCCTCAAGTGTTAGCTCAATGTCACAACTTCGCGCCGGAGCAGTCCGAACGCGTCTGGGACGACAAATAAGGATGCCGACTCATAATTCAAGCGCGAGGATCTGTCTTTAGGTTTTCGCTTGATCTTGCGCGAGGCGCTTATGCTACGGCGATCCGCGCGTGGATCAGGCCTACTGGACCGATATAACCGCGACGACGGCCGGACCGAATCGGCGATTCTCGGAGCGAACGCCATCGTGATGGGTTCATCGGCTGGAAGCGGGGTCGGCGACGACCCGTTAGCATATCCGGCAGTGCTATTTCCAAACTCTGGGCAGCAAGCGGGTTGGCGGGTGCAGTCGTTACCGGCTGTCCGACGCGCCAGCCCTCCGTGGGCGATCGTGCGACCGCGAACACCGGGAGGCGCCCGCAGCGATACATGCGAGCAGACGGGCCCGCAACGCCATAGGGCCAACCACGTACGGTGTTTTGCCGCCTCAAATCGTAGACATATGCATCCGACGGTAGGCTCGACAGCCAACCCCGAATTTCTTCATCCGAGTGGTAGGCATGGTGGGGGCGCAACGCCAACGCTCGGCGATGAGCCCACACGGCGTCCGCGGTAGCTCTCAAATCTTGCAGCCAGCCGAGGGTCTGACCTCGATGAGCGTGTTCGTAAAGCACAGCGAGGAATGTGTGCAGATCATTGCTAACGTGCACCGCAACTTGCGGGTCGGGAAAAACGCACCACACGGGACCCGGCAAATCCTTGTTACCCACTTCCGCAATCCAGCGCCGTCCGGCGTCGTCAATCGCTATCGTCAGGCAGGGCTGGAAC
>Ga0181537_10000966_pt1 | contig 27013 bp, 28 predicted proteins | sample PEATcosm2014_Bin_39_FD_119765 | JGI IMG/M metagenome (GOLD analysis project Ga0181537, IMG submission 119765) | Peatland microbial communities from MTU Mesocosm Facility, Houghton, MI, USA - PEATcosm2014_Bin23_10_metaG | ecosystem: Environmental > Terrestrial > Soil > Wetlands > Peat | place...
CGCTGCCACACGATCATGAACTGCACCCGCACCTGCCCGAAAAACCTGAACCCGGCCAAGGCGATCGCCGAAATCAAGAAGATGATGGTGCTGCGCCGGTGACAAAACCGCCGGCCGCGGTGCGCTACGTCGCGCCGGCCGGAGCGATCGCGCCAACCGGGCCGTGGAGCCTCGCCGCGCTCGACACCACGACCAACACGCTTTATGTCGCCGGCATGCGTGGCATCGATCCGGCGACCAACAAACTTGTCGACGGCGCCGAGGCGCGCATCCGCCAGGCCTTCGCCAATATGCGGCACATCGTCGAGAGCCAGGGCGCGACCCTGCACGATTGTCTACGCATCGTCGTCTACACGACCGACATGGTTCGCCACCGCCCGATCGCCAACCAAGTACAGCAGGAACTCTGGGGCGACGGCCCCTACCCGCCGCGCACGATCGTTGAAGTCCGTCGCCTCAATGACGACGACATCTTCGAGGTCGAGGGCACCTTTCACGTCCCGGGTCACGTCCCGGGGTCGCGAGAACTGGAAGGTTGATGCTGTCATAGCCAATCTTACATGACCACTGTAGTCCGATAATTGAGATAGCCCGTGAGAACCCTGCAACTGCGCGATGCGAAGGCGTCGCTTTCCGCCGTGGTAAACGCCGCGGAAGCGATTGGTCGCCATCCCGGTTTCGCCGATACAGCAGTCGCCGCGATTGCAAAATCACACAATCTTGTCGTGCTGACGATGAACCGGCGTCACTTCGACCGGCTCCGCGTTGAGGCGCTCAATCCGTTTGAAGCGGCATGAGCCACCCAGGGTCATGCGGTGGAACGCATGATTTTTTTAGCTTGCTCGCGGGGTCATGGTCCCTATGCCGGCTCGTGGACAACGGTGTTTCGATGACCGGGACCGCGACCTTCGCCAGCCTTAGCGTCGATCAATTTCATTATCACGAAAGAGGACAGCTCCGGCTTGCGGATGGCCAAGTGATCGAAGCCGAGCGCCGCTATCTCTTTGAGGAATGCCGTGGCGGTTTCACCGTGTTATTCGCCGAAAGCCCGCCGCGCCTGTTTCACCACATCGTTCTGGTCCGTGCGGGATCGAGCCTCGTCGGCCACGGCGTGCATCTCTGCGGCGAGGACCGCTATGACAGCCGTTACGAATTCCGGCCGGACGGTTGGTTCACCATCGAGCATGCGGTGCGCGGGCCGTGCAAGGGTTACACGATCACCACCCGGTACACACGCGAGCCTGCGGCTTGACCGAAACCGGGCCAAAGACCGTCACCGTCAATGACCGGATGCAGCGGGGTTACACCTATCGCCTTGTCGCGTCGGAGGGCGGCAATTTCGATCCCGAATTCCGACCCGATCTGACCCCGAAGGAAATGCTGGCGCTCGGCGTGTTCGGCGGCAAATACCTGACCGATTGCCGCGATGAATTCCCGGCCGATTGGTTTGCCGACGCCAGGCTGTCACCCGCCGGCCGCGACCCGTCGCTGAACTACTTCCGCGTCGACGCCAGCCAGCCGCTCTCCGTGTGGCGCGCCAAAGGCTGGATCCACCCCGACGATCCGCGCGGCTGGTTCCAATGGTATTGCCGCTATTACCGAGGCCGCCGCATGGCGGACGACCCGCGGCAGATCAAACGCTGGAAAGCGATCCGCCGCCATGTGCGCCAGATCGAGCGCAACTGCGAGCCGTGCGATCACACCTGCCGGCCACGTCAGCGCCAGGCGCTGCTGCATTGGGCCTATGATAGCCGGAAAATTTGAGGCAGTGGCGTCGGCTGCATCGCCCGCGTAGCATGTCGCCCGGATTCTGTAGGCGGAGACAAGGCGATGGCGGCTGACGGCAAGCTTTCCGGCAAGGTCGCCGTGGTGACCGGCGCGTCGAGCGGCATCGGCCGCGAGAGCGCGAAATTGTTCGCCGAGGCCGGGGCCAAGGTCGTCGTCGGCTACAACAGGGGCGTCGAGCGCGCCGATGCCGTCGTCGCCAGCCTCGCCGGCGCCGGCCACAAGGCGATGCACTTGCCGCTCGAAGACACCGCGCAGATCAGAAAAGTCGCGGCCGCGGTCGATGAGGAATTCGGTCGCTGCGACATCCTGGTCAATTCGGCCGGCTTTACCCGCATGGTCGCGCATCACGACCTCGAGGCGCTCGACGACGATCTGATCGACCAGGTGCTGACCGCCAATGTGCGCGGGCCGTTTGCGACGATCCGCGCCTTTGCACCATTACTCAAGGCATCGGGCGACGGGGTGATCATCAACATCTCCTCCGGCGCGGCGCAATCGGGCACCGGCAGTTCGATCATCTATGGCGCGTCAAAAGCGGCGCTCAACACGATGAGCATGGCGCTGGCGCGGGTGCTCGGCCCGGAGATCCGCGTCGTCGTCGTCGCGCCCGGCATGGTGCACACCGACTTCGTCCCCGGCCGCACCGAGGAGATGATGGCGAAGGCGGCAATGGCGACGCCGCTCAAGCGTCCGATCGAGCCCGAGGATGTGGCCCTGGCGGTGATCGGTTGCGTTACCCATTTGACGCATACCACCGGATCGATCATCTCGGTTGATGCGGGCCGCCATCTTTGAGACGAAGCGAACCGCATATGCCCTTGCTCGCGATCATTCGGCAGCGGGAGATCATCGACCGCCGCGCGGTGCAGGAGGCGCTAAAGTCGCTGGTCGTCGATGAGGCGACGCCCGACCGTGCCTCGGTCGTCGCGCTGCTGCGCGACGCGCTCAGTCGCGGGCGCACCGAAATCCGCGCGCGGTTCGAGGTTGGCGGCAGCGCCGCGCATTGCACGTCCGAGCAATGTTTTCTGGTCGATCAGCTGATCCGCGTGTTGTTCGACTTTGTCACCGAGCACGTCTACCCGCTTCCCAACCCGACGCAAGGCGAGAAACTGGCGATCGTCGCGACCGGCGGCTATGGGCGCGGCGAAATGGCGCCTTATTCCGATGTCGATCTGCTGTTCCTGATGCCCTACAAGCAGACGCCGCATACCGAGCAGGTCGTCGAGTACCTGCTCTATCTGCTATGGGATTTGCGGCTCAAGGTCGGCCATGCGACCCGCTCGATCGACGAGTGCCTGCGTTACGCGAAATCCGACCTGACGATCCGCACCGCGCTCCTCGAGGCGCGCTATATCTGGGGCGACCAGCCGCTTTTCACCGAATTGAAGGCGCGTTTCGACAACGAGGTCGTGCGCGGCACCGCGGCGCAATTTATCGAGCAAAAGCTCGCCGAGCGCGACGCCCGACACAAACGCGTCGGCGACAGCCGCTACCAGCTCGAACCCAACGTCAAGGAAGGCAAAGGTGGTCTCCGGGACCTGCACACGCTCTACTGGCTGGCGAAATACATCTACCGGATCGACGATGTCGCCAAGCTTGTCGATCTGCACGTGCTGTCCGAGGACGAGTCGCAGCGTTTCGCGCGGGCCCAGGCGTTTTTATGGACCGTGCGCTGCCACCTCCACTATCTCGCCGGCCGCGCCGAAGAACATCTGACCTTTGACATGCAGACCCGCATCGGCGAGCGCATGGGGTACCGCGAGCACACCGCGAGCCGCGGCGTCGAGCGGTTCATGAAGCACTATTTTCTCGTCGCCAAGGATGTCGGCGACCTGACCCGCATCTTCTGCGCGGTGCTCGAAGTCGATCAGAAGGGCCGCCGGCGGCTCGGCTCCTGGTTGCGCTGGGGCAGCGGCGCCAAGCGCGGGCTTTTTGGCTTCGTGCTCGATGGCGGGCGGCTCGCGATCCCCTCCAAGGATTTCTTCACCGAGGACCCGGTCGCGCTGCTCCGCCTGTTCCACGTCGCGCAGGAGCAGGAGCTCGACATCCATCCGCACACCTTGCGCGCGGTGACCCGCTCGCTGCGCCTGGTCAACGCCGAACTGCGCGAGAACCCCGAGGCCAATCGCCTCTTCCTCGAAATACTGACCTCGCGGAAGGACCCGGAAAACGCGCTGCGGCGCATGAACGAGGCCGGCGTCTTTGGCCGCTTTATCCCTGATTTCGGCCGGGTCGTCGCGCAGATGCAGTACGACATGTACCATGTCTACACGGTCGACGAGCACACGCTGTTCGCGATCGGCATCCTGCACCGGATCGAAACCGGCGCGCTCAAAGCCGAGCTGCCGCTGGCCAGCGCGATCGCGCCGACGATCAGCTCGCGCCGCGCGCTCTACCTCGCGACGATGCTGCACGACATCGCCAAGGGGCGCGGCGGCGACCATTCCGTCATCGGCGAAAAGATCGCGCTGAAACTCGGGCCGCGGCTCGGGCTGACGCCGGAGGAAACCGAAACCGTCGCCTGGCTGGTGCGCTGGCACCTGCTGATGAGCGGCACCGCGTTCAAGCTCGATATCGGCGACCCGCACACGATCGAAAACTTTGTCGAACGGGTGCAATCGCCCGAGCGGCTAAAGCTGCTTTTGCTGCTGACCGTCGCCGATATCAGGGCGGTCGGGCCCAAGGTTTGGAACGGCTGGAAGGCGGCGCTGCTGCGCGAACTCTTCCACAGCGCGCACGAGGTCATCTCCGGCGGCGGGACGACCGAAGTCCGCGATTCGCGCGTTGCCACGGCGCAAGCCGCGGCGCGCGAGCTGCTGCCCGAGTTCAGCGACGAGGATTTCGCCATCTTTGTCAGCCGTGGCTATCCGTTCTACTGGCTGTCTCTCGACGCCGAGACGCACGCGCGCCATGCCCGGCTGATGCGCGAAGCGGACCGCAGTGGCGCGCCGCTGCGCGTCGAGACGCGCATCGAGCCGCTGCGCGCGGTGACCGAGATCACCCTCTACACTGCCGACCATCCGGGCCTCTTCTCGCGCATTGCCGGGGCGCTCGCGGTCAACGGCGCCAACATCGTCGACGCCAAGATCATGACCATGACCAACGGCATGGCGCTCGACACGTTCTGGATCCAGGACCATAACGGCGAACCGGTCGACCGCCCCGACAAGCTCGCGCGCCTCTCGGTCGCGTTCGAGAACGTGCTGACCGGCGATTTGAAGCCGGACCGCGAATTCGCCCGGCCGCCGGCGATCCAAAGCCGCACCAGTGTCTTTACCGTGCCGCCGCGCGTGCTGATCGATAACCAGGCGAGCCTGTCCTACACGGTGATCGAGGTGAACGGCCGCGACCGGCCTGGTCTCTTGTACGAGCTGACCCGGGAGCTGACCCGGCTCAGCCTCCAGGTGTCGAGCGCCAAAATCTCGACCTACGGCGAGAAGGTCGTCGACGTGTTCTACGTCAAGAACCTGTTCGGCCATAAGGTCGACCACCCCGACAAGCTCGCCGAGATCCGCGCCGCGCTGGAAGCGGTGCTGGCCAAGGGCAACCAGCCGCCGGCGCACCCCGCGGCCTCCACCCGCCGCACCCGCGAGCCAATGGCGGCGAAGTGACGCCCCTTATGGGCTGTGGGCAGTGCGTCCTTCGAGGCCTCGCTACGCGAGGCACCTCAGGATGACGATGGATGGGTCGCCGCAAACTTCCGTCATCCTGAGGAAGCCGCGAGGCGGCTGTCTCGAGGGACGCAATGTCGCCGCGGCAGCGTCAATCTGCGGCATGACCCGAATTTGCCGCGCGACCTCCGTATCTGCGATAATACCGGCCTAGACGCGCGTTGAGGACGCCGGGATGATCGACGAGATCGGGCATTTTGCCCTGGTGCTCGCGCTGTGCGTCGCCGCGGTCCAGGCGACGGTGCCGCTTTATGGCGCGGCGCGCGGCGATGGCGCGCTGATCGGGTTGGCGCGGCCGGCGGCGCTGGCGCAGTTCGTCTTTGTCGCGCTCGCCTTTTTGGCGCTGATGCACGCCTATGCGACGTCCGATTTCTCCCTGCTCAACGTCGCCACCAATTCGTCGATCGCCAAGCCGCTGCTCTACAAAATCACCGGTGTGTGGAGCAATCACGAAGGCTCGATGGTGCTGTGGGTGTTCATGCTGGCGCTGTTTGGCGCGGCGGTCGCGGTGTTCGGCAGCAATCTGCCGCCCGCCTTGCGCGCCCGGGTGCTGTCGGTGCAGGCGATGATCGGCGTCGGCTTCCTGCTGTTCATCCTGTTTACCTCAAACCCGTTCCTGCGGCTTTTCCCGGTGCCGGCGGATGGCAACGGCCTCAACCCGATCCTTGAGGATCGCGGGCTCGCGTTCCATCCGCCAATGCTCTACGCCGGCTATGTCGGGTTCTCGATCTCGTTCTGCTTTGCGATCGCCGCGCTGATCGAGGGGCGCGTCGATCCGGCCTGGGCGCGCTGGGTGCGGCCGTGGACGCTCGCCGCATGGTGTGCGCTGACCATCGGCATCGCGATGGGGAGCTGGTGGTCGTATTACACGCTGGGCTGGGGCGGCTGGTGGTATTGGGACCCGGTCGAAAACGCGTCGTTCATGCCGTGGATCATCGGCACCGCGTTGCTGCACTCGGCGATCGTCGTCGAAAAGCGCGACACGCTCAAAGCCTGGACGATCCTCCTCGCGATCCTGACGTTCTCCTTGTCGCTGATCGGTACCTTTCTCGTGCGCTCCGGCGTGTTGACCTCGGTCCACGCGTTTGCGTCCGACCCGCTGCGCGGCGTCTTCATCCTGCTGCTGCTCGGCATTGCGACCGGCGGCGCGCTGCTGCTGTTCGCGATCCGCGCACCAAGCCTGCAAGGCGGCGGCCTTTTCGCGCCGATCTCGCGCGAGGGCGGGCTGCTCCTCAACAATCTGCTGCTGACGACGGCCGCCGCGACCGTCCTGCTCGGCACGCTCTACCCGCTCTTTCTCGATGTCGTCTCGCACGAAAAAGTCTCGGTCGGCCCGCCGTTTTTTAACATGACCTTTGTGCCGATCATGATTCCGCTGCTGATCGCGATGGCGATCGGCCCGATGCTGTCGTGGAAGCGCGGCGACCTGTGGGCGGCGTTGCAGCGGCTCAAGCTGGGCTTCGCGATCGCCGCCGGCGCGGCCGTGGTGACGATGTCGATCATGGGCGTCGCGTCGCTCGGCGCCGCTTGCGGCCTCGCGCTCGCGGCGTGGCTGCTCGCCGCGACGGTCACCGAGTGGGCCGAGCGGGTCCATCTGTTCTCGGAGCCGCTCGGCGGCAGTTTCCGCCGCGCGCTGCGCCTGCCGCGCGCCGCCTGGGGGATGAGTTTTGCCCATGCCGGCATGGCGGTCGTCGTCGCCGGCATTACCGGCTCCTCGGCCTGGACCGTCGAAAAGATCGAGAACGTCAAGCCCGGCGGATCGGTCGAGCTCGCCGGCTATACGATCGCGCTCGACGCGGTCAAGGATGCGCGCGGCCCCGACTACACCGCGACCCGCGCCGATATGCGGCTCCTCAAGGGCGACACGCTGATCGCCGAGATGCACCCCGAAAAGCGCCTTTTCCCGCCCGAAAACGGCAGCCAGACCGATGTCGCGATCCACACCAACCTGCTGGCCGATGTCTACGCGGTGATCGGCGATGCCGACGGCAAGGGCGCCTACACGCTGCGCCTCTATTACAACCCGTTGGTGCCGTGGATCTGGCTCGGCGCGGCGCTGATGGCGTTTGGCGGGCTCGTCTCGCTGAGCGACCGGCGCCACCGTGTTGGCGCCCCGTCCCGGCGCGACCGGCGTCTCGCCGCGGCCGCCCAGCCGGCGGAATAGAAAGAAAGAAATTTGCTCGACGACCTCATTTCGTCATTCCCGCGAAAGCGGGAATCCAGGGGTACCGCTCCGCCGGTTGCCCTGGACCCCCGCCTGCGCGGAGGTGACGAGCGGATATCTTGATGCGGCGTTGGCTTTATCTGTTGCCGGTCGTCGTGTTCGGGCTAATGGCGGCGGGGTTTTATGTCGGACTCGGCATCGACAGCAACGTGCTGCCGTCGGCGCTGATCAACGAGGAAGCGCCGCAATTCGACCTGCCGCCGCTGCCTGGCCGCGATAAGGGTTTCTCGACCGCCGATCTGCAAGGCCATGTCAGCCTCGTCAACACGTTCGCCTCGTGGTGCGCGCCGTGCCGTATCGAGCACCCGGTGCTGAATGCGCTGGCGAAGACCAAGCGCGTGCCGATCTACGGCATCAATTACAAGGACACCGGCGACGCCGCGTTGTCCTGGATCACCAAGCTGGGCGACCCCTACACCAGCATCGGCGCCGATGACGGGCAGGTCGGCATCGAATGGGGCGTCTACGGCGTGCCCGAGACCTTTATCGTCGATAAGACCGGGCACATCCGCTACAAACATGTCGGCCCGCTGAGCGAGACGGACATCGACAAGACCATCCTGCCGCTCGTCGCGAAATTGCAGCAATGACCCCGCCGTCATTGCGAGGAGCCCAAAGGGCGACGCGGCATCCACCCGTGGAGGGCCACGGCGCAGGGAGATTGTTTCCCCCGAATCGGGTCCGGGGTCGCAATGACGTCGCGGCATTTATCGCTGCGCTTGCCGTGCTCGTCTGCCTGGCACTCCCCGCCCATGCGGTGCGGCCCGACGAGATGCTGGCCGATCCGGCGCTCGAGGCGCGGGCGCGCGACATCGGCAAGGAATTGCGCTGTCTTGTATGCCGCAACCAGTCGATCGACGATTCCGAGGCCGATCTGGCGCATGATCTGCGCGTGCTGGTGCGCCAGCGTCTCTCGGCCGGCGACACGAACCGGCAGGTCGTCGACTATATCGTGTCGCGCTACGGCGATTTCGTGCTCTTGCGACCGCCGTTCAAGCTCGACACCTGGCTGCTGTGGGGCGGGCCGGGTCTGGTGTTGCTGATCGGGCTTTTGGCACTCGGCCGCTATATGCGTCGGCAAGCCGGCATAACCGCGCCGCCGCCGCTCAGCACCGACGAGCAGCAGCGGCTCGCCCATATTCTAAAAGACGAGGCCAGCCGGTGAGCATGGGGCTTGCCCTCGCCTTGCTCGGCATGACGGTCTTCGCGGTCGCGCTGCTGCTGGCGCCGCTGATCCTGCGCGGCCGCTTTACGCAGGCGCGCGACGCCTACAATCTCGCGGTCTACCGCGACCAGCTTGCCGAGCTCGACCGCGATGTCGAGCGCGGCCTCATCGCGCCGGGCGAAGCGGAGGCGGCCAAAAGCGAGATCGCCCGCCGCATCCTCTCGCTGACCCCGGCGGATGCGCCGGCCAGATCGTCCCCGGCCTCGCTGATCGTCGCCGTCATGGCGATCATCCTGCTGCCCTTCGGCGCGTGGACGCTTTATTGGGACCTCGGCTCGCCCAATCTCGCCGACCAGCCATTCGCCTCGCGCGGCGAGGCCGCGGGTGCGACAACCGCCAATGCCGGCCCGCATCTCGATCTCGAAGAGGCGGTGCAGAAGCTCGCCGAGCACCTGCAGGCCCAACCCGACGATCTGCGCGGCTGGATCCTGCTCGCCCGTTCCGAGATCGGCCTCAACCGCTATCAGGACGCGGTCGAGGCCTATCGTCACGCAGCAGATCTCTCGGGCCACAAGCCGGAGATCGTTGGCGATTGGGCCGAAGCGCAGGTTCTGGCCGCTGACGGCGCGGTGACCCCGGAGGCGCAACAAGCGTTTCAAAGCGCCCTCGCCGACCCGGAAAGCGCGCCGCGCTCGCGCTATTACCTCGGACTCGCCAAATTACAAGCTGGCGACGCCAAGGGCGCGTTGCAGGACTGGGTCACGCTCGAAGCGGAATCCCCGGCCGATGCCAGCTGGCTGCCGCTCTTGCATCGGCGCATCGCCGAAACCGCTAAAACCGCCGGCGTCGACCCGGCGACGCTGAAACCCGCTTCGGACACGCCGCACAAGGTGGCGCCGCCCTAAGAGCGCCACCCCGGCGCAGGTCGGGACCATTTATCCGCGTCTGATGCGGCTGAATGATCGGCCCGGGCCTGCACCGGGGTGGCGCCCCCTACAGGCCGAGCCTGTAGAATCGGCTCGCGGTGCCTGAGAACAGCGCGGCCTTCTCGCTCGGCGAGCAACCAGCGGCGATGCGCTTGAAGGCGTTCCAGAACACCTGATAGCTGCCGCTGCCCTTATCGACCGGGAAATTGCTCTCAAACATCGCGCGATCCGGACCGAACGCGGCGATGCAGGTTTCGATATAGGGTCGCCACAGCCCGGCCAGGGTTTCCGAACTCGGCGGCTCGGCCTTTTCATGCACGTCAAAACCAAACATGCGCATGCCGAGCCCACCGAGCTTGATGTGCACGTTGGGGCACGATGCGAGATCGCGGATGCGCGCACCCCATTCGGCAAACACCTCGTCCCGCTTGCCGGCGTAGCGGCCGAGCCCGATCGCCCCACCGACATGGTCGAGAACGATCGGGGTGTCCGGAAAAGCGCGCGCGAGATCAATCAACTCACCCAGTTGCGTGTGGTACATCCACGCATCAAAGGTGAGGCCCATCGCGCCGAGCTTCGCAAAGCCTTGGCGCACGCTGGGATCAACCAGCATGCTTTCCGGCCGCAAGACCGCCGCGCCCCAAGCCGCCTGGTCGGGATGCGTCGCCGAGATGTAGCGAATGCCCTTGAAGCGCCCGCCGCCCGCGGCGATTTGCGCCTCCAGCACCTTTTCAACCGCACCCCCCAACGACAAGTCGGCGTAGCCGACAATCCCGGCGCAAACATTGGTTTTGCCGTAAGTGCCGCTCGCCGCCATCGCCGCGACGCCATTGGCGAACTCGATCTCGCCAACCGGCCGCATTTCGGCCGAGCCGCCGGCGCGATACATCGACAGCCACTCGGGATAGACCGTGGCGATGATGTTGTGGCCGCTATTGGTATCGGCGAGCAATTCGGGCAGCAGGTAGCGCCCGGTCTCCGGCCGCTCAACCAAATGATGGTGCGGGTCGACGATCGGCAAATCGGGCTCGATGATGTCCTCGACATGCCGCGCCAGCCACTCGTTGCGCGGCGTGAAATGCCCGGTCGCGGACACGGGTGCGGGGGATGCCATCGTTTCCTCTCCTGACTATCGGGCTGTTCTAGTCAGCTTGGAGCAAATTGGCTGGCGCGTCACCCTGTGCCAGCTTCCCGGCGAAAACCGGGACCCGTGCTTCAAACGCAGGAGCGGTAAAAGGTGGAACCCGGCTTGCGCCGGGGATCGACCGTAACAGGAAACCGAGGTTAATCGTTGGCCTGGCGCAGCGCGTCGCAAACCGCCGCGGTCACCTGAACCGTCGTCGCCGTGCCGCCGAGATCGGGGGTGTGCAGCGATGGGTCGGCGGTGACTCGTTCGACCGCCTTCATCAGCCGCGCGGCGGCCGGCTTCTCGCCGATATGCTCGAGCATCATCACGCATGTCCAGAACGTGCCGATCGGATTGGCGATGCCCTTCCCGGTTATGTCGAAAGCCGAGCCGTGGATCGGCTCAAACATCGACGGCGTCGTGCGCTCGGGGTTGAGGTTCGCGGTTGGCGCGATGCCGATCGAACCCGCCAGCGCCGCCGCGAGATCGGACAGGATGTCGGCGTGCAGATTGGTCGCGACGATCGTGTCGATCGATTGCGGCTTCATGGTCATCCGCATCGTCATCGCGTCGACCAGCATCTTGTCCCAGGTCACATCGGGAAATTCCTTCGCCACCTCGGCGGCGATCTCGTCCCACATCACCATCGCGTGGCGCTGCGCATTCGACTTGGTGACCACGGTCAAGAGCTTGCGCGGCCGCGAACGCGCGAGCGCGAACGCAAAACGGAATATTCGCGCGACCCCGGCCCGCGTCATCATCGACACATCGGTCGCGACCTCGGCCGCCATGCCCTGATGCACCCGGCCACCGACCCCGGCGTATTCGCCCTCCGAATTCTCGCGGACGATGACCCAGTCGAGTTCCGGGCCGGAGACATGGCGCAGCGGGCTGGTGATCCCCGGCAAAATGCGGGTCGGCCGGACATTGGCGTACTGGTCGAGCGGCTGGCAGATCGCGAGCCTGAGCCCCCACAGGGTGATGTGGTCCGGAATATCGGGCGCGCCGACCGCGCCAAACAGGATCGCGTCAAACGCGCGCAATTGATCGGCGCCGTCGGCCGGCATCATCACGCCGTGCTTGCGATAATAATCCGAGCCCCAATCAAACCGCTCGACATCGAGCGCAAACCCGCCGTCCCGCTCGGCGCAAACGGCAAGCACTTCAAGTCCGGCCTCGACCACCTCCGGCCCGATGCCGTCGCCGCCCAACGCCGCGATTTTATGTGTGCGCATGACCCTCACCATTCGTCATTGCGAGGAGCGCGCAGCACGACGCGGCAATCTCCCGCCATGTGAAAACACGGCGGAAGATTGCTTCGCTACGCTCGCGATGACGAGTTTTTTATTCCGCCGCTGCGGTGAATTGCGGTACCGGCACTTGATCCATGATCTCGGCGTCCCACGGGCCCGGGAAACGGCCGCGGCCAACGATATCTTTCGAAAACACATGGTAATCGGCCGGCCATTCGGCGCGCGGCAGCTCGTAATAGACCTCGACGCCGTTGCCATCGGGATCGCGCAGATAGATGCCGAGCGAGATGCCGTGATCGGCGATATGGTCGATCGCCTGCCCCTCGTTCTTGATCTTCTTGTAGAAATCCTTGAGGTCGTCGAGGCTTTCGAGCCGCCACGCCATGTGGTTGAGCCCGACCTGACGTTTCTGTTGCAATGGCGCGTCGTCGCCCAATTGCATCAGCGCGACCTCGTGCGACTGGTCGGTATCGGCCGACATGAAAGCCGCCCAGCCCTCGCGGTATTCATAGGTGTGCAGGCCCAGCAGGTTCTCGTACCACGCCTTCGAACGCTCGGCGTTGCGCACGTAGAGATTGACGTGCCCCAGATACATCGGTTTCTTGGCCATCTGTCCCCTCGCTTTCTGGTTAAATCAGTCTATCACGCTTCGTCGCTCTTCCCCAGGAAGTCCAATACCCGTTCCATGACCGGGCCTTTCGGGTAGACCGCGGCCATCGCCCGCGCCCGGGTGAGCGGGTCGCTCGCGAAAAACCGCTCGTACAGCACCTGCCGGCTGCCAAAGCCGCTGACCGCGACATCCATCGCGAGCCGAAACAGCCGCACCCGCTCTTTCGCCGGGATCTTGTCGGTCGCCAGATATTGCTCGATCTGCGGAGCCAGCGGCCCCGCCATATCGGCCTCGCTCGGGGTCAGCAAAAAGCTCGACGAGCCGAGCAGCTGCAAAATCTCGATCATCCGCGGATATGCGGTCATCATCAGATTGCGCGTGCTTTCGACCGGCAGGATCGCCGGCGCCATGACGCCCCACCGGTCGATCTCGGCGTCAGCCTCGCCGGCCCGCAGGCAGGAGCGCATCAGCTCGGTATAGAGCATCAATTCGCCGATCCGCTCCTCGGTATGCGGCAGATGCGCATTGCCGAGCGCTTCGCTCATCAACAGCGCGAGCCCCAGCACGAACTCGCATTTGGCGAGATTCTTCGCCGCGCCCTGATGCGCCGAATGCGCGGTCGAGTGGGTCACATGCGGCACCGCATTGAGCCGGTCGACATCGTAGAGCAGGAACACCCGCTCCCACGGCACCAGCACATTGTCAAAAAAGACGATGCAATCCATCTCCTCAAAGCGCGAGGAAACCGGTGCGTCAAACGCCGAACGGCCAAGATCGAAACTGTCGCGGCACAGGAATTTGAGACCTGGCGTGCCGCAATCGATCGAAAAGCTCATCGCAAACGGCGAATGGGTCTCGCTGTGCCGCGCCAGTCGCGGCGAATAGACCGCGATCTCGTCCGATAAGGGGCCCAAGGTCGCCAGGATGCGCGCGCCGTGCACGATGATGCCAGCCGAGGTCTCTTTCTTGACCTCGAGCGCGGTGCCCTCCTCGAGGTTGAACATGCCCGAGGCGTTGCGGCTGCGCTGGAAATTGATCAGCGCATGGGTCAGGCAGACATCGTTCTCGCGCAGATGCTCGACATAGCGGCGCATGTTGTCGCCAAACTCGGGCCGCTTCTCGCCAAAGAAATCCGCCGCCGCGCCCCACGCCGCAAAGGTCACATTCATAAAATCGGGCGAGCGGCCCATCATGCCATTGGTGGTGCGCGCCCAATTCAGCATCATCTGGGTGCGCGCCTCCAATTCCTCGCGCGTCTTTGGCGTGGAGAACGACCGCCCGACCCGGTCGCCGGACGATGGCGACTTATAGGTCATCACCTTTTTGAGCTTCGGGTCGTGCTGCATGTCGTAGAGCGAGGCGATCGCCTTGACCCCGCCGGCCAGGCCCTTGTGCCGGGTAACGTCCGTGACCCGTTCGCCACCGAGCCAAACCTCGCGCTCCTGCGCGCGCAAGCCGTCGATATATTGCTGTCCGGTACGCGCTGGCATGGGTGCCTCCCCAAAGACGCCCGATGATGCTAATCGAGTTTTAGGCTGGATGAAAACTCATGCGTCCTCTTATGCAGCCACGCCCATCAAGCGCCGCGCTGCGAGGCGGGCAGCAGGCTGTCGCGATAGGTCGGCCGCAGAATATCAAGCCGCATCGGCACCGGCGTGCCGAGCCACATCGCGTTCTTGCTGTGGTCGTCATAAGAGCTTTCGGTCAGCGGGTGGATCAGCACGTCGAGCCCGTCTCGGTTCAGCATCAGCCACGGCACGATGTTCTGAAATTCCGGGATCTCGAAGGTGATGTTGAACTGCGAGATCGGGTGCGGCCCGATCGGCGCGTCGCTAAACGCTCCCGGCTCGCAGGTGAATTTCCCAAGGATCGTCGCCTGCAGCTGCGCGGCTTTTGGCTTGGTCTCGGCGTCGTAATAGACATGGGCGTGATAGCCCTTGAGTTCGGTCATCTCATTTCTCCTGTGTTGATCTCCGGCTGGATCGGGGTCGTGCATCCTTCGAGGCTCCGCTGCGCTCCGCAGTTCAGGATGAGGACCGCCACCTAGATGCCACCACACAACTCCCTCGTCCTGAGGAGCGCCTGCAAAGACGCGTCTCGAAGGACGCACCGCCATGGATGCAGCCCTCTTCCTTCAATTCGCCTCAAGCTTTGCCGCGATCTTCTTCGAAATCTCCGCCCGCCATTCCTCGATCGGCATAAAGCCGTCCTTGTCGCGGCAATAGGCCTCGGTCTCGGCGAACAGATCGTCGGCCGGCTTGTCGAGGTCGATCTTGAACCCCAGAGGCTGCGGCACGTACCACGGCGTATCGCAGAACATCTCGATGCGATTGCCCTCGGGGTCCTGGAAATAGACCGACCAGGCATTGCCGTGGCAGATCGGGCTGATGCCCTCGCAACCCGCTGCGCGCACCTTGCGAAACGCCTTCTGCACCTGCGGCAGGGTCCCGACATTAAACGACACTTGCTGCACCATCGGCACTTCGGCGTCCGTGGTGCGGCCGCGCACCAGCACGACCTGGTGGTGGTCCGACGGGTTGCGCGACAGGAAGGTGATGCGCCCGTCCTCGGCCCCGTCGCTGACCACAAAGCCGAGCACCTTGGTATAGAAATCGATCATCTTTGGCACGTCGTGGACATAAAGCCCGACATGGCTGAGGCGTGGGGCGGTATCCATCTCTGCGTCTCCCACTAGGGTGAACTTCCTGCCGACATATCAGCGCGCCACCCATCATCTATCAAATCGATTGTTGTTATGCTATTCATTCACGAAATGGATATCAGAGCCGTCGACCTCAACCTGCTAAAAGCCTTTGACGCGCTGCACAGCGAGCGCGCGGTGACCCGCGCTGCCTCGCGCATCGGCCTGTCGCAGCCGGCGATGAGCCACGCGTTGTCGCGCCTGCGCGGCCTGTTTTCCGACGACCTCTTCGTGCGCACCCAGAGCGGCATGGAGCCGACCGCGCGGGCGCGCGAAATCGCGCCGCTGATTTCGGCGGCGATCGAGCGGATCGAGGCGGCGCTCAATCTCGGCGCCGGGTTTGACCCGGCGACGAGCCACGCCACCTTTACCGCCGGCATGGGCGAATATGCCGAGGTTGCGCTGGTCGGCCGTCTCGCAGAAAACTTTTCACGCGAGGCGCCGGGCGCCATCCTGCGCCTGCTATCGATGCACGGCGCCGACGCCGCCGAGCAGCTCGAACGCGGCACGATCGATGTCGCAATCGCCCATCTGCGCGCGCTGCCGCCGACGATCGAGACGACGCTGTTGTTCCGCGATCCGTTTGTCGTCGTCGCCCGCAAGAGCCACCCGATCACCCAAACCCCGCTGACGGTCGAGGCCTATGCCGCGCAGAACCACGTGCTGGTCAGCCCGCGCGGCGACACCAGCGGCGCGCTCGACCGCCTGCTGGTGGATTACGGCCAGCGCCGCCGCGTCTCGCTGCTCGTCGCGACCTATCTCGCGGTGCCCGCCGCGCTCGCCGGCTCGGACCTGATCGCGACCGTGCCGAGCCGCGTCGCGCGCCTCATCGCCGCCCACGCCGAGATCGCGACCCTGCCCCTGCCGATCGACCACGCCGCCACCGTGTCGATCGCCTGGCACCGCCGCACCGCCAGCGAACCCGCGCAGGCCTGGTTCCGCAAGCTGTTGGTGGACGCGGCGCGGGCGTAAGGATTCGAAATTGCCGTCGGGCCAGACCCGGAGGACAAACCGCGCGGCGTCGAAATTTATCGAGGACAGCGCGCGACGAACGACCAAAAAAACGGGCGATCCCTTCCCCAAGGAACCGCCCGTTTCGATGCGAGCAGAGGGCCCCCACCTCCGCGTCAGCCCGGACACGGTAATGGCTCCGCGCCCCGGCACAATCGCCGAAGCCGATTTCCACAGGGTCATCCCCAAGAAAGCGCACCTATCCCGATTCAATCCCCCAAACCGCCCACAATCTCCCGCCGCCAAACCTCAGCCATCATTCGTCTGCCCGCCGCGCCCGCGAACGGAACGCCAACCGCCGGCCGGTAGACGGCGGGCAACATCACGCGCAAAATCGGCCGCCAGATGGCTTTAGTTTGGTGGATCGTCCGCGCGGCGACCGAATGGAGAGGGTGTCTGATGGCCGACCCTGAAGCGATCTACAACTGGCGACGGCTCGATAAGCGAATAACCACATCGGGTCAGCCGACAGAGCCGCAACTGGCCGATATCCGCGCCTTGGGCGTCCGCCATGTCGTCAATCTAGGCCTTCACACTCACGAAAAAGCGCTGCCCGACGAGGCGGAAAGCCTCAGCCGTCTCGGCATGTCGTACATCCACATTCCGGTCGATTTTCAGAACCCGACCGACCAGGATTTCGACCGGTTCTGCGATGCGATGGCGCAGCTGAAGGATGTCCCGGTGCACGTCCACTGCATCGCGAATTATCGCGTCTCGGCCTTCTTCTACCGGTATCGCCGCGAGGTACTGGGCGCGGATGAGGCGCAGGCGCGCGCCGACATGGAAGAGATCTGGCGGCCCGAGGGCGTATGGGCAAAGTTTGTCGAGCGCCAGGGGAACCCATGAACCTGAAAGACGCCGTCGCGGTCGCCAAACAGCATATCGGCGATCTGTTCGCCGCCGACGCCCCGCGGGATATGCGCTTGGAGGAATACCTGTTTGACGATCACCTCGGTGTCTGGTCGCTGACGATCGGCTTTGCGCTAAATTCCGCTCAGCTCCGCAACTACAAGATCGTCCGGGTCGCGCAAGCTGACAAATCCGTCCTATCGATCAGGGACCGGCCCTGAGATCAATCGTCGATGGATGGTCTCAGCGCGTTCGGCCTATTCGCGGTGTCGGCGATGCTCGTCTACTACGCGCTCGAAGATTGCAACGCGTGGTTCATCCTGGCATTTGCGGGTTCGTGCGGTCTCGGCTCCGCGTACGGTTTCCTTCAAGGCGCATGGCCCTTTGGCCTCGTTGAAGCCATCTGGGCGCTCGTCGCCCTGCGTCGCTGGCATCGCGCCAAAACCGCCGGAGGTTCGCGCCGCTTCGGCTAATCGGGTCGTCGCAGTGCCGCCCGCTTTACGAGCAAAGGCGCAGTGCGGCCATCTGATAAACTCCTGAAAATAACGGGAAAAACAGGATGAAGGGCATGATCGCTTGGGGCGGACCGCGACGACGCTCTTTGCAACCGCCTTTGAAGGGGTTACATAACCGATGTCGACTTTTGGTTCCGGCTCGCAATTCGTAGCTCGACAGAGCGCCGGACCGCTTTCCGTAAATGCCGATGGTTGACCCGACACTCGATAAGCGAGCGCCGGTCAATTGATCTCGAAAGGTTTACGATGGCTACCGGAACCGTAAAGTGGTTCAACGCGCAAAAAGGCTATGGCTTTATCCAGCCCGATGATGGGTCGAAGGACGTTTTCGTCCATATCACGGCTGTCGAGCGGGCCGGTATCGGCAATCTGCACGAGGGCCAAAAGCTCAGCTACGAGCTGGAGCGCGGCAATCAGGGCAAGACTTCCGCGGTCGCCCTCAAGGGCGCGTAAGGACAAAGAGCGCGTGGCGCTGCCGCATTCCGGTGGCGTCACCGCCTTTTTAAAACGGCCGGCTGTTTAAATGCCGGCTGTTTAGATGGAAGCGCGCGAGGGCGCGCTTAACGCATCTGGCCGCGGCCGGCCCGCTGAAACCATTTTCCCGACGCACCTTCGGTCTCGACGCGCGCCTTGGTCTTCGTGATCCATTCTTCGGCTGCCGCCTCGGTGTCAAAGCTGCTGACCGTGGTCGGCAAACGATCGGGGACTTTGACCTCGACACCAAAAGCGCCGCCGGCGATCGGGACGACGCGATAGGTCGCTTCGGCATGGGGATGGGTTCTCATGCCCGATATATGGGGATTGCCGGAGCAAATTGAAACCGCTAGTCGCCCGGACCCCGCGACGACGTAACCGGGCGCGAGGGCTACTTCGCTGCGTCCTGCAGCCGCGGTTCGGCGGAAAAATGCGGCATGATCTCCCGGGCAAAGCGCCGGATATTTTTGATCGAGCCGCCAAAATTGACGATCACGTACTCGGCGCCGCCATCGCGCAGCGCCTCCAGCTTGCGGACGATCTGGTCGGGTGTACCAAAGATCGCGGTGTCATCGCACAATTTGCGCATCTCGGCATCGTTGTGCACAAAGCGCTCGCGATCATCGCCCGGCTTTTCGGCGAGCTTGTTGATGCGCACATGGCCTTGCAGCCGCCGCACCTGTGCCGCTTCCAATTCCTCCGGCGTGTCGGCGAAATGCACCGCGCGGGCGACACCGATTTCCATGGGGTTGTACGCCCGGCCCCGCGCCGTGACGTCGCGCTTGAACTGAGCGATATGGCGGACGACGCCGTCCATCAAATCGTATTGGCCGAGCAGCAAATTGTACCCGCGCTCGGCGACCTGGCGCACCGAGCGCTCCGACCCGGCGCCCATCCACAAGGCCGGGTGCGGCCGCGTCGCGGGTGGCGGTTCGACGATGACATTGTCGAACTGCCAGAATTTGCCCTTGTGACTCCACGGCTTGTCGCTGGTGAAGGCCTTGGTGATGACCGCCATCGACTCGTCGAAACGCTCGTCGGCCTCCTCCATCGGCATCGCGAACCCGGCGAACTCGTTGTAGCGATAGCCTTTGCCGATGCCGAAATCGAGCCGGCCGCCGCTGAGTAAATCGAGCGTCGCCGCCTGCTCCGCGAGCAGCACCGGATTGTGCCAAGGCAGCACCAGCACCGCCGTCCCAAGCCGCAAGGTCGTCGTGCGCGCGCCAAGCCAAGTCAATAGATTGAGGCTCGCCGACACCTGGCCAAACCCGGTAAAGTGGTGCTCGACGACAAAGGTCGAATGAAAGCCGAGCGCTTCGGCCTCGATGTTATTGTCGATCCATTCGCGAAAACCCTGGCTCGAATCGGTCAGTTCGGCGCCCGGCTCGGGGCGTTTCGCTTGGGCGCTGCCAAAGAGTCCAAACCGCATGCCGTCGCGCTCCTGTCGCCTTTGCGCAAAAGGTAAGCGCGGCCCCGCGATATGCCAAATGCCGGTTTCCTATCGCCGCCATAGCGACACGGCATGGGCTGAAAAATCGTCATTCTGAGGAGCCGCGAAGCGGCTGTCCCGAAGGACGCACAGTTTCCATCCAGCCTCGAACCGGTCTAGCCTGGGGTCAACCAACCCTCCGGGAGGAACCTCGATGCTGATCGTCGACTCGCAAATCCACATTTGGGAAAACGGCAAGATGTCGGCGCATCACCGGCAGATTCCGACCTATGACGTCGACGATGCGCTGGCCGAGATGACGGAAGCGGGCGTCGACGCCGCGGTGCTGCATCCGCCTTCGACCTTGGGCGAAGCGGTCAACGTGCAGGCGGTCGAGGCGGTCAAGGCGCATCCCGACAAATTCTGCATCCTCGGCCATTTCGACCTCGAGGCGCCCAACAAGGAAGAGATCGTTCGCAATTGGCGTTCGCGGCCGGGCATGCTCGGCTTCCGTTTCACCTTCAACCAGCCGCATCAAAAGCGCTATTGGAGCGACGGGTCGCTCGACTGGTTCTGGGACGCTTGCGAGAAGCAGGGCTATGTCGTCGGCCTGCTAGCCGGCGGCCATATCAAGGAATTCGGCAAGATCGCCGAGAGCCATCCCGGCCTCAAGATGCATATCGACCATCTTGGCCGGCATGGCGGCGGCGCCGGCGGCACCGACGATGCGGCCTGGGCCGATTTGCCGGACATGCTGGCGCTCGCCAAATTGCCCAATGTCGGGGTCAAGATGTCCGGTGCGCCGAGCTATTCGAGCGCGCCGTATCCGTACAAGAACATCCATGGCTATCTACAGCAGATCTTCGACTCGTTCGGGCCGCAGCGCTGCTTCTGGGGAACCGACATTACCCGCATGCCGTGCAGCTATCGCCAATGCGTGACGATGTTCACCGATGAATTGCCCTGGCTGCAGGGCGCCGACAAGGAATTCGTCATGGGCCGCGCGGTGTGCGAATGGCTCGGCTGGAAGCCATCGGCGCTCGGCTAGATTAGCATCTTATCAACCTGCACTTGCGATAAGTCAGCGCTAGTTCTCCCGCAGTACGGTCAAATGAAAAAACTTAGGGATTTGCCACGATGACGGCCGGATCGAATATTGCTATGTTCGCCGTGTTCGTTATCGCCGGGGTGCGATTGTGATCGGTCCGCCGGGATTACCCAAGCTGGGACGCCGCGTCTTTGGACGGGCGCGGACGCGTGAACAGCAGAACGCCTGGAAATGGGTGGCGGGTCTTTATCTCGCCGGTGTCCTCGCGCATTTCAGCCATCACATGGCCATTGACCTGCCGGCCGATCATATCGACCCGTCGCTCGGTGTGGCGCTGCACAGCGCCCCGACGAGTTTCGCGTGGCCGGCCGACTTGATCGAGACCCTGATCGATCGCAGCTGACCGCACAATCGGATTGATACGCGCAAAACGGTGCTTTTGGACGGCTGGCACGCTGGTCTCGTGGTTGGCGGTCGCCGCGCATGCCGACGATACGCCAGCGCAAACGAGCCCAGCCCCGACAGCCGCCAGCGAGATCGGCCGCTCGATCTTTGTCGCCAACGATGTCGACGGCCAGACGGGCGATGCGCCGGCCCGGCACATCGCGGTCAATGACGACATCCTCTTTGAGGAAGACATCACCACCGGTGATAACGCCAAGGCGGTTCTCGAATTTCGCGACGGCTCGACCTTTGAAGTCGGTCCCGACGCGGCGGTGCGCATCGACGAATTTGTCTTCAATCCGGAAGAAAGCACGAGCCACAAGACGCTCAGCGTGACGCGCGGCGTTTTCCGCTATGTCTCCGCCTACGTCGCCAGCGACCAGGACACCAAGATCGCGACGCCGAGCGGCCAGATGGGCATTCGCGGCTCCGTCGCCGCAGGCGTCGTCGATCCCGCGGTGCCCGATTTCCTTTATCTTGGCGAGGGTAGCGCGACCTTTACCAATTCGGCCGGCAGCAGCAATTTGCAGCCCGGCAACTCGATCGCCGTGCCATCCGCCACGACCGCGCCGATGGCGCCGGACGCGATGCCCGCTCCGGTCGCCGCCCAGGCCTTGCAGGCGATCGACGCGCGGCTGCCGCCGCGCGCGGCGCTGGCCAACCGCCCCACTGCCGACGATGCCTGGTTAAAGCGCGCCGGCGCCGCTGATCTGGTGCCCGCGGCGGAGCAGCAACGCAGCGCCGCAGGAGCCGCCGCCCGGCCCCTGCCGACGGCGCGCGGGCCGAGCGGCATTGCCGGCGAACTTGGCCTTCTCGCCGAGGCCAACCGGGTCAATTTGTTTGACGGCAGGCAGCGGACGCGCACGCCGGAGCAGACCGCATTCCTCGCACGGGCGGCGCACGACAATCCCAATGCATCGGTGACGCTGCGCCGCTTCACCACCGAGGCGCGCGCGATGCACAGCGCCAATGTCACGGCCGGGACCGAGTTTGTGATGCGCGGTGTTGGCCATGCCGCGCCATCGGCGGAGGTGATGCGCCGGGTCACCGCCGCCTCGGTGCATGCCAACCCCGGCGCGGCGGCACTGATCACGCACCACGCCGCCGATTCCTATCGCGGCCCCGATCGCGGGGAGCTCAACCGGCCAGCAAGGACCGGTGGCGTCGAGCGGCCGCCGGGACAAAAACAATCACCGGGGCAAACACCTTATGGCCGCCAACCTAACGAATACGAGCGCCGGCAGCCTTCGCAACAGCCCCAGCAACAGCAGCGTGGACAACCGCCGCAACAGCAACGCGGTCAACCACCGCAGCAACAGCGCGGACAACCACCGCAGTTGCAACGCCCGCTACCGCAAAGAGGCGCGCCAAGGCCATTGCCCGGCCAGAAACAGCCGCCCAAAAAGAAGGACGACCAGAAGGATCAGAACCAGCGATGATTTGCTGCTTCAACCGCCGCGGCGGCGCGTGCGGGCGCGCAAAAACCGATACCACACCGCGATCACCAGCAAGACGCCGAGCGCGCCAAACACCAGGAACGGCGAGACGCCCTTGCGCTCCCCCTCCTGGTCCGCGCCGCCGACGCGGATCGTCGCGCGCGCGACCTCGCCGCTGACTCGCGCCTCCGCCGTCCACAACCCGTCGCGATCGGCGCCAAATTCGAACTTGCCGTCCTTGTCGGTCTTGCCGGTCTTGACCGCTTTCTTCAAATCGCCCGGCGCATAGACCACGACATCGGCGTCTGCCATCGGCTTGCCGTCCGCCGTCGCGAATTGCACGGTGACGGTATGCCCGAAGAGATCGAGCGCGGCGGCCGGCGAATTGCATAATACCGGCGCGATGCAACACAGCAGCGCGGCGAGGATGAAGGCACGTAGGGTCGGCATCGCCCGCCACGGAAACAGGGATCGAGGATGAAGACAACGATCTTCGGCGTCGGCGCGGTCGGTGGACATCTGGCCGCGCGGCTCGGTGCGGCCGGCGCGGACGTCACCGCGGTGTGCCGCGGCGCGCAGCTCGCGGCGATCCAGGAGCGCGGCGTCACGCTGCACATCAAGGACGAGCGCTACCACGCGCGCATTCCCGCGACCGACCGGCCCGAGATGCTCGGCCCGCAAGATCTCGTCATCGTCACGCTCAAATCCTCCGTGTTGCCGGCGCTGGCCGCGTCGATGGCGACGCTCGCCGGCCCCGACACCTGCTTTGTCTTCGCGATGAATGGCATCCCGTGGTGGTATCCCTATCGCGCCGAGACAAAGGCCGCGCCGCCCGATTTGTCCCGGCTCGACCCGGATGGCGCGCTCGCCCGCGAGATCGGCTATGAGCGGGTCGTCGGCTGCATGATCAATTCGCCAAACGAGGTCATCGAGCCGGGCGTTATCCGCAACATCGTGATGAGCAGCAACAAATTCACGCTCGGCGAACCCGACGGCACGATGTCGCGCCGCGTCCAGGCGATCGCGGCAGAACTCGAACAATGCGGGCTCACCGCCCCGATCACCGAGACGATCCGCGTCGAGATCTGGGACAAATTGCTGCGCAACCTGTCGACCAGCCCGATCTGCGCGCTGACCGGCGAGCCGATCGGCGTGATCGGCCGCCACCCCGAACTGTTCGAACTGAGCCGCGGGTTGATGCGCGAGGGTCTCGCGGTCGCCAAGGCGCACGGTATCGATGTCGAGGATCATTTCACCAACTCGTACGGGACGCGGCCGACCTCGCTCCACAAATCCTCGATGCTGCAGGATTTCGAGCGCGACCGCCCGGCCGAGATCGACGGCCTCCTGACCTCGGTCCAAGCCTTCGCCCGCGCCGTCGAGGTCCCGACACCAACGATCGACGCCGTGACCGCGCTGGTCATCGAAAAAGCCCGCCGCATGGGGTTGTATCCCGCGGCGGAGTGGTGAATTTCGCGGTTTGCGCTCCACCCCGGCGAAAGCCGGGGCCCATTCTTCAGTCGCACGAGAAGCAAAACCATGGGTCCCGGCCTCCGCCGAGATGATTCACTGGTTGGCTTGCCCGACAAAGAGCTGCAGCAACGCCCGCGCCGCGTCGGCCGGCGTGCGGGCGCCGGTCGTGACCGCGCGCTCGGTGTCCGCGAGGCGGGCCGCGATACCGGGCGCGCTGCGGAATTGCTCCCGCAAACCGTCGCCGATCTCGGTCCACAACGCGGCACGGGCCTGCGTGGCGCGGCGGCGCGACCATTCCCCGCTTGCCTCCAATATCGCACGGAAGCGCGCGACATCGTCCCAGACCGCATCAACCCCAGCTCCGGTCAGCGCCGAGACCGCGCGCACCGGCACCTCCCACCCCGCGACCCGCGGTCGGATCAACCGCAGCGCGTTGGCGTAATCGGCAGCGGCGCGCTGGGCGTGGTCCAGCAGTTCGCCATCCGCCTTGTTGATCAGCACCAGATCGGCGAGCTCGATGATGCCGCGCTTCAGCCCCTGCAATTCATCACCGGCGGCCGGCGGCAGGATCAGCGTGAACATGTCGACCATCTCGGCGACGGTGGTTTCCGATTGGCCGGCGCCGATCGTCTCGACGATGACCGTGTCGAACCCGGCCGCCTCGCACAGCAGGATCGTCTCGCGGGTGCGCCGCGCGACCCCACCCATCGCGTTGCCGCCCGGGCTCGGGCGAATAAACGCGCCGGGCGCGCGCGACAATTCGGTCATCCGTGTCTTGTCGCCAAGGATCGCGCCGCCGCCGCGCTTCGACGCGGGGTCGACCGCCAGCACCGCGACGCGATGCCCGCGCGCCAGACCGTCAAGCCCGAAGCGCTCGATAAAACTCGACTTGCCGGCGCCGGGCGGACCGGAAATGCCCAGCCGCGTCGCCTTGCCGGTCGCGGGCAGCAACGCCTCGACCAGCCGCTCCGCGGCCTCGCGATGATCGGCCCGGGTGGACTCGACCAGCGTCACCGCCCGCGCCAGCGCACGCCGATCACCTGCGCGAATGGCGGCGGCTAATTCATCGCCCATTATCCTGGCGCCGTATTCTGGTCATGCGTCCTTCGAGACGCGCCCCCTCGGGGCGCTCCTCAGGATGACGGATGGATTTGGATGGCATCAAGAAAACTCGTCACCCCGAGGAGCCGGCGAAGCCGGTGTCTCGAAGGGCGCACCGAATCCTACTCGACCATAGCCACTTCGCGCTCGGCGGCTTCCTGCTGGCGCGCCCACATAGTCGCGTAGACGCCGCCCTGCGCGAGCAATTCACGGTGGTGGCCGCGTTCGACGATATGACCATGATCGAGCACCAGGATCTGGTCGGCATCGATGATCGTCGACAGGCGGTGGGCGATGATCAAGGTCGTGCGCCCGGCCGCGACCTCGGCGAGGCTCGCCTGGATTTCGCGCTCGGTCTTGGTGTCGAGCGCCGAGGTCGCCTCGTCGAAGATCAGGATCTCCGGCGATTTGAGGATCACCCGGGCGATCGCCACGCGCTGCTTCTCGCCGCCGGAGAGCTTGAGCCCGCGCTCGCCGACCATCGTGTCATAGCCATCAGGCAGGCCTATGACGAAATCGTGGATGCTGGCGAGGCGAGCGGCTTCCTCGATCTCGGCGCGGCTGGCGCCGGGGCGGCCATAGGCGATGTTGTAGAGGATCGTGTCGTTAAACAGCACCGTGTCCTGCGGCACCACGCCGATCGCCCGGCGCAGGCTGTCTTGCGTCACGTCGCGGATGTCCTGCCCGTCGATCTCGATCACCCCGGCATCGACGTCGTAAAAACGAAAAAGCATGCGCGCGATCGTCGATTTGCCGGCGCCGCTCGGGCCGACGATCGCGACCGTGTGACCGGGCGAGATGCGGAAATCGATGTCCGCGAGGATCGGCCGGCGCGGGTCGTAGCGAAAATCGACCTGGCGGAACGCCACGGCGCCGTGCTCGACCCGCAGCGGCGGCGCGCCCGCGCGGTCGGTGATCTCGGGCACGACCTTGAGCAATGCCAGCATCTGTTCGAGATCGACCAGCGACTGCTTGATGTTGCGATAGACCATGCCGAGAAAATTGAGCGGCATGTAGAGCTGGATCAGATAGGCGTTGACCAGCACGAAATCGCCGACGCTCATCCGCTTGTCGGCGACCCCCGACGCGGCGAGCAGCATGACGCCGATCAGGCCGCAAGCGATGATGAGCCCCTGCCCGATATTAAGGACGGCCAGCGTCGTCTCACTCTTGACCGCGGCCTGCTCATAGGCCCGCAGCGAGCGGTCGTAGCGCTGCGCCTCATGTTCTTCGTTGGCGAAATATTTGACCGTCTCGTAATTGAGCAGGCTGTCGATCGCCTTGGTGTTGGCCTCGCTGTCGCGTGCGTTCATTTCCTGGCGGAAACGCACCCGCCAGTCGGTCATCAGAAAGGTGTAGGCGATGTAGCAGGTGATCGTCGCCAGCGTGACCGCGGCGAATTGCCAATCGTAAAGCCGCCACAAAATCCCGCAGACGACCAAAATCTCGATCAGTGTCGGCACGATGTTGAAAAGGATGTAGGTCAGCAGGAAATCGATCGCCTGGGTGCCGCGCTCGACCGCGCGCGCGAGACCGCCGGTGCGGCGGTCGAGGTGAAATCGCAGCGACAGCGAATGCAGATGGCGGAACGCCGATAGCGCAAGGCGGCGCACCGCGCGCTGCTCGACCTTGGCGAAGACCGCGTCGCGCAATTCGTTGAAGCCCTGAGCGCAGACCCGCGCCATGCCGTAGGCGATAATCAGCATGACCGGCACGACCACGAGACCGAACCTGCCGGACAGCGTGTCGACCGCGTGTTTGTAGAGGAA
>Ga0181537_10000967_pt1 | contig 26996 bp, 23 predicted proteins | sample PEATcosm2014_Bin_39_FD_119765 | JGI IMG/M metagenome (GOLD analysis project Ga0181537, IMG submission 119765) | Peatland microbial communities from MTU Mesocosm Facility, Houghton, MI, USA - PEATcosm2014_Bin23_10_metaG | ecosystem: Environmental > Terrestrial > Soil > Wetlands > Peat | place...
AAATTGAAAACGTCCCAGGTTGATGGAACACAGAGAAAGGAAGCCTCGGCAATTTCGCGGAGGACCTCGGCGTGAGAGACGCCCTCCCGATGAACCAGGCTTGTTCCGAAAATCCGTGGATACTGTTTCCGCAAGGTTTGCGATATCGGCCGCCCGGTTTCGTCGGCAACATCCCTTCCAATCCAGTGCACACGAGCTTCAGGCACCGCTTCCAGAGCCCGGCATAACACATGAGGGCCTTTCCAGATCTGGAGCCGACCGATGACCACTCCGTCAGCGTGTGGCCTGGAACGAACAACCGCCTGCTCGGAAACAGGGAATGCCGGCAGCAGCACCCGGATGTCGCGATGGGTCAGGTCACTCCAAAAACCGGCATTGGCGTCGCTGTTGGTTTGGACGGCTCGGGCTGAAGATAACGCGGCCCGCTCCACCAGTCGCAGCAAATCCGCGTCCATCGTCCGGCGGGAGGGATGTTCATACCATTCCAATTGGCCGCAACTGCCGTGGAGAGAAACGTTCACCGGCGGCGCATCCGCAGCCACGACCCACGGCGCAAAGAGCAGGGAGAAATCGGTGGTCTCGATCAAATCAAACCCCTCGCCGTGCCGGGTCTGCTCGCAAGCGGCCCAGGCGGCTGGAAGAAACGCCCAAAACGTCGGATAACCAACCCTGTAACGACCAAAACCCGAGGTTGCTTTCCTCAAAAAATCCGACTTCAGATAGGAGACACGGACACCGCCGATCTCGCAGTCGCCAAGATCCACGCGATCGGCCCGAGTCACCAACACATGAATTTCATGCCCGGCTTCCACAAGACCCGGAAGGATACCTCCGTAATAGGAGATGATTCCCCCGCCCGATTCGGGCAGGTATTCGGACAATACAAATAGAATTTTCAAGTCTGGGACGTTCTATCTCGCGGGATCAGGGACTCAAAAAAAACAAGTGTCTTTATGCCGTCTTGGGCTCCATCAAAAAAAAACGCATGGGGGCGCCCCGCCCCTCGGAGCACATGCGGCGCAGATAGGGGAGGCAAAAATAAGTCATCGGCCACGATAGCATGAAGTTGAAATCGGAAGCCTTCAGTTCACGCGTCCAGATTTCCGTGATCACGTGGGTATTTTGAAATCTTTTGTGAATTTCTTCGGCTGCGCCCGGCGCATGCCAGTCATGAAGTTCCACGAGAATGCGCCAGTCATTCAATGCATCCAAAAGACCATCCCCCAGCAATTCCCTTTCGCCGCCCTCGCAGTCCATCACGAGCAGCCCCTGGCGTTCTTCCCTGATCGCCGCCAGCAGGTCCTCTGGATGGCAGTGCCCCCGAATATCCAGCTGTGACGCTACGCCGCTGTTACGCGCATAGCTGCCGATAACCGCCTGCAAGCGCGACTCGCTCTCAAAAACGATAACACGGGTCTCTGACTGACGAAGCGCAAAGCCAACGGCATAATAGCCGGAAGCGCCGCCCACATCGATAATAAGATTGTATTGCCTCTTGAGAAGGGATTCGATCACGTCATGAAGTTGAATCTCATAGATACCAAGCAGGTGCGACCAGTTGCCTCCGAGAGCCTCTTCTGAAGCGGGAAAACCCCGAAAGGGGCCGGCGGGGATTATCCCTTTGGATCGAATCTTATCCACCGCGCGCGAAGCGAGCCTACCGGGATGAATCCAATCGAGTAAAGGTATGTTCATGTTTGTTGGGGCGAGCAGCCTATTTTCGTCATTAATATCTGTAATAGCGCTTGCCTTGGATTATGCCGTTTTCTCGTCAACTCGCACCCCGGTCTTCTCCGCCGCAAGGGCTTCCGCCACCGCGTAATGATCCAGGTTATTTCGTGAAATCACGGCATTTGCCTGGTCCAGTGCCCGCCATTCCGCTTGAAGAAATTTTCGCCGGATGGGGTCCATGCGCAATAAATTCAGCCATCGCACCAGACGTTGCAGCCGAGTGGGGGGATATTGCAGCAAGCCATGCAACCCCCGCAAGTGAACAAAGACCTGACGCGAGAAAGACATGGTTTCCACCAGGTGCAACAAATAATTCATTTCCAGGCGACGGGCGGCGATCAGATGCGTGAGCTGCAACTGCGGCAGATGGCCCATCCCGAGGCCGAGATCGCAGGCGGCGAGGGACATTTCCCAGTCCTCGCCCGTTAAAACAGAGGAGCCGGTGCGCCCGAGTTGGAGCCGCTCCGGGTGCGCGGCAAGATTCTCGACAAACCGGCGTGCCACGCAGACCCGCAAGCACATGCCGGCCCCGGCTGGAGCAGGACCGTTGTGCAGGTTGGACCACTCCTCGCGCTGAAGGCGTCGGAGCGTTAAGCTGTTAAGGTAGGGTTGCGCCCAATCTGGAGGTGGCGCTTCAAATTCGGGCAGAATCTGCCCGCCCCACACACCGAGAAACGGCTTGGTGTCCGCTACATTGACGGCTGTTTCGAGATAGTCGGGCGACAACACGTTATCATCGTCAACGATCACGAGCAAATCGCCTTGCGCCTCGCTGACGGACCGCAAGAGCGCGTGGACTTTTCCCGGTTTCGGTTCGCTCAAGAGCCGGGCCCGCGGGTGCCAGGCAAGATCGACGGACACAGGATCCGTGGAGTTGTTATCGACGAGCAAGTATTCCCAGTCGGCAACGGGATGCGTCTGTGCCCGCAGGGCGGCCACCGTCCGCGCCAGGTGATCGGGGCGCGGGTTGTAAGTGCAGGTGATGACGGTGATGACACGTGTCATGGAACAAGATTTCGGACTCTTTCGCCACGCCCTACTGGACATACTCCGAAAAAGTTTCTTTGCGGATATGATTTTATTTTCATTACCGCCTCCGTTCACCTCCCCATCTTGGGAGAAACCGGGATTCTAACGAGGGCATCCCTTGCTAAAAAGTCTCGGCGAGCGCATCGATTATGTCGCTGACATTTACGATTGTTTCCTCGGGCACATGAAGGTTACTCCAAACCCCATCGCAGAGGCGTTCGGGTCGGCCATTGCATAATAGCGTGTAGTCCAAGGACAGTTTTTCCGATAAAAGCGTGTAGCATGGGATGACGTGCTCAGGCTCGAATAATTCGAATACTTTTGTCCGGGGTTTACAAAACACCAGATTGCTCAAGCCGGCCCCATGCTGGGCCAACACAACGGTCGCGCTTTGAAAGAGCCGCACCTGATCGAGAAAATCCAATTTTTCGAGATGGATACAATCGAACCCAAGTTTTTGTAAACCAAATATCAGATCAGATTCATTTGCGATGCGGCGATTCGCCGCTCCTTTTCTGGAAATATAGATACGCCGAGGCTTGTCGCCCGTCTCATCGGGCGACAAGAAGTAACGCCGGAGCGCATCAATCAAATCCTGCTCCGGGAACAAATTTTCGTGGGGTCGAGTCGCGAGGAGAAGCGTGTCGCAGGAGATTTGCGCGCGATCAAACACATCGACCAGTTGATTCTCCGTATAACCCAAATGAAGCAAGGACTGGCGTTTGAAAGGATATTTTGAAAGATTGAGCACGAGATAGTGGTCAATTTTCTGCATGTTCGCCGGCCACCGATCACGAAGCAGGATTAACTTCCCGAGCACGTCAAACAACCAATGCCAATAGTTGTCGCTCCAGTTCGAGATGAGAGAAAACGATGTTCCGGGAAGATGGGAGCAGTCGGGCAGCTTGACGGTATAGTGAATGGGGTGATTGGTTATCTTTTGCCCCCAGGTCTCATGCTGATCAAGAATGAATCGATCGGCGTTCGTGATCACCCCATGAGCATTAGCCACACCCAAAACCCGTGCCCGGGGCAATTGATAAAGAAGCTGGGCCGGGGCACGCAGAGCGGAGAAGCGGGCGCGCATTTCTTCCTCAATCTCCGGATAGGCCGCCAGGCGCGGAAGGGGGTGATTCACCCTCCTCTCAGGTCTCAGCACCCTCAGCGCTTCGCCCTCCGACGGCGTCAACGCGGCGAGATCTTGGGCATAGCCCCGCGGAGGACCGAAGCATCGGGAGGACACCGGTACTTTTGATAATAATCGGGCAAGGCGTCCCCTGTTAAATTTAACCTTTGGAAACACCATGCTTAATTAACAGGTTGCCCTGTTCAAGTTAAATTCAATCTGTTGTATCCCGCCGGTCTCCATTTGTTTGTCTCTCCGTTAATAACTAAAGCGGCAAACCTCGAGAACAGCCGAGGTGATCGCCGCCGTACCGTACTTCGAAGGCGCTCTTTGGCGACCGGCCGTCTCCAGTTGCTGACAACGTTCGGGATTGCTCACGAGAGTAAAATTCAGGCACCACTTAAAATTCATTCGAATGTTTCAAGGCGCAACCGATTGCTTTTTAAAAATTAGAGTGTGGGCAGTCTTCGCGATGAGCACATAACCAACCGAACGGAGAAAAGCAGCGATTGAACATTGTAGTGCATCTTCAACAGTTTCCACAAAGAAATCCTCCGCCAAGACGTACGTCGGCGAAAAAAGCTTCCAGTCATTAGAGCGGAGAACAGCCAAATCCAAGCCTTCAACATCTACCGACATAAAATCTATAGTTTTATTAGGCGCATACTTCGTAAGAATCCCCGCAAGCGTTTGCGTTTGGATTTCTTTGATTTCAATTATCCTAAATGTACCAAGCCCATCAAATTTTTTGGCAAAATCGGGATCAAATGTATTCAAGGCTGGTTCGTTGAAAATATGATAGACGAGCGTGGTCTGCTTTTCGTTCACCGCAATTTCAAGATTAATATCGCGAGAACGAGTCTGATTAAAAAGCGCCATACTTCCGGGCATGGCGTCGATGTTAATGCCATTCCAACCCAGCGTATAAAACAAATGGGTATTTGAATATCGTATGGGATGATGCGCGCCGACATCAACGTAGAATCCATTTGGTTTACTGTCGAAAAGCCGAGCAAGGATGAGATCTTCGCCTTCGTGTGAAAAGGCGCGCGGGGGCGAAGGAAGTAAAGTTTTTGGGGTGAAATATCGCTTAATTCGATTTAACACCCTTTGGATTATAGATTTGAGTTTCATAACCGGCATTGCTTACAAGACCAATTACTTTGGACTAATGGCTTCCGACAAAAGGCCCTCAAACTGTTGTTGCAGCCTTTCAGGTGAAAAGGCCCCTCTGGCTTCAGCCAGAGCCATTGTTCCCAGTTGTTGACGAAGCCCTGGCTGGGCCAGCAAATCGGACAGCTTCTTTACCAGCAGGAGCGAGTCCTCCTCGCTAACGAGGACCGCAGCCCCGGTTCGTTGGCACCAATCGGAAATGGCCGTCTCCAACGGCGCCCAAACCACGATAGGCTTGGCGAGTTGACAGTATTCAACCACCTTTGATGGAAAGTAACTCGCCGTCCACGACTTTAAGGTTTCTGAAAAAGGGGTGATGCTTAACAAGGCATCTGCGTCCTCTAATCGTTTTTGCAGTTCGGAACGGTCCAAAAATCCGAGCGCTGCACCGCTTGCATAAAATTCCTCCGTCCCCTTTTTGCTCCATTCCTGAGGCTTTCCCGTCACCCAAAGTCGTATTCTCGGTTCCTGTCGCAAGCCCTTGATTAGGCTCAGAATGAGGGGTTCGTAAGGAGAATAAAGAGAACCTGCAAGCAAAACCGTCATTTCACTGGAAGGACTTGCCTGAATCGGGGTGGGCCAAAATCCCGGGATCGGCCATAAAAGATGGGGCTGCTTCGCGTGAGGTTTGACTTGTTCCAGCATCCGGGGAGAAACGCAGGCGCACACGCGGGAATAGCGGGCCAGGTCCAGAAAAAATCGACGCAGTCCCAAGCGCTTCAACTTGCCATGATTGCCCATGTCCGGCCACCAGTCATGAAAAAATGTCCACAGGGGAATCTTGGTTTTGCGTGCGACGGCCAGGGCCAGTTGCGACTCCCGGCCTTGGGCCAGGGTAACGATTAAATTCACTCCTCGTCGCATCACTTCATCGGCCGTTTGCTTGATGATCCCCGGGGGCCAGCCCACCCAGTCCACGATGGTTTCCACTTCTTCGTGAAACCGTGTGCTGGAAATCCGTTTCACCCATGCCGAGAATTCGATTTTGCGGACATCGCCGGGAAGACCTGCGTTTTCCTGAGTCGAGGTAAAATAAACAAAGCGACTTTCTTTTAGCCGGCCAAAGTGACGATAAAAAATCAACGAAGTAGCCGTCGTGTTCCCGGGTAAAACGTTTGAGATAAAAGCAATCTTCACTGTTTCTATATCTTGCGCGGAAAGAGCTTAAAAATCGTGCGTCATTTTGAAGATCGAAAACTCTTCGCTTTTTGCCTGCTGCTTTTCGTTCCATAGACAGAGGTGCGGGTTTTGCCCCATAAAAGCGGCCCATCGATTATAGGTAGAGGGTGGACCCATGACCATATGACAATGAGATAAAACGCACAAATCCTGAATGGTATTTCCCTGATGTCTGGTAATCCAGTTTTCATTAAAATCTGGAAGGCTGCCGTCGGAAACCACCACAAAACCCACCTTCGACCCCATCTCTTGCCGCACTTCGGTCATCCACTTGTGGTATTGCATTGGACTGAAATGCCATTGGGGGGCATGGATCGAGTAATCGCCTTGACGAATATGCACGCCGATTATTATTTGCTTGGATTGAGATTCAAGAAATGTCTTTGAATGCTTGATATCTATTTCACGGAATCTAAAGATACTGCGTAAATGAGGCGCAAATTTGTTAAAAGCCAAAGGAACACGAAATTGCCAACCTTCAAATAGACATATAGGTGACGTCAAATGCCTATCTTTTTCGATTTCAGGAAACATGGACTCGGTGGGGAAATCGAGCGCGATGTGAAGTCTGCGTCGTATGACGAATTCAATAAAATGGAGCAACTTGCCGTCCTTATGGAAAAAACGACGGAGACTTAGGTCGGTCGCCTCTTGCAACCAATGCGCCGAGAATGGTAAATAGACGAATTTTGAGTAGGATCTTCGGTCCTCAACAAAATAGTCGAACAAACCCTCATTCTTTCTAAAACCGGGAAACCAAACGCGCTGACCGGTCTCAGCGGCATATGCAAGGAACTGTGCAAAAAAGAACAACTGATTGCATAATTGTCCATAGGTGAAGTTAATTATAATCATATGGACGCACTAAAAAGCGGCAATGAGGCGCGATCTATATTTTGTAAAACTTGAGTATCGGTGCGATCAAGCCCGGACGTGGCTGCACCCAATACGGGGAATCACTTAATCCGCCCCGGATATCGAATCTCAGCGAAGGGGCATTAACAAGAGGCTGGCTGATCCATTTTACAAAATGAATGCTCGCCATAAGTTCGCAGCGATAGCTTCCTTCGTTAAGAAGATGGGGCGGTATCCAGCAGATCAACTGATTAATCCCGGGCTGCAAGAGCGGCCATTCGGAATCTGCCGTGTCGGTTTGCAGAGACCACCATAACAGCTCGCCTCGAGCCGTATACATTGCAAATCCAACCGTCATCAGAGAACTGACCTTTTCAATTTCACCCTCGATCAGGACTCCGATTTTGCAGCCGGCCTCCACGGGTCCATCGAGACTGCTCATCTCTTCGTCAACCAGTTCGAACCTGAGTGGCGTGAAGGTAGGTTCGCGCAAATATAGCTCCTGATTATAGACCCATCTGGCTATGCCTTTGTCATGATCGCCCAGGTAACGATCTATCACGATGCCAACGCGGTCATCGCAGAGGACTCGCCCATGCTCCAATAAAACACCTCTTTCACAAAACGCGCTCACCGAATTCATCTGGTGACTAACAAATACGACGGTTTTTCCGCCTTTGCTGACTTCCTGCATTTTCCCCAAACATTTCTTCTGGAAAGCCACATCTCCCACCGCCAGCACCTCGTCCACGATGAGAATTTCCGGTTCCAGGTGCGCTGCGACGGCGAAGGCGAGGCGGACGTACATTCCGCTGCTGTAGCGTTTCACGGGCGTGTCGAGAAATTTCTCCACCTCGGCGAAGGCGACGATTTCGTCGAACTTCTTTTTGATTTCCGCCCGGCTCATGCCGAGGATGGCGCCGTTGAGGTAGACGTTTTCACGGCCGGTCAGTTCGGGATGAAAGCCGGTGCCGACTTCCAAAAGGCTCGCGACGCGGCCTTTGATGCGCACCCGTCCTTGGGTCGGCTCGGTGATGCGGCTGAGGATTTTCAACAGCGTGCTTTTTCCGGCGCCGTTGCGGCCGATGATGCCGACGACTTCGCCCTGTTTGATCTCGAAGGAAACGTCGCGCAGAGCCCAGAAGTCCTCGTTCTCGGATGGGTGGCGGGAGGTTGCCTCCGATTTCCGCCCTCCGACCCGGAGCGCGCGAAGGGGTGCCGTGGCCCAATGGTTCAAGAGATGCCGCAATCCCTCGTTCGGCCCCGATTGTCGATGATTAATCTGGTAGCATTTACCGAGATTTTCGACCGAGATGATGGCGTTGCTCATAAGCTTTATGGCGTTTCTAGATGATGTCCGCGAAGCTTCTTTCCGTTTTCCGGAAGTACCAGATGCCGAGGATGAGGAAGAAGCCGACGACCAGAAGCGAGAGGAAGAAACCGGGGAGATAGATGGGCGAGTTGTTGCCAAGGATCGCCCAGCGGAATCCGTCGATGACGCCGACCATCGGGTTGAGCGAATAAAGGAGGAAGAGTTGGTCGCCCAGGTGTTCGCCCAGGTTCTTTACCAGTTTCTCGTGGATGACCTTGCTGCTGAATCCAACCGGGGAAGCGTATTGGCCGAACTGGATCAAAAAGGGGACGACGTAGCGGAAATCGCGATACTTGACGTTGAGGGCGGTGATGAAGAGTCCTGGCCCGAGGGCCGCGAGAAAGGCGATTCCGATAAAGAGGGGCAGCGTCAAAATGTTCCAGCAGGGCGCAAACCCGTACCAGGCCATCATGGCTATGAGGATGAGAAACGAGATGAGGAAATCGGCGAAGGAGGTGACGACCGCGGCCGCCGGAATGATCAGGCGCGGAAAGTAGACTTTCGAAATCGGGTTGGCGTTGCCGACCATGCTCTGGCTCGACGTGCCGAGCGCTGAGCTGAAGAACATCCAGGGGAGCATCGCGGCGAAGACCATGATCGCGTATGGGGCGCTCCCGTCGGAATGGAGTCCGGCCACGTAGCTGAAGATAACGGTCATGACGACCATGTTCATAAACGGCTGCACCAGGGCCCAGGCGACGCCAACGACCGTTTGTTTGTAGCGGACGGAGATGTCGCGCAAAGCGAGAATGATGAAGAGTTCCCGGTATCGCCAGAGGTCGAGCCAGTAGTGCTTTTCGGCCCGGCCCGCTTCAAGGGTCAGGTCGAATTCGCTTGCGCGGGTGTCGGGGGAGGTTGGGTGCGAGTTGGCGGTCATGGAGAATAATATTAGAACTGTTCCAGCACATCCGCGTGCTCGTTTACCCACACGTTGATGTCCTGAATGATGCGACGCACGTCGCGTTTGGGCCGCCAGGCGGTGCGCTTGAAAAGCCGCGAGCAATCGCCGATGAATACGCGGAGATCGGACGGGCGATTCGCGGGCACGGAGGCAATCGGAATTTTTTTGCCGGTGATTTCCCGGCACAGTTCGGTGAGTTCGCAAAGCGAGGCGGTGTTCGGCAAGCCGCCTGCGACGTTGCCGAGCCAGCCGTCCCATTGTTCAAAATGGGTGATCTGCTCGACCAGCAATTCGCAGAGATCGTCGATGTGAAGAAAATCGCGCACCTGTTTTCCAAGTCCACCGTAACCGATATAACTGAGCGACCGCTCAAAATAATGCGCCAGCACCCAAAGCGAGGCCACTCCCTGGTCGACCTTGCCAAATTGCCACGGTCCGGCCATGACACCGCAGCGATTGACGATCGATTTCAAACCGTAGGTGGCGCGATACTCCTCGATGAGCTGCTCGGCGGAAAGTTTGGTGTAGCCATACAGCGACCGCGCACCATTTAAATCAATGTCCTCAGTCACGCCGCGCGAGGTGATGCCATCGCCGCCGCCGTCCTCCCACACAAACCGCGTGGCCTCTTCACGCCACGAATGCGCTTCCAATCGGGCGATGGGGTAAACGCGGCTGGTCGAAAGAAAAATAAATTTGCTTTGCCAGGCACGCGCTTTTTCCAGGCATTGATAGGCGCCGACAAGATTGGTGTGAAACAGATAATCAGGCGAACCGTCCTGCCCGGCGAGAACGGATGGTTCAGCGGAACATTCCACGACCACATCAAATGGCCCCGGCGGAAAAGCGGTTGGCTCCCGCACATCGCCGCGATGAAAGAGCACACCGGTCTTTTGCAAACGCGGGACATTCAATTCCGAGCCGCGCCGATAAAGATTATCCATGCAAATAATCTCAGCATTCGCAAAGATGGTTTTAAGCGTGACGGCAAGATTCGATCCCACAAATCCCGCTCCTCCCGTGATCAAAATGCGCATGGTTTAATTTGCGGTTGGAACGCCTTCGGGTTTGCGCTGGCGCCACGCCTCGACGATTTCATGGATCGTTTGTTCCAACGATTTCGTGATATCCCAGGCGGGATAGTGCGCGCGCATTTTCCGCAGATCGGAATAGTAACAGATGTGGTCGCCAATACGGTTTTCGTCCACGTACTTAAAGACCTGTTCCTTGCCCGTATGACGCTCGGCAATTTTAAAAGCTTCAAGGATGGAGCAGGAATTGTCCTTGCCCCCACCCAGATTGTAAACTTCGCCCATGCGTGGCGTCTCCACGAAAGCGGCCATAAAGCGCGCCACATCCAGCGAATGGATGTTATCGCGTACCTGCTTCCCTTTGTAGCCGAAAACCTTGTATTCGCGATCTTCCAAATTGCATTTGACCAGATAGGAAAGAAAGCCGTGCAATTCGACGCCCGAATGATTGGGCCCGGTCAGGCAGCCCCCTCGCAGGCAACAGGTCGGCATCTTAAAATAGCGGCCATACTCCTGCACCATGATGTCGGAGGCGGCCTTCGAAGCGCCGAACAGCGAGTGCTTCGATTGGTCGATCGTGAATGTCTCCGGGATTCCATTTTCGTAGGCCGGATCGGCGTAATCCCAACGCGTGGCCAATTCCATCAAAGCAATTCGATTAGGGGCGTCTCCGTAAACCTTATTGGTCGACATGTGAACGAAAGGCGCTTCCGGACAAGCCTGACGAGTCGCCTCCAGCAGGTTCAACGTACCGACCGCATTAGTATCGAAATCGTCGAAGGGAATCGCGGCGGCCCGGTCATGGCTTGGTTGCGCGGCGGTATGCACGATAACAGAGGGCCTTAGCTCCTGGAGAAGAGCCAGAACGCCCGCACGATCCCGGACGTCGAGTTCATGATGGGTAAAGCCCGGAATTTCCCGCGCCAGACGTTGCTGATTCCACCGCGTATCGCCCTGCGGTCCAAAAAAAACGGCGCGCTGATTATTGTCCACTCCATGAACCTGATAACCCAGTTCGCGGGCAAAATAACCGCAAACCTCGGAACCGATAAGTCCGGACGAGCCTGTAACCAATATCTTTTTCATTTTCTCAATTCCGCTTTTAACCTCGAGGTTGCGCCACGGCTTGAGGACAAGCTGCCGCCCTTGGCCTTCTTGCGGTTAACGCAAGAAACCTTCTGTTCAATTCTGATGATTTCCTGACCAGACAAGATGCTTTCCCCAATGACCGCGTCTAACTTCCCCCATCCAGCATTTTCAAAATAAACGGCACGACACGCCGCACGTTGCGTTCCCAACTGCGAAGCAGTTTAACGCGCGCGGTGACATGTTTGCGTTGTTCACCCGAAAGATTTTGCGACTGCGCCGCCATGCGATCCAGGCGGGTTCTGCTGTCTTGAAAATGCGGTAAAATCTGTTTACTGAGAAAACGACCCGCCAGTTTGCGTAACTCCGCGACCGCCTCATAATGGCTGCGTCGTTCGCCCGCGAGATAAACCGTTCGCACCGCGCCGAGGTCTTCGAGATACTTCAATCCCTGGCTGGCGGAGCCTTTGCTCAGGTTGAGGCGTTCGATCAGCGTATCCATTGCCAGCGGTTCGTGAGAAATAAAAAGCAGGCCGTAAATCTCGGCATAGGAACGAGGTTGACCCAAGGCGCGGGAAAATTGGACGAAGAGGTCAATGGCCTCAATTTCAATCTGATTCAGGCCCGGGGGAAGAGCCTTGTCTCGTGAATTTTCCAAGAGATTCATAACTGGGGTGGAATTGTACCAAAACGAACTACTTTGTTCAATACAAAATGAACAATGTGACTTTCCTCTCTTGAGCGTTGAGCTTGTGCCCGTTTATGGGAAGGAAGTGCGGCTTGAACGCTCAAGGTTGCTTTATTGTCTCGGTTTTGTAACTTCATGAATTCTGGATGGCCCTTTATACTGTTAAAAATGTTGGTTCCTTCGGATTCAAACAATCAGCCGATCAATGAGGCTTCTATTACTTAACCAGTTTGGGTTCGCCTCTGGAGCGCCGACCGGGCGTATTCTCGGCGAACTCGGTTCAGAACTCGGGCGGTATGGACATCAGGTAACTCTGCTTACCACCGACTCAAGCTATGGAATGCCCAGCCGAGGCCCCGGCCGCCTGCTTCGGGAAGGACTCTCCCATCTGCTTTTGATGTGGCGAAGTCTTTGGTGTCCCAAAGTGGATGCCGTCATTTCGTTAACCTCACCCGCCTGTTTGGCTGTCACCGCCGGGATCGTAGCTGGAATTCATCGGGCCAGGCACTTTCATTGGGCCATGGATATTTATCCGGATGTAGGCGCGCGATTGGGTGAATTAAAAAGCGGAGCCCTAGTTCGTTTTTTAGGCTTCCTGATGCGCCGCGCCTATCATGGCGCGGACGGAATTATCACCCTGGACGAGGACATGCGCGATTACCTGCAAAATAACTATGGGGTTGATTCGACCGTGATTGAACCCTTCCCCCCCGAAGTCATCTGGCCGACCTCCGGGAAGAATCAAAAGCCAACCAGGCAATGGCTCTACTCCGGAAACTTTGGTCGGGCCCATGAAATTCATGTCCTGCTGCAAATTCAAAAAAAACTTGAGGACCGGCGAGTCAATGCAGAACTTATTCTCCAAGGACAAGGACCTCAGTTTCGTTCGAGCCAGGACGCCGCCAGTCGCCTGGGCCTGCGCCAAATCCAATGGCGCGCCCCAGTCCCCATCGAAGAACTCGGCGCATCCCTACTTGAGGCCGATGTTCTTGTTGTCACCCGAAAAGCGGAAATGAAGGGACTCCTTTTACCGAGCAAACTCATGCTGGCCGAGCTTTCCGGAAGAATCATTCTTTGGATTGGCGACACCGATGGAAAAACCGCCCAAAGACTTGCCCGGGAAAACCGCCACGGGATTTTTACCATGGAAGGCGCCGAAGCGATCGCCGCCTGGCTCCAGGCTATTTTCGAGCGAGAATCCCCCGAACCACAGATCGCGCCCAGGGCTACCCACGTCATTCGCCGACAAACCGTCCGTCGATGGGCAGCGCTCTTGCCCAAATCCGGGTCACCGTCTTCGGAGGAACCCCTCGGGAAGCCATGGTAAAGGCTCACTCTTATATTTGCAGAGCTGTTTTTGCCCTCTGTCTCGCGGGGGCTTGTCACAGCTCTGCGCAAGAACCTAAGACGAACTCGGCGTCCGCAAGCAGCGATGCTTCCGGGCCTATCGCCGAAGAAGTCGCCGAGATGGTCCAAAAGTCTTATCAACAGTTCAAAAGCGGCGATCTGGATGAGGCCCTGCGAGAGATTGATGTGGCCCTCCAACTTGATTCTCATAACGCTTCAGCTTACGAGGTAAGAGGGGCCATCTACATTCAAAAAAAGCTCTGGGATCGGGCCGAGCAAGACTACACCATGGCCTTGGCCCTCGATCCGGCTGGCTCAGGGTATAAGTATAATCTAGCTGAAATTAAGTTCATGCAGAAAGCATACGATGACGCCCGCCCCCGCTTCGCCCTGCTGCTCGGCGATGAAACTTTTGGCGATCTGGCCGCTTACAAAATTTTTCTCTGCGATTTGTTGACTGGTTACGAGGGGCGCGCTGCGGCGGATCTCGACATCATTAATAAGACTGAGGCAAAACCGTCCTACTACTATGCGAATGCGGCTTGGGACTTGGCCCACCACAAAAGCAAGGACGCCAATGCCTTGATTATCTCGGCTCAACAGATTTTTGATTCTTCAAAGAACGCTTCCTATCTATTCAGCTTGGAGGAGGTGACTGATATCCACGCCTCAATCCTGACTTTTGTGACCAAAAATGGCGAAACATATGACAGGGTGAAAGGGTTTATTGAAGATGCCGGGTTGCGCGTTTCGTCACCGAAAGGGTGGAAAACTATTCCCTTTGATCAGTTGCCGGACGACCTGTCCTCCTTCCCGGATGACTTGCAGAAACAGATTGCGGCTAAACGCAAACTCATGGCGGAGGCAACAATCCAAGTGCAATTGCTAAGTTTTACCACCAGGCAGGGCAAAGTATACGACCAAGTAAGAGTTTCGTTGGATAATGACGGCCTGCGGGTCCTGAGTTCAGATGGCTGGATAACCGTTCCTTTCCAACAATTGCCGGACGACCTGTCCCCATTCCCGGATGACTTGCGGAAACAAATCGAGGCTAAACATGCGGCCACCCCGGATGCGGTCGACGCTACGAAGAGGTTAAGCTTTATCACCAAGCAGGGCAGGGCTTACGATCAGGTCAGAGTGTCACTTGTAGATGATGGGTTGCGGGTACTTACCTCGGATGGCTGGATAACCGTTCCTTTCCAACAATTGCCGGACGACCTGTCCTCATTCCCGGATGACTTGCGGAAACAAATCGAGGCTAAACAAAAGGATAGGGTTAATGCCGCATTAAAAACCAATTCGGAACAGCCTGAACTGAATTCCCAGTAGGCAAACACGTTGTAGGATAGGTCACCCCCTATTGAGGCGCAAGGTACATGAACAACTCCAAAAAAATCCAGCACCTTCTGGTTGGAATATTTTTCCTGTCCGTTTTTGGCCTGGCTTTAGCCTATCCACTCGTCTGGATCATCGGCATACCCCTTTCGCTTCTTCCATGGTCGAAACTACTAAAATAACAAGAAGACTGGCTCGATGGATAGTAGATATTATTACATGGCCAAGTCGCGTGCCCATGGTTTCTCCTGTCGGCGTCGCTCTGGACCTGTTGCAGAATTTGCTCGCCGGTCAAGCTTGCGCGGGCAGGAGGAAACGCAGATCGGGTTGGGCGTGGAATGTTGATCCGAAGTGAGGCAAACGGGACAGTAAGCGCAAAATAAGCCAAGGGGGATCCCCAGGCGTTCAACCTTGGTCAAATATAAACACAAAGGGCGAACCGTTACTTATTCAGCGGTCCGCCCCTCAAAGAAAAAACCTCAGTTTTAGGCTAAATCCAAATACTGCATCCGCACCGCGCGCATCCGCAACAGCACACCAAAGAAGGCTATAACAACGAACCCCAGCAGCACCGACAAGGGCTCGGGTACTGCCGAGAAAGTCCCGTCATATCCCGAGTCGGGACCACCCGATTGAGTAAGGGTGAATGAGGCTTGCGACGTGGTGTAGCCAGACCCGGATATCGTCCCTGTGCCGAGCACGCTTATCGAGTTGCCAGCCGCTGCCATGTAGATCGTCTGCAGGTCAAAGGTAAAAGTGCCGGAATTGCCAATCGTCATAAACAACTGGGATGGAGAGACGGCCGAATTACCCGGGGATACGGCAATGCCACCAGATGGTTGGATAAATGCCGCAAGAGCGGAACTTGACGTGATGTTAAACGTAAGATCCTGTAAACCTAGACCTGCGAAAGCACCGTTCGGACTAGTAGCTCCAGCATTTTGGCCGGTGGGTGGCGTCTGAGTAATCATAGCCGGGTTATTCAGCGTAAATGAGCCGAGGTTATTCGAAATGCTCAAGAGGCTGTTATCGGGATAACCCTGATAATTATCCGTATAGTTGAAGCTCCCAATAATGTAGGGCTGCGCCTTGGCTGTCCCCGCGAAGGCAAAAGCGGCAACCGTCACTAAAAGAAGCAGGCTTCTAAATACGCCCGAGGGTAGCTCTTTTGTAGTTTTCATTTTACTCCTGAATTTTATTTTATGATGATTTGGATTTTTGTGTTGCTTGAAATGATTGCGCAATGTGAATACTAACAAAAAGTAAGCCTTGCAAGAAAATTATTGCCTCTTTGTGTTACGTTTCGACGGATATTACACTTATTATTTTAGTTAGTCTCAATCAATGGTGTTATTGTGTTCAGCGCAGCAGGAAACATGCCATGTTTTGGCAGTGGTCGACTGCCTGCGCGAGCAATGAACTAGCAGCAGCGCGCCGAAGAGCATCAGAGCCCAGACGGGAGGTTCGGGCACCGTTGTTGCCGTGAAAGTCCCGTCATACCCCGAGTCGGGACCACCTGATTGAGTAAGGGTGAATGAGGCTTGGGACGTTGTGTAGCCAGACCCGGATACCGTCCCCGTGCCGAGCACGCTTATCGAGTTGCCAGCAGCCGTCATGTAGATCGTCTGCAGGTCAAAGGTAAAAGTGCCGGAATTGCCAATCGTCATAAACAACGGGGATCCAGTGACGATCGAATTACCCGGGGATACGGCAATGCCGCCAGACGGTGTAAGAGTAAGAGCGGAACTTGACGTGACGTTAAACGTAAGAGATTCTAAGCCTAGACCTGCGAAGGCACCGTTCGGGCTAGAAGCTCCAGCATTAAGGCCGGAGGATGGCGTCTGAGTAATTATAGCTGGGTTATTCAGCGTAAATGAGCCGACGTTACTTGAAATGCTCAAGAGGCTGTTATCGGGTGTACCCTGATAATTGTCCGAATAGTTAAAGCTTCCAATAATGTAAGGCTCCGCCTTGACTGTCCCCGCGAAGGCAAAAGTGGCAACTGTCACTAAAAAAAGGAGGTTTCTAAATGCACCCGAGGGTAGGTCTTTTGTAGTTTTCATTTTACTCCAGTGGGCTACAGCAAATTTTTGGATTCACCTAAATTTTTCGGCGCGCTATTCTGTGACAAGTCAAATACTCAGTTCAAACGATGCTTGAACGCAAATTATGGTTAGGTCAGATAACGTTTTGATGACAATTTCGTTGCTGTTGTTGAACCTCAGGTTGACTTGGATTACCTCAATTCTCGTACGATTGGCAGAGACGATTACTCATTTGAAGAATCAATGCAAGCAAATTTTAGTTGGTTAGGTAAGATTTTTGCTTTGATGCATATTACGTATATTTGTGGAAAATCGAGGGTACCTTTTGAAGCTTTCCGTCCGCGCCAGATTTGAAGTTGCCGTGGGCGACAAAACTTTGAGCCGGGAAAATCTGCACAAGGCCGGATTGATTAACGGCGAAGTCTTGATGGGCTCCAGCCTATCGCGCCTGACGTTTCTCAACCTCTAGCTGTGTTTGTTTATCAAGATTGGTTTTAAGGCCGAGCAAGCTCGTCGTTAGGATCTGGTCCGTTCGCCCCATCATCGTGTCAGGATCAACTTCCAGCCGTATGACTTTTCCATCTTCGTCACGAGCAAAGCGAAAGACTTGTTGCGGGGGCAAACCGAACCTTCCCTTGACGAGTATATTCCTCCTCAATGGCACGACAGTAAAGATTGGTGATACGCGGTTCCAAGCATACCTCGCGCCCCAACTTCATCTTTTCCCAAGTTGCGAGCAGGAGTTCGAAAATTTCGGGCACGAAGCCTTCGGGGAACCACTGACCCGATCTTGGGACACCAAGCACGTCGCACAACTCCGAGAGGAAAAGCTGGTGGTTGGCACGCTCTGCCGCACCGGAGTTTTTCCAGCGGTCGATGAAAAGCTGTACCAGAGAGGCTTCCATTGACGTGATTGTTGGTGAAATCGGCACCCTACAAATATTTATGACTTTGGGATGGACGAAGACTGAATGCACTCCTAAAGAACGCGCCCCGGGCTTAGCCCTCTCCTGGCTCAATCAATTTCTTTAGCTGCTCTGCCGGGATGAGCGGATGTCGAAACGCCCGGCAGGGTTTGAGCAGGCCGCGCGAAATGGCCCGCCGAATGGTTATCGGTGAGACGCCTAGAATTTTGGCTGCCTCGTTGATTTTGTAGCTGAGCCGAGGAAGCGGCGCGTTTTCGTTCACGCCTGATTTGTCGTTGTTTGTCATAACGTCAAGTCATACCACGGGTTCATTTTTTGAAATCCGGTCGCGCCGATAAAACCCGAAATTCGCCGACAAATGCCGATATACGCCGAAAATTGCCGATTAAATATTTTTGACAGAGTTTGATTCATCGCGGAGTAATCATCCCAAAAGAAGAAAAGGTTGTCGCTCTGTCCTTGGTATTTCTGATAGTGCCGCACTACCTACGATTGTCGGCGCGATCCCAAGTTACAGCTAGTTCCTCCCTTTGCCGATGGAAGGAAGCGCACCGTCAGACATGGCCCTAACGCGATTTTAGGCAGGTTCCCTCGGGCCGAGCCGTTTGCAGATGTTTCCAACCACTGGAAACAACTGCCAACATGATTGTGTGGCACCCAGGGCATGAAGGCAGGTAGTTCGCACCAGGCACCAGAGGCACCAGACGCAATAGGTCAAAGGGTGACCTTTGAAAACGGGAAGCTCGAACGAAGCCCGAATGCCATTCGAGCCGATTCGGGCTTGGCAACGTGATGTCCATGGTGGAGATCGAATCGGCCCGGACAAGGGCCGGAGCTGCTCGAATGGTCACGGCTGGTCCACTGGAAATGACATAGGCCCATCCGCCGTCATGTGAGTGAGTTTCAACCGGCGCTCAAACTCAGTCTCGCCCAGCGTTTTCAAAAGCTGGTCGACGTTCTGGTCCGCCTTTTTTTCCCTCCGCTTTTTCCGAGTCAGTCGCTTGAAGCAACACGAGCTTGATCTCGATCAACTGGCTGATGACATGCAGCGGGGCGTCCGGCGGAAGTGGCTCTCCCGGGCTGGCCGCCTTGGCGGTGGCGAGAACTTGATCCATCTCGCTGTGCCTGATTTCAAAGCCTTTGCCCCGCGCCACGACCGGCTCGCCGGTATTCGCGGCAGCATTAAGATTCGCTCCGTTTGCGCCGGGATCGGCATCCGCACTCGGCAGCACGATCCGGCTAAGCACGAGGGAAGAGAAAAAAATCCATTTCCTCATTTGGATTTGATGTATATCAGTTCGGTGGCGGCTCTCCACTGAAACTACACTTACTCCAATCCGATTCGACAAATGAAACCTTTTTCTCTCCAAATAGCCGCAGTCCTAATTGCCTTAAGCCTCCTCACCGCATCCAAGGCACCTGCCGCGGCCTTTCCCGGCGCGGAGGGCTTTGGCGCCAACGCCACCGGCGGGACGACTCCTTATACCGTGACCAATCTTGACGACTCGGGTCCGGGATCGTTTCGCGACGCCGTCGGCGCTGGCGGCCATGACGTGGTCTTCAAGATTGCCGGCGTCATCAAGCTCAAATCGGAATGTGCGATCGACAGCAACACAACCATTGACGGCACGACGGCCCCGAGTCCCGGCATAACCGTGACCGGCTTTAGCTGTTCGGTTAGCAAGAAAAGCAACATCATCATTCGCAACATCCGCTTCCGGGAAGACGTGACCGGCGACCAGCACAAGTGCACCCTGCAGGGGGCCGGCTGCTCGAACATCATCATCGATCATTGCTCGATTGAATGGGGACGGTGGGACTGCCTCGAATTCACCGGCGGCTCATCCGACATCACGGTGCAGCATTGCATCATTGGCGAGGGTATTCCTCCGCAAAGATTCGGCTTTCTCCTCGATGGAGCGCGGAACGTATCGACCCATCATAATCTTTTCGTCGATAACGAAAGCCGCAATCCCAAGGACGAGGCCGACGGCCAGTACATCTGCAACGTGGTCTACAACTGGGGTGCGGGCGGCGGCTTGATCGGCTCCCACTCGAAGGCGGTCTGGAAAAGCGACGTCATCAACAATTTTTTCCTGGCTGGCCCTTCTTCCAAGGCCAAATGGCTCTCGAATTGCAAACCCACGGACACCTGGTACGAGTCGGGCAATTTTGTGAACACCAGCAAGAGCGGCAAAGCCTCGGACGGCGATGTCGCCCCCGATTCGGCCTTCAAGGCGGAAGGAATCACTCTGGTCACCGCCGTGCAGTACAATCCGCCGGTTCCCGTGACCATTGACCCTCCCGATCAGTGCTACCAGGAGGCGATTGCGGGTCATCTCGGCTGCCAGCCGCTGGATGATGTGGACCAGCGCCTGGTCGGCTACGTCAAATCGGCCGGAACGCAGGGCCAGCTTGGCAAGCCTTAGACATCTCACGGAATGGCCACACCGGCGGGAATCTATTTTTGTGAATCGAGCGGGTTGAGACGGTAGACGCGGAAGCGGGAGAATTGGAGATGACTGTCGACGGTGCGGAAGGCGAACCGGCCGGAGGTGTAGGGCGCGGGATCGTTCAACTGAAAGAGAAGCCGGTTGTCGCGATAGAACTGAATGAGAGAGCCGCAGGCGACGGCGCGAATGGTTTGCGGGACGTTTGGGGTGATGAGGTCGGCGGCGGCGCGGAGATCATTTTCAGGAAGAAGCGGACGGTCGTTTTTCTCGCCGATGTAGCGGCGGAAGCGGGTGGTGGTGTTGCCATTGCCGCCCAGGCCGACGTAATAGCAGAGGAGCTGGTCGTAATCGCGGAAAAGTCCGGTGCGTTTGATCGCGAAGAGGTCTTGCGGGCTGCGGTTATCCTGGGCCATCCAGAAACAGTTGAGGTCGCTGACGCGGTCGTTCGGACCGCCCGCGCTGATGACTTTGGCCTGGTATTCAATCATGACCGGGCCGGTGAGAAGCGGCTTGAACCAGAGCGTGCAGCCTGCGGGCATGTCCAGGTCGAGAACGCCCTTTGCGGCGGAGAATTTTCCCGGCTTCTCCAGTTCGCCCACCCACTGGCCGAGTCCGGAACGGAAATCGTCCTGAAAGAGGATTTCGCCGACGCCGAAGCGGGCGTCGGGAGATTTGGTGGAATCGACGGCCTGGGCGTGGAGCAGAGCCGGGATGAGCGCGAGGGCAGATACGAGTTTTTTAATCATTAAATAAATTCAATTGGCAGACGCACCGGCCCTCAATTCGGCCTGAGCAAGCTGGTATTCATCAAAATCGATTTTTTGGGTCGCCAGGCATTTGTGGAAATAATCAAATGCCGCTGGCCTGTCGTTGGCCAGCAATCGTTTCATCCCGGCGTAATACCAAGCCTCACAATAGTGATTCCGGCTCTTTTCGGCATCGGTAGAACCAGCCTCGGCAAAATATTGATCTTCATCGATGCGGTTCAGAAGAAAAGAGGCGTTCGTCGACACCCAATCTTTGGGCGAAGCATTCCAGCTTTTGCTTAAACAAGTAGCGAGTTCCTGGTCTGCCTCCGCTTTTTGATTCTGCCGCACCCGGATGAGCCATATCCAAAGATGGGCGTAATCGGCATTCGGCGCAAAAGGCGCAAGCTCGATAAATCGCCGGAAGTTTAACAGAGCGTCATCCAAGTCCCCCCGTGCTTCCTGGGCAACGCCGAGGTTCAGGTGGGCATTGGCATCTTCGGGGTTGATGGCCAGGGCGTGTTGAAATTCCGCCATCGCCTCGTCCGCCTGCCCTTTTTCAATGAAAGCTTTGCCGAGGTTGTTGTGAGCATTGTCATCGTCGGGGTTAATTGACAGGGCTTGTTGAAATTCGGTCACCGCCTCGTCCACCTGTCCCTTTTCGATGAAAGCTTGGCCAAGGTTGTTGTGGGCGGTAAAGGAAAGCGGGCTGACTTCAATGGTGTTACGCCAAAGGTGAATGTCGCTGGCGAAAACCTCTTCGCGAGCCAGCGTCAGCAAAGTCAGAGGCAGGAGCGCGCCCAACAAGGAAGCCGCACCCACCCAAAATCCTGAGTGCGATCCTGATGCCATCAGCAGCAAAGCCATGAGTTGCATCGCCACTCCCGCCAGAGGCAAATAGTAGAAACGATCCGCCAAAACACGATGGAGCGGAATAAAATTGGAAACGGTCACAAGCCCCAGCCAATAGACGGCAACCCCCATGGCCCCGATTCGGCTCTTCATCGCCAGCCACCCTTGCAGCAAAACAACCACAAACAAAATCGCCAAGGCGAGAGGCGTCGACAACCCGTCCATATTCTCCAGCGTGTAATCAGCCGATAGGTGAACCGGCCAGATCAACTTGCCCATCATGAAAACCCAAAGTCGTGGCTGGATAAAAAAGACCTGGAAGAAGGACCCTCCGAGATAGCCCAAAGTATTTGGGCTCGGTGGAGGCGGAGCCAAAAGGAATCGAGCCGCCAGAAAAGCAGCGGTCACAGCCGTGGCGACGCCCAAAAACAAAGCCCACGGCCCTTTCGCTTCACGATGTCGAAACAGAAACCAATAGACGATCAGGACCAGGGCCGCCGTCATTCCCGATTCCTTGCAGGCCACGGCGGCAAAGGCGCAGAGCACGCCGATGGCGCCAGTGATCAGGGCCGTTGGAAACTCCTCCGGACGAAAGGTGGTCGCCGCCAGCAGCGCCAGCAAAGTAAAGAACGTCACCAGAAGATCGGAGCTGTAACTCACCGCGGCGACAGGTTCCGCAGCGATGGGATGCAAGGCGAAAATCAGCGTTGCGACCACGGCGGATAGTTGAATTTTCCAAAAGTCATTCCGGGCCGCAACCGCCGGGTCCGTCGCGATCAAGCGCAGCAGCAAGACAAACAAAAGCGCGACATTCGCCGCATGGAGAAGATTGCTGCCGAGATGATATCCCCAGGGTTCCTTGCCCCAGAGCGCGGCATTAAGCATCAGATAGAGGAGCTGGCCGGGGCGGTCGGCCAGCATCAAGTGCGTGCTCAATACCTTCAGCGATAAAACCGCAGGCAGGTTGGAAAGGGACGTGATGAATCCTTCCTGAAGGATTTCGATGCGCGCATCGTAAACAAATTCCGATTTGAGCGAAGGCAGGTAGACAAAAAAAGTCACCGCCGCCAGCAGGAGAGCCGCCCAGCCGACTGCAAACGGCATCCGAGAAAAGGACTTTGGCGTAGAGGCAGGCGAAAATGGCGTGAGACCGTTCCGGATCGCCTTCCTTTTCTTGGATCGTTTCGCCATACCGTCTGCGCTGAGGATGAAGCTTTTCGGTCTGTTGGGAAGCAATCTGAAAAGTGTGTCGCCTTGGCGTTCGGATTCTTAATTCTCTTTGAGCTCGAGGCGCAGGTAGTCCCAAACGACGCCGCTCTGGAGGTCGCCGCCCGGAACGGTGAGCGTCATTTCATTTTCGCCCGGCTTCAACATCGACGCGTCGAACCGCAACGTCCGCTCCTGCCAGAGCCCCTTGTCGGAGTTGTAGCGGATGGTATTGGTGCTGATCAACGGCGCGTTATCGGGACTGCTGCGATCGCCGATGGCCCCGACGCTCTGGCCATTTAGTCCGACGGCAAGCTGGCTGATGGCGTTGACGCCGGCCAGCGCCACGCGAAAGAAGGCGGTGCCTTGCACCGGCTTGTCCAGGTTGAACTTGATCGTCCAGACGGTGGTCTTGCCTTTGCCGTAAATGGCCCAGGGTCCGTGCGTGTTGGTTTGCGGATATTGTTCGAGCGTTTCAGCCTTCACCCAGCCAAAGCGCTGGTTCGCCGGGTCCTTGGCGTCGGGATTGACAAAAGACAAGTCGGTCGCGTGCGGAACCTCCTCGAAGAACCAGTCCTTGTGGTAATCGCTTTTGCCGATGGTGTAGGTGATGTCGTTCGGAAACAGGAGGGCGTAACGCAAGTTCCAACCCCACAGCCAGTAGTTGGGGCCGTCGCCCTTAAAGAATTTGCCGCCGGTGTGGTCGGGATAGCCGATGTCCCAAAGTTGCCTGCCGTAGCGCACCGGCTTCCAGTCGAGCTTGCCCAGGTCCAGGGACTTGCCCGCCTCGACTGTCACGTCGGCCTGGGTATATTCGCCCAGCACGCCGTCGGCAAAGGCATGGAGCGTATAATTGCCGGGGCGGACATTGGTAAGGGTGAATTTGCCGTCGTCCGTTCCGTCATTCCAGAACTGGTAATACTTGGCGTTATGCATCCAGAGGACATTGCCTTCATCCGCATGGGCGAGACCGACGATCAGGTTGGGCAGCTTGGTCGAGGGCGTCGGCGCCAGCGGATCGTCGAGCACCATTTGCCCGGTCACCGTCCCGCGCTGGTCTTTGTGCGGGTAGTCGACGCCCTCGACCCAGTCGTAGGGCCATTTCGCCGCTTCCTTTTTCGCCTGGGCAAGCGCGTCCTGAAACAGGGTGTTCGCGTTGTCCGTCCAGGCTGGCGGGATCGTCGGGTTGCCCGCGGTCGCCGCGAAAGTATCGAGGTCGGCCTGCGCAGGCTCCTCGGCATTGGTCAGTGAGTTGACATAGACAAAAATTGGGCCGACGACCCGGCTCGCGTCTTCCCCTTCGGCAAAATTACAACGCGCGCCGGTGTCGTAATGGCCGCCCTCCCAGTAATTGAGGATGATCGGGTCCGGGTTGTCGTTGTCTCCATAATGGCAGTCGAGGTCCTGCTTGAAAGGGCCGCCGCTCATGTACTCGATGGTCGGGTTGATAAACCAGATGCCGACGTGGTCCTTGGTGCTGGACCAGCCAAAGGCGGGAGTCCGGTATTGCACGCCCGAGTAATTGTATTTGTGCTCGACGGAATTTTTATAAGGGCCCGTGCTCATGATCCGCTGCTCCTTCGCGTGGACGACCACGCCATCACCCCAGTCCTTCGGCCCGCATTCGAGCATGTTGCGGTCGGCATCCACGGAAATCCAATTGAAGGTCTGGTTGATCCTGACGAGATAGCGGCTCTCCGAACCGACGCCGCCCGCGCGGTAGGAGGCGGGGTGGGTGAAAATCGCGTAGACGTAGACGCCGCTGTCGCCCCGGCCCATCGAGTAGCGGACTTCCATGTCGCAATAGGTCCCGCCGCCGGGCGCGCTGGGACTAAGTTCAATCTGGCCATTGGTCACGCCTTTGACCGAGACCTCCGCGCGGTCGCCCCCGTTTTTCTCCGGGTCAATCGTGACCGAGTCCGTCAAGCCGCCCGACGCCGCCGCGGCGGAAGGGTCTTGCTCCCAATATCCGGTCTGGCCCTGATCGTGGCCCATCGTGTCCATGCCCTTGTAGAAGAGCGAATTCATGGAGCCATTGCGCTTATCGATGACCGCCTTGACGACGCCGTTATCGAGCGTCCAGGTTCGGCCATCGTCCTTAACCGTTACGGGCGCGTTGACCGCCGGTTGGTCAACGACCGGCGCGGCGCGCAACACCGGCATGACCTGCACCAAGGAAACAACCGCAAGGAGGCCGCGCATTCGGGCAGAAAGGAAAATTTTCATAAGATAACTTGTTGAGGCGCAGAAAATTTGTCGCAAGAAATATTTGGCCTCTCTTCATTGTCACAGGGCGGAACAGAAAAGTTAGGTTGTCGGGGGTGTGCTGGGGGCTTTTTGATTCTCGTCGATTTCGAGGCGCAGGTAGTCGTAGACGACGCCGGTGGTGAGGTCGCCGGCGGGAACGGTGAGCTGCATCTGGTTTTCGCCGGGCTTCAGGAGCGCGGCGTCAAAGGGGAGGTCTTTTTCCTGCCAGACGCCCTTGTCGGTATTGTAGCGAATAGCGTTGGTGGCTACGGGATGGATGACGCCAACACTTTGTCCGTTGACAGCCACGGCCAGACCGTCGGCGCCATCGGCGCCCGCCAGCGCCACGCGCAGGGTTGCGAGGCCTTGGGAAGTCTTGTCCATGTTGAATTTGATGGTCCAGGTGTCGGCGCGGCCATGGCCGATGGTTTTCCACATGTCCTTGCCGGGCGTTCCGGTCGCCACCCAGCCGAAGGGCTGGTTGGCGGGGTCCTTCGCCTCGGGATTGAGCCAGGCCGTGGATTCCCCGTGCGGAACCTGCTCGAAGAACCAGTCCTTGTGGTAATCGCTCTGGCCGATGGTGTAGGTGATGTCGTTCGGGAAAAGAAGGGGATAGCGCACACACCAGCCCCAGCGCCAATAGTTCGCGCCATCGCCCTTGAAGAATTTGTCGCCGGTGCGGTCAGGGTAGCCGATTTCCCAGATCTGTTTGCCGTAACGCACGGGCTTCCATTCGAGCTTGCCGAGGTCCAAAGTCTTGCCAGCTTCGACGGTGATGTTGGCTTGCTCGAATTCACCGAGCACGCCGTTGGCAAAGGCGTGCATCGTGTAGCTGCCGGGGCGGACATTGGGAATCGTGAACTTGCCGTCGTCGGTGCCGTTGTTCCAGAACTGGTAGTAATTCCCGTCGTGCGGCCACTTGACCACAGTGCCGTTGCCCGCCCGCAACTGAAATTGCGAACCATTGCCGGTATAATCCGCATGGGCGAGACCGACGGTCAGGTTGGGCAGCTTGGTGCTGGCCGCCTGCGGGTCGTTCAGGACGAATTGGCCGGTGACGGTGGCGCGCCCATCTTTGTGCGGGTAATCGACGCCGCCGACCCAGTCGTAGGGCCACTTGGCTCTTTCGATTTTGGCCTGGGCCAGCGCATCCTGCCAAAGGGCCGTGCCGTTCTGCTTCCAGGCGTCCGGCACGGTGGGATTGCCGGCGGTGGCGGCCAGCGTGTCCAAGTCCTCCTGCGAGGGCGTTTGCGGATTGGCGAGGGTGTTGCAGTAGAGGAAAATCGGGCCGACGACCTTGGTCCACTCCTCACCCGCCGGGATGCTGCAATTTGCCCCGCCCGCGTAGTGGCCCGAGGTCCAGTAATCGAGAATGGTTGCGCCCATGTGGCAGACCAGATCAAGCTTCTCGGAGCCGCCATCCAGATATTCGGTCGATGGGTTGATGAAAAAGAACCCGATATGGTCTTTGGTGTCGGACCAGCCCCAGGCGGGAGTCCGGTAAAGCACCGTGCAGTAGTTGTATTTGTGCTCGACCGAGTTTTTGTAGATGCCGGTGCTGAGGATGCGCTGCTCCTTGGCGTGGATGACGACGCCCGCGGCCTCGTCCGCGTCATTGCACATGAGCATGTTTCGGTCGGCATCCACCGAGAGCCAGTCAAAGAG
>Ga0181537_10000968_pt1 | contig 26977 bp, 22 predicted proteins | sample PEATcosm2014_Bin_39_FD_119765 | JGI IMG/M metagenome (GOLD analysis project Ga0181537, IMG submission 119765) | Peatland microbial communities from MTU Mesocosm Facility, Houghton, MI, USA - PEATcosm2014_Bin23_10_metaG | ecosystem: Environmental > Terrestrial > Soil > Wetlands > Peat | place...
GTGAAAGGCCGGCCGCTGGCGCGGCCGGTGGGGTGGCGGGCAAGAGTGCCCGCCCCAAATTGAATCTACCGACATGAACATCCCACGGCAGCCTCCTACACAAGCTAGTTGTACTGGCTTATGAGAGTGGGACCGGGGCGGCGCGATTCGTACCACAGGGCGAGCTCCACGCGGTTCCAGAGGCCGAGCTTATCGTAGATGACGCGCAGGTAATTTTTCACCACATGTTCGGTGGTGCCAATGGCGTCCGCCACTTCCTTGTTCTTTAGACCTTGTGCGACAAGCTGGATGACCTGTTGTTCGCGTTCACTTGGGGTACGATTTCCATAACGCTCAATTGCATGCATGATTGCCTCCGGTATAAGAGAGTTGCGAGTTTAACCCGCTTGATGCCATCGGTAATTCCAAAGCGCAGGAATAACCGGTTGAAGTGAGCTTTTACAGTTCTTCGCGCCATCTTGAGTTGGCTCGCAATTTCTGCGTTGTCACAGCCTTGCAAGAGCAACTCAACGATTTGCTGTTCGCGCGGCCCTAAGCGAACGGGCTGTTCTTTCATGCTTTCCCCCGTGATGGCTTTCCCGCCCCAAGCTGGGCGGCGCCGAAAGTTTACAGATTACAAAATGTCGCCGGATCGTAGTTCGAGATGACGTTTCCATAACCCGTAGCATCCACCTTGCCATTTTGAGACGATTTTGGCTGTGATATCAGAACATTCATTTCCACGGGGTGCGGATATCGGAAAACGGAGGCTGCAGCCGCGCCGAAAATGTGTTGATCGAGGGCCGCGATCCGGGTTCGCAAACCCCGCCGGAACACAGTGAAAAAAGCCCGTAAAACCGCGGCAATTTCAACAAAATGCCGCTTGCGAACAAACGCTCGCCGGGCAGACGGCAACGGGCCATAGGGCGTCCCGGCAAATGACCCGGGGAAGCCCGAAAAAGTTATCAGGGTACTCCCGAAAATCGGCCGGTAACCGAAAGACTGGGGCGATCCTGGTGCAATTTTCGCCGATCTAGGGTAAATACCCTAGGTGAAATTCTCCATCGTTACATAGCGCAGCTGAACAAATTACACGGTCCACCTGAGGCGTTCCTCGCGGTTCGACCGTTTGAATTCACCTTCAAACCCGTCCAGTCCTGGTTCTAGGGCGATGTCGACGAGGACGGTTGGTTCCAGGCGATCCGTTCCGGGCTATTCATTCAAGGCTAAACCCAGTGCCGTCATCAGATGCAGGATCCGGAGTTCAGAGGCGATAGGATCGGGAACACGCCTTTTGGCGCAAACTTTTTCATCGCGCCAGAGAAGACCGTCTGTGGAAGCCAAGATATTTAAGATAAACGATTTAGTTTCATAGCCCTACCACAGCACGCGCAAGCCCATTCGGTCCCTGGATTGCGAGTATCCAGGCTAAGGTGACGGTGCCTTCACAAACTTGGTGGTCTGAATCTTGGTGATGTTCGGCAGCGGTGATAAGCTCGATGCAGAGTTAGCACCAGGGACCCCGACCCACCCAAATATTAATTTCCTGCGGTATTGAACCCTTAGAAGCCTGCCTAAACATATTAAAATCAGGGCAATGGCGATAAAAGCGGTAGAGGAAGAAGACTTGAAATTCAGGAGGCTGAAAGCTTGACTGTTTCCACTGGCCATCTTATTTCGCCGCATGGCGGACAACTTACCGAATTAACTGTTCAACCGGAGCGAGCTACGGAGCTCAAAGCGCACTCGAAAGAGTGGCCATCGTGGGACCTGAGCGCACGGCAGCTATGCGATCTTGAGCTGCTGATGAGCGGAGGGTTTTCGCCGCTGCGCGGATTTATGACGCGCGCCGACTATGAAGGTGTGTGCCACAACATGCGGCTGGCCAGCGGAGTTTTATGGCCCATGCCGATTACGCTGGACGTCACTGAGGAATTCGCCAAGAAGCTCACGCCGGGGAGCAGCAAGATTGCGCTGCGCGATCCCGAGGGAGTGATGCTCGCGGTGTTAAACGTAGAAGAAGTCTGGCAGCCGGACCGAGCGGCCGAGGCCAAAGCGGTATTCAACAGCACCAGCAAGGCGCATCCCGGGGCAGATTATGCCATTAATAAGGCGAACCCGTGGTATGTCGGCGGAAGCATCGAAGGATTGCAGCCGCCGTCGCATTACGACTTTCGCAGCTTACGCTCGACTCCCGCTGAGTTGCGGGCGGAATTCGCTCGCCTGGGCTGGCGCCGGGTGGTGGCGTTTCAGACGCGGAATCCTATGCACCGCGCACATGTGGAGCTTACCTTCCGCGCGGCCAAGCAGGTCGAGGCCAATCTGCTGATCCATCCCGTGGTGGGCATGACCAAGCCCGGCGACGTGGATTACTACACGCGCGTGCGCTGTTACCAGCTGCTCAGCTCGAAATATCCGCAAGGCTCGCAGAAGCTTTCGTTGCTGCCGCTGGCCATGCGCATGGGCGGCCCGCGCGAAGCCATGTGGCATGCGCTGATCCGCAAGAATTACGGCTGCACTCACTTCATTGTGGGCCGCGACCACGCGGGTCCGGGTTCCGACCCTGAGACCAAGAAGCCTTTCTACGGCCCCTACGAGGCGCAGGAAGTATTCAAGAAACACGAAGCCGACATCGGCGTGACGATGGTGCCTTTCAACATGATGGTCTACCTGGAAGATCAGGACCGCTACGTGCCGGATGACGAAGTGAAGAACGGCGACAAGGTTCTGAACATCTCGGGCACGGAATTGCGCGACCGCTTGAACGAAGGACGCGACATTCCCGCGTGGTTTACCTATCCCGAAGTGGTGAAGGAACTGCGGCGCAGCTTTCCGCCTCGCGGCAAGCAGGGAGTCACGATTTTCTTCACAGGACTTTCGGGTTCGGGTAAATCGACGATTGCCAATGTTCTGCTGACCAAGTTTCTGGAAGTGGGCGGACGCCCGGTCACGATTCTGGATGGCGACCTGGTGCGCAAACATCTTTCGTCAGAGTTGGGATTCTCGAAAGAGCATCGCGACATCAATATTCGCCGCATCGGCTACGTGGCTTCGGAAATCACGAAGAATGGCGGCATCGCGATCTGCGCGCCCATCGCCCCTTACGACGCAACCCGCAAGCACGTGCGGCAGATGATCGAGCCTTACGGCGGATTCATCCTGGTGCATGTGGCGACTTCGGTGGAAGTCTGCGAGCAGCGCGACCGCAAGGGACTTTACGCGAAGGCTCGAGCGGGCATTCTGAAGGAGTTCACCGGCATCTCGGATCCTTACGAAATTCCGGCCGATGCCGAGGTCACCATCAATACGGGCGACCTATCTCCTGAGGAGGCGGCGCAGGAAATCGTGCTGCACCTGGAGCGCGAGGGTTTCATTGGCGTGAACGGAACTGCAGCCTAGGAAGATTTCAGCATGCCGGTAATAGCGCTCAAAATCCTGGTGGGTTTTGTGGTAGGAATCATGATCGGGCTGACCGGCGTTGGGGGTGGCGTGTTGCTGCTCCCGGTGCTGATTTATGGCTTGCGAATTCCGGCAATAATGGCCGTGGGCTCGGATGCGGTATTTAACTTCTTCACCAAAATACCGGCCGGACTGTTGCACCTGAACAAGGGAACGGTCCGGCGCAAAGTGGTGCTGGCGCTTGCTCTGGGCAGTGTGCCGGGATCGATTGCAGGAGTGGGACTGCTCGTCCACATCCGCACACTTTACGGCAACGGCGTCAACGAGTTCATCAAGGTGGCTGTTGGGATACTACTGATCGCGATTCCTTCCCTGCTTCTGTTTCAGAACCGCATTGAGGAAACAGTCGCGCATCGCCCTCCCACGCTGAATTCGTTCATGGGGATGACGTTGATTGGCCTGGTGGCTGGCTTTCTGGTCGGTATGACGTCGGTGGGTTCGGGCAGCATCATCATGATGCTGTTGTTGCTATTCTACAGTTTTTCTCCCAAGGTGAATGTAGGCACCGACGTGGTGCATGCAGTGGTGCTGACGGGAGTGACGGGATTGCTGCACTGGCGGCTGGGAAACGTGAATTGGGGGCTGCTCGGCTCGCTGCTGATTGGATCGGTCCCCGGCGGGCTTCTGGGGTCGCATCTCAGCACGCGCATGCCGATGCTGTGGCTGCGCCGGATTCTTTGCACTCTGTTGCTGTTGACCGGAGCCAGGATGCTTTGGCCGGCTTTGTGATTGCTATTGGCTGCCGGGATCGGGGATGGTTGTATCAAAGTTTGCTTGCGGCGGAGAAACCGGTCGAGCATCGCTCGACGGACAGCCGAGGGCGGCTGTCCTCTACGTGAGTTCTCGGTGAGTTCTCGGTTGACAGGGGTGGGGTAGTTTGAGAGAATCCCGCGAGTTTGTAGTTGTTGCGAAACCTGTGCGGGAAGCCGGATTTGGCCTGTCCCCCGCTGCCAAGTCCACTTAAGCTAACTCGCATGATCTTTCCCCGAATAGTTGGCTGATAAGCGTGCTGACCCCCGCGTAGCTATAGGTGAAGTATCTACGATCGAAATTAGTTTTCAGGAGATTAATGATGCGTACAGTTCTTCGTTTTGCGGCTTATTGTATTGCCTTGGTTATCTTCTTTGCTCCCCGGTCCTGGTCCCAGAACCTTTACGCTACCAGCGAATCGTTTGGTCAGCTTGTAGAAGTGAACATGGCTACCGGAGTTGTTACGACTTTGTACAATATCGGGTTCCATCCCGACAGCCTGATCGTAGATTCTCTTGGACGGATTCTGTACACCAGCCAGAACAACGGGACGCTTTACATGTTCAATCCTAAAACCGGGCTGAACACCGTGATTGCAGCTGGGCTCAGCTACCCGCGCGACCTGATTTTCGATCCGAGTGGAAACAGCCTGCTGGTCGCCAATTTCGGGGTCGGTGCCATTGACCGCGTGAATCTGATTACTGGAACCGTCACCCCGCTGCTTACGAAGCAGTTCACCGTCGATGGCCTGGCGTACACGCCGGCGGGTGAGCTGTTTGCCGTGGTGAATAAACACACCCAGATCGTCCAACTCAATCCGACGACGGGAGCCATCCTTAACTCAATCGAGTTGCCTACGCCCCACAACATTGGATGGTATGGTTTCGACGGATTGACTTACGATTCTTACACCGGCGAACTTTGGGCCACGGATGTGGGGGTGGGCGCAGAGTGCTTGGTTGAGATCCCGACGAACCTATCCACCTACACTCTGTTCCAGGTGGGAAACTTGCTTAACCCCGATGGAATCATCTCGGATGGCCAAGGCAACCTCTACATCGGGGTCAATCTGGAGAAAGTCTACGAATACAACATCCCGACCAACACCATCACGAAGATAGTGAAGGTGAAGAGTGTGGATGATGTTGCCTTCGTTCCGAACCAATAGTTTGCGAGCAACGTTTTTGCGAACAACCAGGAATTCGCCGAGCGATTGAAATAAACGATCGCGACGGCAAGACGTTTGAAGGGCTGCTGGTGGGAAGGTTTCGAGTCCCGCCGCAGCTCTTCACTTTTAGAGATGGGCTCCGCGCAGATCGACCGCTCTGATCGGACTGTTCCCTCCCGGCAGTGCATTGTCCACCGAACCCCATCGGTGTTGTCCATTCGGTCACATCACCTGCCCTTCTGAGTTCTACAGGGCCAGCGTCCTCGGGTATCTTTTGGCGGGCCCGGCTCTCTCTTAGAGTTCGCTTAAGGACTCAAACCCTTGGGCCCCCAATTCTGTTACCGAGGGATAGACATGCTACGAGCAAGTTGGTTTTTTTGTAAGAGAGCGGACTCCAATTGCGGACTCCGGCATTTTCTGTATCTGACATTGGTTGCGGTGTTTTCGCTCGGAGCGACTGCAAACCCGGTGATGGCAAGTTCCGACGCGGCTGCGGAGTCAGCCCGACACATGTTGATTCAGCCCGGGCTGCCCGACGCCACTCTCGGTACAAGCTATAGTACCGTTCTGTCAGTCCACGGAGGACACGCACCTTACGTGTTCAGTATTAGCAACGGTCAATTGCCTCCAGGACTGACGCTCAATCCTCGTACCGGGACGATCTCGGGAGATCCGACCGAGGCAGGCAGTTTCGACCTCGCGATCTCGGTTACTGAAGAAGGGGACTCCGCCGCGTCGGCAAGAACTTCCTACAAGTTAGTGGTTGATGCCTGCAGATCCTGTGCGACGGTAACGGTTTCCCCACTCACACCGACGGTTATAGAAGGCGAGAAGCTGCAGTTTTCCGCCACGGTGACCAACCGGCGCAATACGGCGGTGATCTGGTCGGCGAGTGCGGGAAGTATCACTCGCGAAGGTGTGTTCACCGCGCCCAGGAGCATTCCGTCAAAACCGATCACCGTGATGGCAAGAAGTGTGGCTGAGAGTTCGGCTAAGGCCAGCGCAGCAGTGACCATCACGGAGGCCAGACCAACAATTTCCACTTTACGAATTCCCGATGCAGTGGACGGCGCTGCTTATAGCACAACCGTGGTCGCGACCGGCGGCAAAGCTCCCTACAAGTGGAGCGTTGCCTCGGGTGCGTTGCCGGCAGGTCTGGAACTTGCGTCAACAACCGGAGCGGTAACCGGGAAAGCCACAAAAACCGGAGCGTTCGCCTTCGACATCCGCGTGACGGATGCGGATTCGCTCAGCGATAAGCAGTCCCTCACGCTGGAGGTTTCGGCCGGGACTGCCACTTGCGGGCCGCCCGATTACGGGTGCTCGCGTTCCGACGCGTTGTTTGCTCCCGTGCCGAATCCGATGCCCAGCTGGGGCGGAGCCAAGGGAACCAATACGATCGTAACTGACCCGGATTTCCATAATCCTATTGTTCGCGTTACCGACGCCTCCCTGGGGGCAGACCACAGCTTCTGCACAGGACTTGGGGGATCGGGAGACCTTCCGAACCTGTGGAACACAGACTCCACCATTCTGCTCATTTGCAACGATGAGGGGCAGTATTTCCCCATCGGCTTCGATCCTTCGACACTCCAATCGCTTGGTCCACTCTATGGTAAGAATCCGAACATATTTGTCAGTGGCAGCGGCGTTTTCTCTCATACCAATCCGAATATGTTTTACGCGCTGAATAACGGACAGCTGCAATCCATTGACTACACCGATCGCACATCCCGGCCAACACCTCAACTGATGTATGACTTTGGGAATTGTGGTGTGAAACCTATTGGGTGGAAAAGCTTCGGCGGGTCTGACCCGACCGACACAATTTTCAGTGTCGCCTTCTCGATGACGGGTGGGCAGGGAACGGGCTATACCGTCGCTGTCTATAATACAGAGACTCAAATCTGCTTTAACCTGAATACCTCGTCCGGAGTAGTTACACAATATCCGGGAGCAACGGTGGTTGGCACGGTAAATCTGCCCGATCGCTTTTTGGTGCACAATGTAAAGATGAAGGGCGGCACCATGCTTGTCGTCGCTCCGCAGTCGTGTATTTCGAATTGCAACAACAACCCCTATGTGTGGGTGATCGGTACGACCCAAATGTACGGTATTGGTTCTCCGCAAGGAGGGGGTCACTGGGCGGCCGGCTGTGGAAAATGGCTGAACCAGCCGGGAAATCCCTACACTTACAACGTGGTCAGAGACTACCTGAGCGCGGATTCGCCGAGCTCGGTGTGGTCGGTGTCGGACAGTAAATGCGGAGCAGCCCCGCGTGTGTCCTGCACGCAGCCTTTTGATTCGCATCCAGCCTGGCTGGGCGATTGTTCCGATACCGGACCGGTCTGCATGGCCACAGTTTCCACGAACGATCTTGTGACGCATCCTTACCAAAACGAGATTGTCTGCTTTACGACGGATGGCTCCAGCCGGCAATTAAGATTTGCTCACACTTACTCGAGTCTTATCTACGGCAGCTTCGATGCCCAGTGGTCAATCGGCCAGCCCTCGCAAGATGGACGATTCTATGCCTGGACCACAGCGGCAGGCGGGCAGTTTGGCTGCCCGGATGGCGGCGACAAATGCGCCCCAAGCATGAAACGGAGCGATGTTCTGGTTGTAGAACTACAATAAGAGCTGGATCGCGCCAAGGTCATTCATCACTTGATGGGCCCATCCGATGGGCCCATATTCTTGCCAATCGCGCTCGCAAGCGGCAATGAGACTTCCGGTCTTCCCGGGGTTGGCATTTGTGGCCTGCCTCTTGTTTCGCTCACCCTCATCCTGTCCTGATGCAAGAGCGCCGATGAAAGAACGAAGACGGCCGTATTAGCATTCCTGCTCTTCGAGCATTTACAATTCGGAGTATCCGAGATCGCAGTTCCCCGCAATGGGAAATACTTTTCTCAACTTGTTTGCTCCAAGATGCCATCGAGGGTGACATGCAGGCCACCGAGCCTTTAGCGATTGTTGTAAACTATTGAAAATACAGGCTATACCGGCCGACTGGGGCCCTAAGATCAAGCCCTGGGTGTGGAAGTGGCCTTGCACACAGAAGACGATGAGGCGGTCCGTGGGTGTAGTGTGTAATTCGGAAGAGGACAGGATCGACCTTCATCGGCTTTTGCGAGGGCAGTTGTCCACAACCAGGTTAAAAGGAAAAACGGACTGATGGAAGTGCTGGAAAAAACGAGTCCACCCGCATTTGGGGCGCGAAGGTTTACGTCAAAAGCCGAGCCCCTCAAGGGTGCATTCTTCTGGCTGAGCGCCTTTTACTTCGTCTACTGCGCGCGGCCGGAAGACTGGCTTCCGGGCCTGAAATACCTCCCGCTAGCCAAGATTTCAGGGATTTTCGCGATTGCGGGATTGCTGAGCGCCGGCCGTTCGAAGCGAAGCCTGAAAAATCTGCCGCGGGAAGCGTACTACCTTTTCGCAATCATCTGCCTGTTGCTGATAGCGGGCCCTCTTTCTCCGGTGTGGAAGGGCGGTGCAACTTTCAAGGCGATCGATTTTGCCAAGGTTATGGTGGTATGGGCGCTGACGTATGTAGTCATTACCAGCTTCGACCGGTTGAAGCGAATCATTTTCATCCAATCAGCATCGGTCGTGGTTATCGTCGTAGTGTCCTTGCTGAAAGGGCGGCACACGATACGCCTGGAGGGGGTGATTGGAGGAATCTATTCCAATCCCAATGACCTGGCGTTTGCGATTGTACTATCGTTGCCGTTTTGTATCGCGTTCCTCCTGGATACGAAGAAAGTGGCAATTAAGTTGGCGTGGCTAGTCGGAATGCTGGCTATGTGTGTTGCATTATTTCTGACCGCCTCGCGCGGTGGATTCGTTACTCTGGTCTTCACCAGCGTGGTGATGTTGTGGCATTTCGGCGTCAAAGGGAAACGTCCGCAGCTCATCGCCGCAGCGGCTTTGCTGGTACTGGTGGTCGGGGTGGCGGCCGGGGGGCGTTTGAAAGATCGATTCTTCGCAATATCAGCGGGGAATGTGAATGACAACCTGGAGCAAGGAGCCCACGGTTCGTACGAACAGCGTACGCTGCTGATGGAAGTGAGCCTCAAGGCAGTCACACACTACCCACTCGGCATTGGAATGGGAAATTTCCCCAGCTATTCGGGAACCTGGAGAGAAGTTCACGTTTCTTACCTGCAGATTGCGGCGGAAGGTGGACTAGCGTCGCTCATTTTCTATCTTTTGTTTTTCCGGCGGGGTTTCGTCAACCTCAAGCAACTGCGAAAAAAGGCTGACCCTGACGACAAAGAAACGCAACTGTTTGTGGGAGCATTGCATAGTTCCCTGGTCGGGTTCCTGATTGGATCGCTCTTTGCACCGGAGGCGTATCAGTACTTCCCGTATTTCGCAGTGGCATATACATCGGTGCTGTTGGCCATCTCCAATGAGAAAGAGCAGGAGGCGGCGAGCCCTGCCGGGTCGTTCACAGAACCACCCCGGCGGAGAAGGTTTCGCAGTCCAGCTGCACGGCTGCGTAGTTCCGTTGCACCCGGTTCTTCGCCTCTACCCGGCAAGAGCCGAAACCTGTAGGCTCCAGTATGCAAACCAGAATTAATCGTTGAGACTCATCTGCATGTAACCGATTTCGCCGCCCGACTTCCGGAGACTGCTGGTGGCTCGCCGGAAGCGCCACGTAGACGACCTTCTGGGAGGTCTAGCTAGTGTCTCGATTGCAAGACGATCCTGTTCGAGCATCACGCCAGCCGCTGCTGCTTTTACTGTTCGTGCTGGCTTTCTGCTGCCGCCTGGTCTTTCTGCATGCAGCGGGTAACAACACCACCGATGCCTGGTCGCGCTATCACTATGCCCTACTTTGGCTGCAGCATCCGCTCAGCTTGCCCCAGGCGAGTGCCACGGATGCCTGGCTTCCGCTGCATTTCTGGCTGCTCGGAGCTGCACAGTGGCTAACGAAATCGGATGTAGGCGTGCGCGTGTTCACGGCTGGGCTTGGGGCGTTCACGGTTCTGTTCCTTTGGAGCATCGTCGCCCGCAGCTTTGACCGCCGGAATGCTTTAGCCTCCGCGCTCGTGCTGGCTTTCTTCGGATTTCATATTGCTTTCAGTGTGACCACCAGTTCTGAGGCGCCGACGATTTTCCTGATGGCAGCAGGAATCTACGGATGGGTGCGCTTCGCCTCAGGCGCTGATTGGAAGTGGGCGGTTTTCTCGGCACTCATGCTAGGCGCATCCAGTCTTTGCCGGTTCGAGGCGTGGCTCTGCGCTCCGGTGCTCGGACTGATGCTGCTCGATGCAGAGCCGAATGCAACTTCGGCGCAGTCAAGACTGCGACCGCTGGGCCGAGCTGCCGGATTTGCTTTGCTCGGATCGGCGGCAGCAATTGGCTGGCTGATTTTCAGCTTTATCAATTGGGGAGACGCGCTGGAACTTCCCCATCGCACGATGTGGCTCAATCTGCATTTTCGGGCGGCGGTGCTGCACCATTCTTTGATGTTCCGATTGTTCGAGGTTCCGGCCTCGCTGCTGATTACACTCGGCCCGCTGGTAGTGGTCCTGGCGTGCATCGGCTTGTTCCGCGTTCTCGCGCGACGGATGCGGCCGGCTCGTGGCCTTGCGGTGCTCACGTTAGTGTTGCTTTTGTTTAACTACTGGAACTCCATGCGCTACGAAGCCACGCAAGCGCGCTATACGCTGATGTACAGCTGGCTGCTCATCCCATTCGCATTCGAAGGATTGCACTGGCTGGGCGATCGATGGCCACGCCTGAACTCGCGTGCGGCTTACACCACGGTCGTGATTCTTTTTGTCCTGTGGCAGGCCGGAATCGTGGCAGGTGCTACCTACGGCCCTCCCAAGATTGCGGATCGATTGTCCCAGATGTCGCCGACGGTCCCGCCGCACCACGAAATGCGGGAACTGACCAATTGGCTGTTGAAGAATCATCCCTCCGGTCCGGCGATCCTCGACGATTTCAACTGGGAGTCCCCGGCCGTGGCGCGAATCACGCGCTGGAAAGATTCTGAAACATTTGAAGTCACGGCCGAACACTACAAGAACCCGCAGCTTCTGCAGCAGGATCTGGATGATTTCGTGCGGAGCCGCCATCCTGATCTTCTAGTGGTCTCGCCTTATGGTCCGATTGGAAACTTATGGTCCGTGTCTGATCGCGACCAGTTTGAAATTGAAGATCTGGGCATGCAGCTTCAGCGGAAATGGAAAGGCGAGCACTGGCGGATATACGCCATCACGTACCGAAAATAGATGTTGCTGCGCGGATCGTTCTGCGCGAAGGATTGGCTGCTCTACCTCTTCATGTCCCGGGCGACGCGGCGCGGTTTTTTGGTTTACTCTGATCAGAGGATGCTCCCCGACGATTCCGTAGTGGCTCGCCAACGACTGGATGAATCCGGGGAGGCGCCCGCTGTCGATTCACGAAGAAAACCTATCATGTCTACGAACTTCAGGATGCTTGCTCGATCGGTCGAAAAGATCTGTCAACACTCGAGTTCGAACCACGCGCGTCAGAGATACCGATCTCGATTCGTAATTCAGAACCTGCTTATTCTCGGCTTGTTTTTGAGCAGCCTCGGTTGGGCGCAGTCTGAGAAGAAAGACGCCCCGTCTCCGTCAAGCCCATCTGCGTCAAACCCATCGCCGTCTACCAATTGTCCGGACGTGTATTGTGCCGACACCGGCCGAACGTTCCGTCCGGAGAGCGCCTTGGCGCCGCCCGCCGTCAACAAGGTTTTTCGCGATCCGGAGTTTGGTTCGCGCATGGTCCGCGTGACCGACGAAATGGGGATTGGCGGCAATCTCCCAGGATTCAGTTTCAGCAGCAACTCTTCCGCCGAGATTAACGAGTGGGGGAAGTTCAATCCGTCGTTGGGAGCAAACGGCGGGTACTACTTCTACGTCACGACCAGCGGCGGAGGAGCCGTCTTATTCTCCCTGGACCCCTCGACCATGCAGGTCACGTCTCGCTGCAACGGGTTGCCCCGTTGTCGTTTGCCCTCCGGCGGCAGCTTTAGCTACGTCGATCCAAACGTAATTTACGGACACTTCGACTCCGGCAGCGCGATTAACAGTTACAACGTTGCCACAGGCAAACAGACGACCATCTACGATCTTCGGAAGTGTCCTGACTTGTCGGGCGATCTTTCCGGATACCGGGGCGCAGTATCGAACAGCGGCGACGATACCAAGTTTTCTGATTATTCTGGCGGCAAGATGCAGGGTTGGGGGAGTGTGGTCACCTACTACGACCGGACCACGGATCACTGCTACTGGTACAACACGACGACGGGCATGGTGGGCGGCTCGGGTATGACACCCACACGCACGAGCGTCGGCGTTCTGGCTCCGCCTTCCGCAGCGCGTCTTAGCGCGGCTTCCGGGAACCTGCCCGCGGGCGATTACTATGTGCAGCTGAGCGTAAATACCGTCATGCATCCCGACCCGGGGGAGACATTGCCTTCGCCCGAGTCGCACATTCATCTGGATTCGAACGGCGGAATCTCGGTTTCGCCTCCTGAAATCGATAATCATTACGGCCTCCAACTCGCCGGGTACAACGTGTACATAGGACGATCTCCGGGGCAGGAGACACGCCAGGGTTCAATCAAGAATGTGGCTGAGCCTTACACTCAGTCGGGCACCCTGGAAAAGGGCGCGGCCCCACCGAAATCCACCACCGCTGGCTATGACATTCATAACGTGAGAGTGAGCCGCGACGGGAAGTACGTTCGAATCGGCCCACAAAACGGGTGGTCCTTGATTTTCTGGATGCCGGGCACAACCAATATTTCGGCGTGCTGGTCGCGGGGCGAAGGTCACGATGACGTCGCCAGCTTCTGCGGTGGACACAAAGTAATGGGCTTCTCGCACATGATCAATGCGGGCGGACCCGGCAGCAACAGCAGTCTTCTGCTGCGGCCTCTGGCGGATCTCACCCACATTACGCAACTTCTGCCGTCCGAGGTTACGGTACCGGCAAGCATGGATTCGCACTGGTCCTGGAACAACGCGGATCCGAGCGATTCAGCTCCAGTGTGTGGAGCTTACTCGCGATCCAGCTTCAGATTGCAGGGAGACGGCACGCGAAACCCGGCGACCAATCCTGTTTTGTCGGTTCGGCAGGCTTGGGATCGAGAAATTGTGTGCGCCGCTACTTCCGGAAAACCCCGAGTGTGGCGTTTTGCCCATCATCACGCGACGGGCGCGTGTAATGCCGCGGCGAAGGATGGTTCCTGCTTCGGCGCCATCGCGATCGGCGATGTTTCGCAAGATGGCAAATTTTTCCTGTTCAGCAGCGACTGGGACTGGAGCCTGGGCAGCGACCCCCATAACCCCGGCTGCCCCACCAGCGGACGATGCCGCGTGGATGCTTTCATCGTGGAACTGAAATAGAACCAGGCACGACTGCAAACTGCTGAGTGACGAAGTGCACGGGCTTCTGCTAGCAACCTTCCGGGGTTGAGCGTTTCATTTTATTTTTACGATATCCGCAGATTTTACCGGCGCAGATTTTCCTGGGCGCGCAGACTGTACTGAGGCCTTCAGTCTGGAAAGTCTGGGGCGCAGTGAGAATCGGGTGGCGTGCAGAGCGCGAGGCCAAAGTCCACGGTTGAAGATGCACTGGTAGCTTCTCTTCCGCACATCCTGGGTCCATTCCATTTTCCAGTCTTCGCGGATTCCCATCACATATTCGGAAATCCCGCGCTCGGAACAGTCCTGCAGAATGGCTTTGACGATGAGGTGTCCGGGAGCGTAATCGCGATACTTTTCGTCGTAGGTGCTCTTTGCCGCCCAGTAACGGCCGCGGTAATTGAAGCCGATGTGGGCAGCGATGGCTTTGCCGTCGAGTTCCAGCGTATACAGGCAGAGATGTCCGGACTTGTCAGCTTCTCGCGTGACTTCATCGAAAAACTGGTGGCTGCGAGGATCGGAAATGATTGCGCTTTTTTCCTTGCCCTTCCAGCCGGCGGCTTCCATGTCATAGAAGCGCTGCAAATCTCCCGCGCCATCTTTCTCCGTGCGTAACAACCGAACCGCGCCCAGCGCCGCGAGTTTGGTCTCCCGTTGACGAACCTTGGAGCGCAACTTGGGATGGCGGGGATATTTCTCCAGATCTTTTTTTGCAGTCGGTCCCTGGGGAATGGCGAAAAACGCAATCAGGGGGATGGTCCAACTCCCGATTCGATGAGCATCTTTTTCAGCGAGGGCGGCGAGCCGAGTGATGGCTGCACCCTCAAAGACCGAAGGCAGTTCCAGAACATCCCAACCCTTCCGCGCTTTGAGAGCCTTCCAGATCAGGGCAATGGCAGCATCCTGCTCAGAATCAGAGGCAGCACACGGGATATCGACGCCGACGCCTACCGTTGTGAGGGGCGCGCGTAGCTTGCGCGCCGGGAGGCCGGCAAATTTTCCACGTTCCTCGACCAGGGGCAGAAGTGCGCAAAGACTTCCCTGCTGACGCACAGTCACCACGACAACTTTCGCCTGTGGCGAATAGGCGCGCAAGGCTGCCAAAATCCATTCCGGACGCCAATACGGAGAATCATTCTGGACGCGGGCGAGAAATTCTCGCCACTCATCGCCCATCTGGTCAAACAGTTCCAGTCCTCCGGTCAGCGTCTCTGCGGTCAGGTCGGCCATTTTGATCCTGTTTTGATTGATCCTGATGTTGATCCTAACATCGCGCGTTTTTAGGGCTGGCCCAAGGCGGTTGATCGCCCGACGCATGTCTGCTGAAGGAGCGCTGCTAGCGGCGATAGTACTGGCGCAGCGATTATCGACATTGTGCAAGATGTTTCACCCTCCTCGCGATATTTGTCCGCCGCGTGGGCATTAGCTGCTGAAATTAAGGAATTTGCTGCGGATTCTATGGCATTCAAGCTGCACACTTGGTACATTACTGGTCGAAGTTTGTTGGTGAAGTTTGTGAGTTAGCTCTGACCCATGCCACCCCCGGGCATGCGGAAGTAAGTCCCCAAAATTTAGGTTGTTAATGTTGCTACGGAGGAACCCTTCGATGCGGTCCGTTTCATGTCGTGCTGGTTTCCACTCAAGTTCTACAGCTCGGGCTTGCGCGCTCGCTCTTGGAATGTGCATGGTCGTGGCTGCTGCGGCCATGGGCCAGGTTCAGGTGCTCACCGAGCACAACGATGGGTTCCGCGATGGAGCGAATACGAATGAGACCGTGCTGACGCCGGCCAATGTCAACTTCTTGACCTTTGGGAAGCTCTTCACGCTGGGCGTGGACGGCTACATTGTGGGTCAGCCACTGTACTTGCCGGGAGTGCAGTTTCCGGACGGTTCCACCCACAACGTGGCTTATGTGGCGACGCAACACGACAGCGTCTTCGCCTTCGACGCCGACCAGAACGGGCCGCCTTTGTGGACGACGAGCTATATCAATCCGGCATCCGGAATCACAAGTGTTCCGATCAGCGCGTTTGGTTGTCCGGGAACGAATTTCACCGAAATAGGAATCATGAGCACGCCCGTGATTGATCCGGTCCAAGGCACGATCTACGTGCTTGCCAAAACGGAAGAAAACGGAGCGTTCGTTTTCCGGCTGCACGCTTTGAGCCTCACCACCGGGCAGGATGTGATTGCTCCGGCGGTGATCAGCGCATCAGCGACCACGAATAAAGGAACTCTGCAGTTCAATCCCGCGATCGAGATGCAGCGCCCCGCCTTGTTGTTGTCGAACGGCACGATTTACGTGGGTTTTGGCAGCAACGGATGCGACACCTATGCTTTCCACGGTTGGCTGCTGGCCTACGATGAATTGACTTTCGAGCAGGTTGGAACATTTCTCACCACGCCCAATGGGACTGACGGAGCAATCTGGCAGGCGGGCGGCGGTGCAGCCGTAGATACGGATGGCACGATTTTCCTGTCGGTAGCGAACGGCACTTTCGACGCCAGTTCGGGCGGCCTTGATTACGGGGACAGCATGCTCCATCTGAGCCCGGCCAGCATCAACACGAGCGGCCTGGCCGTTCTGGATTATTTCACTCCCTACAACCAGTTGATGCTCGAAAAAGAAGACCTGGACCTGGGCTCGGGCGGCGTTACGCTGCTTCCGCCACAAAGCGGACCGCACACCAACGAAATGGTGGGCGGAGGAAAAGAAGGGACTCTGTACCTGTTGGATCGGGGCAACATGGGAGGGTATAACCCGACCGCCGATACCCAGATCGTGCAATCCATTATTGGCGCTTCTACGGGAGAACTGGATAACGTGCCCGTCTATTGGAACGGATTTGTGTACATCGGCGGCGAGGACGATTACGTCAAAGCATTCTCTCTGACCAAGGGGCTATTATCGACCCAGCCTGTGTCCCAGACATCGAATATTTTCAACCTCGGAGGCTCAGGTTCGGTGTCGGTGACTTCCAATAGCCAGTTGGGCAACGGAATTCTCTGGGCGACGCTACATAGCGGAGACGCTTCGACTCTATTTGCCTTCGATGCCACGGATCTGTCCACCGAATTTTATAGCTCCAAATCGGCACGATTATCGCGCGACGCCCTGGGAGGCGTCGCCCATTTCACCACACCCACCATCGCGGACGGGAGAGTCTATATCGGCGGAACAAAAGCACTCACGGTGTATGGCCTGCTCCCGTTACTTTCCTCGGCCGCGGGAAACAACCAGTCTGTTTATGCTGGAACCACACTGTCGTTTCAAGTAGGGGCGAACGATGCGTACCTGGGGAATCCGATTCCCAGCATCGCCGTCACCTGCAAGGACGGAGGCGTGGGGGGAACGTTCAGCAGCGGGACCGTGCTTACCAACAGCGACGGAGTGGCGTCCTTCAGTTACACGGTGCCTCACAAAGGCGAGAACATCACAATCACCTGCACCAACCCGGGAACGACGAGTGCTACCTTCTCGGAAACTGTGGTGAACGGTCCGGCAACGAGGGCTCTGATTGAATCTGGGAATAATCAGACGGGAGCGGTCTCGACCCAATTGCCCGTCGCGTTGCTGGTCCAGATCTATGATCAGTATAACTTCGGAGTTTCCGGAGTAGTCGTAACGTGGAGCGACGGGGGAGCCGGTGGAGTGTTCTCTGCGCCAACATCGACCACGAACAGTGTGGGAAAGGACAGCACTTTCTACACCACCCCAGCCACAGCAGGAACGTACTACATCACCGCGACCACCCCGGGGATCACACCGGCAAAGTTCAGGGTCACGGTAAAGTGAGCGGGGCTGTTGGCCCGAGCGAGCAATTCGAGCGACGGGCTTTGGGGGGGAACGGATTTCCGGCGGGCCGAGCGCTGGCCCTAACCTTGAGCCTGGTCGCAGCGACTTTTGTGCTCCCTGTGGCGAATGGTCAGACCAAGCCGCGGGAAGACGGCCAGGCTGATCCGAAGACTGAACTGGCTCCAACTTACCGTTTGGTGGAACTCCCTCTCTGCCCCTTCGCAATCAGCGAGACCGGATGGGTGACGGGCAACACTGCTGCTCACACGGCAGCCCGATGGAGTTCGCAATCCGGGCTGGAACATATTTCTCTGCCTTCCGAATTTGTTTTATCCGAGGGAACAGGCATCAACTCCAAAGGCGACACGGTGGGAGTTGCGTTCACGGCAGACTCCAGCCGCAGCGCTGCATTTTTATATCGGCAGGGCAAGACTTCCCTGTTGCCGGGCGAGCAATCGCGCGCCGCTGGAATCAATGACGCTGGTGACATTGTCGGTCAGTCCAAGCCCCCCGGGCAGAAAGCCGTGGGCCCGGTGCACTGGAAGAACGACACCCTCCTTGATCTCAAAATTTGTTGCGCGGGAACGGCCAAGAGCGTCAACGGGAACAGCCAGATCGTCGGGGATACCTATGATCTGAAGGGACACTATCACGCATTTTTGTGGGACACCGAGCACGGATCCCGGCTGCTCGTGACCGCCGGCGAAGATTACAGTTCGGCGCTCGCGCTCAACCAGCGCGGCGAGGTTGTGGTCCGCGCGGTCCCCGGCGGCTTGTTCTTATACTCGAACGGCAAGTTTCAGCCCATCGACGCTGCCCTGGCTGCGGCTCGCGGTCTGAACAAAGACGAAGTTGTGGTGGGGTCGTTCGGTCCCAAGCCTGAAGAACAACGTGCCTTCGCATGGGACAAGGCCCACGGACTGCGCGACCTGAACGCGCTGATTGGCAAAAATTCTGGATGGAAGCTGGAAGTGGCCACCAGCATCAACGATCGCGGCGAGATCGTGGGTTGGGGCGATCACGGCAACACGGAGAATGCCGGCTTTCTGCTGGTGCCCTTAGCGAAAGGGGAGATTCCTCCGCGCAAGAACTCTCCTGCGGCGCCGGATCGAACACCCGCACGATAATGACTTATTTCCGCCAGCTCATCGCCGGCCCGTCGTGCAATCCGGTTCAGAGTCGTTGCCGGTAGTAGGCAAAGCCATCCAGATATTTGGCAATCTGCTCGTCGCTGGATTTCCGCGCCATGCCGATACGCGGCATCTGATAACGATCGCTGGAATTGCTGACCATGCCGAATTGGGCAATGACCGAACAATCGTATCCCGCTTCCGCTACTTGGCGAACCTGGCTCGGGCGGAAATCGCCGGGCATTCCGTTTGGGAAGCAAAACGATCGCACACGTCGCCCGATGCCGTCTTCGATTTGAGCCCGCGAGCGAGTGAGTTCTGCAAAGGATTCTTCGTCTGTGACGCTCGAAAGAATTGGATGAGTCACGGTATGGGAGCCGATCTCCATCAGGCCGGAGTCCGCCATTTCCCGAAGCTCGCTCCAGGAACATGGCGAGTATTTTGCAGGAGCGCTTTTTGGAATCGTCACGCCCCCGCTCTTATTCAAACTGCTGGCCATCGCTTCAATCCGTGCGTTGCGCTGTTCCGGTCTCATTCGATTCAGCGACCGAAAAATGCCGTCGCGTTTGTCCGGCGCGAGCTCATCGGTAGGCCGGGATTGCTCACTCAGCCAGAGCACCTTGTCCGTCCATATCCAGTCTTCTCCGCGGATGAACGAGCTCACCACAAAGAACGTCGCCGGAAATTTAAATTCCTGCAGCAGCGGAAACAGAAAACCGTAACAACTGCGCCGGCCATCATCGATCGTAAGCGCAACGCTGTACCGGTCGAATTTCCGCCCGGAAGCCAGCCGCTCAGCCAGGTCCAACAAAGGCACAACCTGAAAATGGCGACGCAGATACTCGAATTGGCGGCGGATGCCTTCCACATTCAAAGCGTCGGGGTCGGTAGCGTTCGGGCCAGAGAAGTTGTGGTACATCACAATCCGGGCCATGCCCGCGGACAGAGCTCGACAGAGAGAGAACACACCGCAGCTCTGCAACGCGCGGAGCGCCAGCTTGCTCACGCAGCGCCCCGAACACACACCCGGGCGGACTTACGGGGCAAAGGAGCGACCGAATAGCGGGCCTGAACGGCCGTTTCGAGGGAAATCCCGGCGGCAGATTGACACATTCCAGGCGATGATATCATCGTCCCAGTCAGTTATCCGACCCTGGATTTGATCCTGTTCGAGGCGTCTCGAATCGAAATGCCGAGCCTGAAAAAGCAATTGGCGGCCTATGCCCGCGTGCTCACCAAGCGACAGCCCGCGGCCCGGGGCTTGACCGTTTACCCGGATGATACGTTCCTGGTTTCCTTCCCCAGATCCGGGAACACGTGGACGCGTTTTCTGGTCTGCAATCTGATCAATCCGGATGATCCCGTCAACTTCGCGCAATTGGAATCGCGCATCCCTGAGATTTACGATGTCAGCGACCGGAATTTGCGAGCGTTCCCGCGCCCGCGCATTATCAAGAGTCACGAGTGCTTCGACCCGCGTTACAAGAAAATCGTCTACATCGTGCGCGATCCCCGCGACGTGTTGATTTCGTATTACGAATTTCAGCTCAAGCGCCGGGTCATCTCCGATGAGTTAAGTCTGGAGGACTTCGTGCCCCGCTTCATGGAATCCGAGATTGAGCCGAAAACCGGGTCCTGGCGGGATCATGTGGTCAGCTGGACGGCCACGCGCGGCGGTCAGAAGAATTTTCTGCTGCTGCGCTACGAGGACATGCTCGCCGACACCCAGAAGGAGAGCACAAAGATCGCCGCGTTTCTTGGCCTGGATTCGAGTCCGGAGCGCATCGCCCGCGCGGTGGCCCTGAGTTCCGCGGACCGCATGCGCAGACTTGAAAAAGAACAGTCTCGCCAATGGAAGGAAACTAAAGAGACCCGACAGGATAAACCTTTCGTTCGCAAAGCGGCATCCGGCGGGTGGAAAACCATCTTGTCGGAAAAATCGGTCGCCCAGATCGAGTCGGCGTGGGGAGACGCCATGCGTTCCGCGGGGTACAAATTGGTAACTGCGGCCGAAGCGAGGACCGATTAAACTTTGAGACCTTATACTTCTGGGTTATTAAATTGTGGATGAATAACCCTTGAACCATTAACCTCCCAGATGATCGCAGACGTCAGCCTCCGCGTCATCCACCTTTTTTCCCAACGACGCCCTTGAGGCTCGCCCACGCTCCCGCCGGCAAATGGCCGCGCAGCCAGCGCTTGGCGTTCGAACTTTCGTTCTTCAGCAACAGCTGCGCGCTTCCCCGGCTCCAGGGACGCGCGAAGTGCAGGTTGATATAATTCTTCAACTCGGCGCCCCAGCGCATCTTCGATTCGTCGGTGCCGCCCAGAAAGTCGTAGCGGCGAACGCCGTCGGCGATCAGTCGTTTCAGCACCTGGCTGCGCAAAACGTAGCCGACGCTGTCAGGGGCGTAGTCCGGGTCAAAGCCTTCCTGCAGCGAGAAGACGGTAGTGCCATGCCGCAATCCAAACTGCGCGGCCACAACATTGCCTTTCAGTTCGAGCACCCAGAATTCCAGCCTGCGGCGCGCCAGCAACAGCCGCGCCAGTTCGCCATAAAACTGGCGGCGGGCAGGCGAGTGCAAAGTTCCGGGCAAACCTCGCAACTGCCAGTGCTTGCCATGGAGCCGGTAGAGCGCTTGCAGCAGAGAGTCGATCTCGCCCTCCTGCTCGCAGCGGCCGATTCGAACTTCGTACTTTTTTTCCAGCCGCCGGGTCCGCAGCCCAATCTTGCCCCGCTCTTTGCTCGATATGCCTTTCAGGTGCGACTCCCAGCTTTCCCCCAACTCGACCACCGTTTGCGGTTGCGTCGAAGTGAAATGTTTCCACTTGCGCTGCGCCAAATCTTCAAGCACGCATGCTCCCGCCAGAGAGTGGGAAGGCAGTGTATTCAATTCGCATACATCCCATCGGGCTGCGTTTTGTTGCATCCAGTCGAGCAGGCCTTGGCTCACCGACGTCTCCCACCCCGGCCGCACCGGAAGGTCGAGATTGTCAGAGTCGTGGCTGCCATCACCCATCAGCCGCAACAGGCGCAACGAGACGGGAAACGCTCCGACAGTGGTCAGCGCCAGTGGCGCCAGACCGATGAGCGTGGAAGAGTGATCGCGAAAGGCCAGTACCTGGAGCCGGTCCGCGCCCGCGAAAGCCCGCCACCAGGGCAGGAGCCACTCATAGGTGGAAAACACGGTGGAGAATGGGTACTCGGCCAGCAGCGCATCCCACTCCGGCCGCAAATGCTCCAGACTCTCCAGACTGTCGCAAACCGTGATTGTGCAGTTCCGGTCCGAAGCCATCTCCCTGATCTTTCTGATGTCGATCTTGCTGATGTCTGGTGTCGGGTGCTCGGTCAATCACCGGGACAACTGTTGAGATTTTCGCGTAGTGCAGCCGGCTGAAGTGGGTCAGTGAAATCCTATCATCCTTCGAAAACCGACCAGACTAACTTCAGGGATTCGCCCAGCCAGACCTTCGCAGACCGGCGGTGTCGCCACCAAGGCTGCTGAAACTCCGGGTCGGACACGCCTTCGACCCATACGTGGATCTTCGGGTCGGGCTTGGTTACCTTTCTCCAGAGCATTCCAGCCCGGCGCGTGTGATAGTCAGAGGTCACGATCTCGATGGTTTGCCAGTGATGAGCTTGGATACAAACGAGCAGAGCCTGAGCCTCCTGCAGCGTGGAGTTCACTTCGCCACCGGTCTCGCAGAAATCGACCCGGACCGCCAATTCGGCACCGTAAGTGCGTTCGAGGTAGGCGCGGGCCACGGGCGGGATGGCCTGGCCCCAGAAAGATTCCTCGGGTACGCTCAACAGAACGCGGTCGGCGACGCCTCGCTGCAACAGGTTCATGGCTCCGGCGATGCGGACCTTATGCGCGGCAATTGAGCCCTGCAGCACGATTCCTGCATCCACGTGCCCGGGCGCCGGATCGCTGGCGACCAACAAGTTGCCGCCGAAGCGCATCAAGCAAAGGGCAACAACGATTGCGGCGGCAAGGAGCCACCGAAGCACGGGGAACCGGAACGAGGGCCTGGCTGGCAAAAGCATCCGAGGGGCTCCGCGGTACCGATCATCCGGACTGATCCTACCCAGGGATCAGGCATACGGATCATGGCCGCGCAACCCGCGCCCCGGTATCACGAAAGCGTCCCGATTTTAGCATGCAAGCGCGCGGGTTATCTGGACATTTGGCTACACTTTATGCCAACCTGAGACACCCGTGAAAACAAGACGAACCAGCGATCCAGCCGGCTTTTTCGCCGCCCAGCCAGAGGTCGGACCCAAAGATCGGACCCATAGGAAATGAGTTTAAAGACCCGGACCCTGACGAATGTTCTGTCGAGCGGGGGAGGGCTGGTGGTGAACATCGCCGTCGGCTTTTTTCTGTCTCCGTTTGTCTTGCATCATCTCGGGGACGACGCCTTCGGCCTGTGGATCCTGATTTTTTCCCTCACCGGCTACTACGGCATTTTCGACTTTGGAATCCGATCTTCGCTCATCCGTTATGTCTCAAAGTTTCAGGCCACAGGAGACAAAGAACATCTGGCCCGGCTCATCAATACCAGCCTGTTCGTCTACACCTGTCTCGGCTTGGTCCTGATGGTTCCGACTGTGCTCGGCAGCTTCTATGTCGACCGGTTCTTCCACATTCCTGCTGCATTTCTCCACGATGCCAAAATTCTCTTCTTCATGGTCGGAACCTGCATAGCGGTCGGTTTTCCGTTGGGAATGTCAGGCGGAATCCTCGAAGGACTGCAAAGATTCTATCTGCTGAACAGCACCAACATTGTAGGCACGCTGATCCGGGCCGCGCTGATCATCTACTTCCTGCATCGCGGTTTTGGATTGCTCACCGTTGCCTTCATCACCATGTCGATGCCGCTCGCTATGTCTGCCATTCGTGGAGTGATTGCGCAGCGATTGGTGACTATTCCATATGGCTGGCGATACGTGGATCGCGAATCTTTCAAACAGGTCGCCAACTACGGATCAGTCACTTTTATGATCATCGTGGCCGCCCGGCTTCGCTTCAAGTCCGACGCAGTCATCATCGGCACGTTTCTTTCAGCGGCGGCCATCACCCGGTTTTCCATTGGATCACGCCTGGTGGATTACGCCGGAGAAACGGTGAGCAGCGTGGCGCAGATTTTCACCCCCATGTCCAGCCAGTTCCATGCCACCGGGGATTACAACGGGTTGCGCAAGATTTTCATTTCCGGAAACAGAGCTTGTGCTTTCATCATGTTTCCCATAGCGGTGGCTTTGATCGTGATGGGTAAATCGGTGATCGAGGCCTGGGTGGGGCCGCGATATATCTCCAGTTACATCATCCTGCTCATTGCCCTGATTCCGGCGACGCTCTATAACGCTCAGACCACCTCTAACCGGATTCTTTTCGGTATGAGCATGCACAAGGCGCTGGCTACGGTGGTCTTGATCGAAGGTGTGTCCAATATCATCCTTAGCGTCGCTTTGGTCCGACCGCTGGGAATCATCGGAGACACAATCGGTACGGCTATTCCATTATTCTGTACCGCGGTATTTTTTCTGCCCCGTCATTTGTGCCGCAAGCTCGAAGTTCCGATTCTGAAGTTCGTCACCGAGACTTATTCCTATCCCCTTCTGTTTTGCATCCCAATGGCGATCGTGCTGCTCCTCATGCAGCGCTCTTTCTATGCGCATCGCTACCCTCAACTCGTCATCAACCTGCTCGCGGGCGGGGTTACGTACGCCGTGGGAGTCGTCTGGTTTTTCTTCACGCGTGAATCGGTCGGGATTGAATTGCGCGGCAAACTAGCCCGCTATTTCCTACAAACTGACGAGAACTGAGGCTTTTGAGGCGCACGCAGCGCGCCCCATGATGGAAGGATGTGAGGTCCTGGCAGCAAACTTTTTCACTGGGGAAGCGTGGACCGTGATTCCTGCCCGTAAGATCTCCCTATGTATATCATTCTAAATAGCTTATAATCGATACGGAAGGTCGCGAAGGCCTGCAAATTGCACCTGTACGCCTGGCTAAACTCAAATGACTTCTGCCTATTCCGACATTCTCGTCCGCATCGAGGCCGCACTGGAAGCGGCGCGTAAGGTGTTCGACCGCTTTAGTCCCGGGGAAGTGGAAACCGAGTTCAAGGCCGGCCACGATCCGGTCACGGCCGCCGACCGCGCCGTGGACGCAGTGCTGCGCCAGAATCTGTTGCGCGAGGGTGAAGGCTGGCTTTCCGAGGAGACCATCGACGATTTCTCCCGACTCGACAAAGCGCGTGTCTGGGTGGTCGATCCTCTGGACGGAACGCGAGAGTTCGTCAAAGGGCTGCCTGAGTTCTGTGTTTCGATCGGATTTGTGGAGAATGGACGAGCTGTGGCGGGAGGAATCTACAACCCCGCGACGAAAGAGACTTTTCTGGGATCGATCGACACAGGCGTGCTCTACAACGGCCAGCCCTCCCAACCCAGCAGCCGCACCGTTCTGGCCGGAGCGCTGGTGCTGGCCAGCCGCAGCGAAGTAAAGCGCGGGGAGTGGAAGCCGTTTGAGAACGGTCCGTTTGAGATTCGCGCAATGGGTTCTGTCGCTTACAAGCTGGCGCTGGTTTCCGCGGGCCTGGCTGATATTACCTTCACGCTTACGCCCAAGAATGAGTGGGACGTGGCAGCCGGTGCGGCTTTGGTGGAGAGCGCCGGGGGATTCGTCAGCACTTTGGAAAACACGCCGCTGCGCTGCAACAACCGGGACCCGCTGATCTCGGGCTTGTTAGCGGGGGCGCCATATTTGCGGGAAGAGCTTCTGGCAGTAGTCAACCAGCATATTGTGCCAGCGACTGTGAAGTCGGCCCGACGCTGACGCCCTCGCGCTCACAAAGAGCGTGGGCACACGGCGTTGATTGCGCGATCGTTAGCGACGACAAGTTAGGAGCAAACAGTGTTAGACTTTTTGGCACGCAAGCACCGAAGGGGCCGCGCGCATCTCCCGTCCACCGCAACCGGGGGACGGTCCAATGAAACGCCTACTGCTTCCAGATCGCGTGCGGGGAGTGGACTGTTGCCTGGGAATACCGTAGCCGAACGCTCACAGATTTCAGCTGAAGCCCTGCTGCATTGTCCGGACTGCCATGTCTCGCTGGCGCGGCGGAGCGATTCCTACGTGTGTCCATCCTGCGGGCGCGGCTTTCCCGAGGTGCGCGGCATCGTTCGCTTCGTCGACGAGAGTAACTATGCGGATAGCTTTGGCTATCAATGGCGGCGGTTTGAGCGCACCCAATTGGACCGCGAGGGCAGAAGTCTTTCCGAAGAGGACTTCATCCGAAAGGTTCACGTCGGGCCGCAGGACTTCAAGGGCAAACTGGTTCTCGACGTGGGCTGCGGCATGGGCCGTTTCGCCGAGGTGGCCACCCGTTGGGGCGCCCGCGTCGTCGGGGTCGACCTGAGCGCGGCGGTCGAGGTCGCAAAGAAGAACCTGGCTGATCGCGATTTCGTGGGTTTCCAGGCTGATGTGTTCTCCCTTCCCTTTCTGCCTGGCACGTTTGATTGCATTTACAGCATGGGAGTGCTCCATCACACCCCCGATTGCGAAAAGGCGGTTAAGACATTGGCACAGTATTTAAAGCCGGGCGGCATGCTGGCGGTTTGGTTATACAGTGGTTACAACAAGTGGTATCGGTTCAGCGATCAATATCGCAAGCTCACTCACCGCATGTCGCCCCGCGCTTTGCATCGTTTCTTCAGTTTCGCGGTGCCGGTTCTCTACTGGCTCGATCGCGGACTTCGTGTCATCCCCGTGGCAGGACGGCCAGTGGCAGGTCTGGTGCACCACGTCTTCCCCGTCAACCGGCATCCCGATCCGGACGTGAGAGTTCTGGATACTTTGGATTGGTATTCGCCAAAATACCAATCCAAACATACCTACGAGCAGGTGTTCCGCTGGTTTGAGAGTTCCGGGCTGGAAGAGTTGAGTGTTGGAGAATCTCCGGTTGGCGTTCGAGGCCGGAAGCCTATGCGCGACGAGCCGCTGCCCAGCCGAGGAACGTAGCGACGTCTCATTTCACTGGTTCATTATTGTTAGTAATGCTATTAGTAGCACCATTAGTAACGCCTGGATATATTCGAAGCGCACTTTCTCTCCGTGGACAACATTCTCGTAATTGGTGGACGACTGCGAAGCGCGGCCTTCCGTAAGCTGGAGGAATGGCAGTCGTCTGACCAGGCTCTGGTCATCGACCTTGATCCCGCGAAGAACGAGTCCCGGCGTTGCGTGGAATACATTTCCCCGCCCGAAGTATGTCCGCCTCA
>Ga0181537_10000969_pt1 | contig 26973 bp, 15 predicted proteins | sample PEATcosm2014_Bin_39_FD_119765 | JGI IMG/M metagenome (GOLD analysis project Ga0181537, IMG submission 119765) | Peatland microbial communities from MTU Mesocosm Facility, Houghton, MI, USA - PEATcosm2014_Bin23_10_metaG | ecosystem: Environmental > Terrestrial > Soil > Wetlands > Peat | place...
CGACTACATCCGGCGTAACGCCATGAACCAGGAGCTCATGGAGGTGGGATGGTGGTCGGGGAGTGCCGCGTACCCAAAAGCCGCGTTCTATTCGTTCACCTACCCGCAGCCCAAGGAAATCGAACACACAAAGGTCAGTCCGGCCAGTGCGCGATGGGAGCCTGCGATGGGCGAGTTCCTGCTGGACTACGACGATCTGCGCAAATCGAAAAATCCTGACGCCGATCTGCTGTCGTTTTTCGAGTCAACCTACAACGCTGGCGCCGAGAAGGCGGGCTGGGATCCGCATCTGGTGGGTAGTGGCAGACCCGAGTAGCGGCGGCGCGGCGCGAGAGATTTCTTCTGGGATTACCGAAATTCGTGCGACGAAACCTGCATCCAGGTTTGTCCCGCTCACGGTATATGGTCTTCGCCCAATCATCTGAGCCTTGACGGAAAGCGGTCCCACGACTCGGGCGTGAACTTAACTCCGTTGTCGCCTCTCGATAAGAAAAATCGCTCCGCGATCCGATTTTTCTGAATGCTCCTTCGTTCGATCTTCAGGTATAATTCGCGGCACTCGGGACAACAGCTGCTTTATTAGGGACAGAAATGCTCCCACCTGGGACAAGAAGGTCTTATCTGGTTAATCCAGAACCGGTAAAGGGAATCGAAAAAGTGCAAGCGGACGCAGGGAGAAGAACACACGTGTGATTTCTTCTCACGTGTTTCCCCCGGCGTTGGCTTCTACCTCGGAGGGCAATGTCGATGACGCGAGTCCATCAGCGAGTGAGCAGCGAGCGGTGCGCGCGATGGTATGAGTTGGGCTTTCGATGTGGGCCGGGAGCAAGGCGCGCGATTTATTTGTTCGCGCTCATAGCCCTGATGACGCAGTTGGCCACGGCGCAATCAACCAGCCAGCTGAATGGCAGCGTTACCGACTCGTCGGGCGCGGCGGTTGCCGGCGCGAAGATTACTTTGACCGAACCGACGACCGGGTTGCAGCGGACTGCCACGGGCAATGGGTCAGGACTCTACCAGTTCCTGGATGTCCCTCCTGGCGACTATAAGCTGGAAGCGGCGGCAAGCGGATTTGCCCCCTATCTAGCGGCGAAGATCACGCTCGTGGTCAGTACTCCTTCCACCGTACCCATTCGCTTGCAGGTTGCGGGTGCGACCACGTCGGTCTACGTCGAAGCCGAAGCGCCACTCATCAATCGCACGGACGCATCGCTCGGCAACACTCTCGAGGAAAACCAGATCGCGGAGTTGCCCATTGCCGACCGCAACGTAGTGCAGTTGCTGAGTCTGCAGGCGGGTGTAGCGTATCTCGGCAACCAGCTGAATCAGGACACGGACACGCGCAGCGGCGCGGTGAACGGTTTGCGCAGCGACCAATCGAACGTTACGCTCGATGGCATTGGGGTCAACGACCAGAATAATGGTTATGCATTTACCAGTGTTCTGAATGTGCCGCCCGACTCGGTGCAAGAATTCAGGGTCACTACCGCCAATGCCAATGCCGACTCGGGCTATTCCAGCGGGGCTCAGGTCGCGCTGGCGACCAAGAGCGGCACCAACAAGTTTCACGGCTCGGCCTACGAATACAACCGCAATACGATTTTCAGCGCCAACGATCCGTTCTTGAAAGCGTCCCAGCTAAGCAGCGGCGAATCCAACACGGCGCCCAAGCTGTTGCGCAACGTATTCGGCGTAACGTTCGGAGGGCCGATCATGAAGAACCGGCTCTTCTTCTTCGCCAACTATGAAGGGCGACGCGACGCCCAAGGATCCAGCGCGTTGCGCACGGTGCCGAGCGCAACGCTACGGGCGGGCGATCTTGTGTACAAATGTGCAGACGCGACCCAATGTCTCGGCGGCACCGTCAACGGGGTGACCGGAGTTCAGTCGGGCTACTATGCGCTCGGGCCGACGCAAATCAAAGCGATGGACCCGCTCGGAATCGGCCCCAGTGCGGGGGTATTGGCCATTCTTAATCAGTATCCAGCGGCCAACGAAAATGCCGGCGACGGTTCGAACACGCTCGGTTTTCGGTTTGCGCCACCCGCCGACGCCAGCTTCAACACCTACATTACCCGGCTCGACTACAACATTACCGCCAACGGCTCGGAAACGCTGTTCGCGCGCGGGGAGACGCAAAACTTCAAGCAACCGGGACAGCCACAGTTCCCCGGCCAGTCCGCGGCTACGAACGCGCTGGACGACAGCAAGGGTTTAACGATTGGGATCACTTCACTGATCACTCCCAAGCTCATCAACGATTTTCACTGGGGCTACATTCGCCAGGGAGTGAATAACGCCGGCGCGTCTCAGTATCCGGGCGTTTATTTAAACGGACTCGACAATCTTGTTCCTTTCACTCGCTCCACCAATGCCATCGTGCCCGTCAACCAGTTCACCGACAGCTTGAGTTGGACGCATGGAAATCACACCATGCAGTTCGGCACCGATTGGTTTCTGATCCGCAACAACCACACCAGCGACGCCAACTCGTACTCCGACGTTCAGACCAACGCGGTCTATCTCAATACGGGAGGAATCGCCGGCACACCCAGCCCGCTTGATCCAGGCAACAATGGCTATCCGGCCGTGGATAGCAACTTCGGTCCTAACTACGACAGCGCCACCACGGTCCTGATGGGCATTTTCGCCGAGGGAGATGGCATCTACAATTTCGCTCACAACGGCACCGCGGTCCCTCAGGGTGCGCCGATCAACCGCCGTTACAATATCGACGACTACGAGTTGTTCGGACAGGATACCTGGAGGATGACGTCTCGGTTGACTGTCACTTACGGCCTGCGTTGGGTGCTCGAAGCTCCGCCCTACGAAAGCAACGGTTTGCAGGTGGCACCGTGCGTGGCGAATTCATTCAACGGTTGCTCCAATCAAAACGTCGCCGACTGGTTCAACCGCACCGCCCAATTGGCCTCGCAGGGCGCGTCGGCCAACAGCGCCGGGGAGATTTCTTTCGTCCTTGGCGGAAAAACCAATGACGGTCCGGGCCTGTGGAACTGGGACCACAAGAATTTTTCGCCGCGCATCGCCGTGGCCTGGGCACCAGACACCGGCGACGGCTGGGTCTCAAAGATTCTGGGAAAGAAAGACCAGTTTGCGGTCCGCGGCGGCTACAGCATCACCTACGACCACTTCGGCATTCCGATCGTAAACACATTTGACCAGCACGGCTCTTTCGGCCTTTCCACCGATCTCGGAAACCCCGCTGGTGTGGTGTCGCCCGCGAACGCCCCACGCTTCACCTGCCTTGTTCCGGGGTCATCTGGCCAATCCTGTTTGCCCCCCGCGTGCCCGAATCTGAACAACCCGGGCTGCTTGTTAGGCCCCGCGCCGGCGGGTGGTTTCCCCTATACCCCAAGCAATACCGCCTTTGCCATCAACTGGGGGCTGGACCAGACTTTAAAAACCCCTTACGCGCATATCTTTAACTTTTCGCTCTCGCGCCAAATCACGCCCCATTCGTCGCTCCAGTTTGCCTACGTAGGCACCATCGCTCGGCGTCTCCCGTTGCAGGTCGATCTGGGCATGCCTGCCAATCTAACGGATCCTTCCTCGAAAACAACCTATTTCCAGTCGGCCACCATGCTCTCAAAGGCCGCTGCCGCGGGCACGGACGTCAACCAGATCCAGCCTGTACCATTCTTTGAAAATATCTTCCCCGCCTGGGCTGGCGTGGCGACGCAGAACGGCCTCGCGAGCAATGGTCTAAATTGCGCAGTTGGCAACAACCCCGCCAATCCGACGGCCACGCAAAACGTCTATGAGCTGTGGAACTGTTTCCCACACAACGAAACTTTTTCCCTGTTCGAAATGGATTTGCCCGCGTCCATTAGTGGATTGAACCCCGCGCTGCCGAACAGCAAGAACGGCCCTTATAGCTTCTTCCATGATCAGTTCGCTTCGCTGTACTCATGGCGCAACATCGGCACTTCCGATTACAACGCGCTGCAAGTCACCTACAACGTCCGCTGGGGAGCAAACCTGCAGGGGCAGTTTAACTACACGTTTTCAAAGGGGTTTGACGAAGCCTCGGCAGCCGAACGCGTCGGTCCTTATGAGGGAACTGGCGGAACCGGCGACGATTTGAACGGCGGCGGGATTGTCATTAACTCATGGGATCCGCTATCTCTGCGCGGCCTTTCCGATTTCAACGCTTTCCACCAGTTCAACGGGAACCTGGTCTACCATCTCCCGTTCGGCAAAGGCCAGGCGCTGGCGGCAGGCGCGAACCCGGTGGTCAACGCGATCATCGGCGGGTGGCACGTCTCCGGCATATTCCGCTGGACCAGCGGCTTCCCCATCACCATCGACAACGGTTTCACATGGGCAACGAACTGGAATATCGAGGGCGATGCCGAACCGAACGGGCCGGTTCCTAAAGCGTCCAACACCAAACATGCCATTGTCAACGGCGTGGACATCGGCCCAGCCATCTTTGCCGATCCGGTAAAGGCGGAGGCGGCTTTCCGCCCCGAGTGGCCGGGCGAGTCCGGTGTCCGCAACAACGTGATTGGCGAAGGCATGTTCGATATCGATACCGGAGTGAGCAAGGATTTTTCCCTGGGTGAGGGGAGACGTCTGGAGTTCAGTTGGCAGGCATTCAACGCCACTAACTCGGTGCGTTATGACGTCCGCGCTGCTCAGCCTTCGCTCTCCTACGATCCGACACAGTTCGGGAAATATCTTTCAACGCTAACTACGCCCCGCTTCATGCAGTTCGCATTGCGCCTGGTGTTTTGAGATTAGTTACACCTCGACGAGAGTGACGCTGACGGTCGTCTCCGGGACATCGGGATGCAATCGCCGTAGGCGTAGGCGTACTTACTTGGTCTTGCCCTTGGTTTCGCCGATTTGCGAGTATGCGGGAGTCCCCAACTTCTGGCGAACAGCAATGCCGAGTTCGGCTGCTCCCGCGCCGCCGTGCCACGCTTCGATTACGTGGCCATCTGGAGACCGGAGCAGCAGAAGCGGTTCTTCCGATGTTTTCCCCTCTGGAGGTGCGGCCACAAATGTGGCAGTCTCGAAATCGAGATCGGAGATCGCATCGTCGAGATATTCCTCTACCGAACTGTTCCCTGCGCCCTGACGAAACGCGATCACCGTTTCCAGTCCATTGCCATGAAATTGTGCGGCGAGACTTTTGAGGAGCGTTAACTGCCTTCGGCTGGGTTCATTCAGCAGACCGTCGGCATCGAGCTTCCCTGATAGCAGCGCGTACATCGTCCAGTTTTCGCCTAGATTCTGATGCAACCTGGCACCGCCGTGGATGCTTATCGGCGGTTTTGTAAGCAGCTCCCGATAGGTTGTATCCAGTTGCTGCGTCACGGCACCGGCTCCCGGCCAAAACGGCAGGTCGGTATTTGTCGCAACGATCTGGCGAAAACTGCTTCCGGAATCCTGACCACTGTGGGCCTGATAATCTGCGAAGCTTTGGAACATGCGGCCTCCGTAGCTCCACCTTCCGTCCAATGCGCCATCATGCGAGTACAGATTGTATTGATTGCCCTCAAAATGAAGCGACTGATTGCTCGCAATTATCCATGGCGATGTCGAGTAAATCCGGTTGTTCCTGAAGATTCCGTTGCCGCCCTGAAAAACGGCGTCGTTCAGAATTGCAGGAACAGTTCCTGGAGGATTCCAGTAGACGGTGTTGCCTTCCACCACCAGCCCATCGAGTTTTCCGTCATTCCATGTATGTAAGAAGATGGCGCCTTGAAACCGGGCCATCCGCGGACTGCGTGCGTTGTTCAGGCAGGTATTACCACGTACTTCACTGTGGCTCGTGACGAATCCGGCGGCGAAGACCGCAATGCAATACCCCTCGGTATCGTGCCCATAGTTGTCGACAACCGAGTTATTCGTATTGCCATAGTCGATGTCAAATGCACCGCCATCCACACCCGGGCTGTCACTAAGGAACGCTTCATTCTGTTCCACAACACAGTCGCGACACATCCAGGTCCAGATTGCATTCGGAGTTCCCATACTTTCCGTTGCCTGCATTCCCGTGTTCCACGCCACGTTTGAGCTGACTCGACCGTCACGCACACGAAACAGTACAATGCCGTCTCCCTGCACGTCATGCACGATGGAGTCACGAATCGTGACGTGAGTGCTCCACGTGCTCTCGGGCGGAAACCCAAAATTACCGCCGCCTACCAATATGCCAGCCCATTGCTGCGTATTGTAGGCAGTCACGCCGTCCACGAGCACATCGTCGAAGCGCTCATCCACGCTCCCGGGAGAAATCACAATTAACCCGCTCTCTTTATGCTTCATCTCCACGCCACCGACATTGTGTACGGCGAGATTTGCCAGATGGATATGGTGCAGGACGCCTTTGTCGCCGCTGACAAGAACGCCGTATGTGTTGGCCCCGGAAATATCGAGGGAGTCAATGTCCCAATACTCCTGGTTGACCAGCTTTAACACCGCTTCGGTTCCAGATTCCGCAACGATCTTTGGCAGCACTCCTGCGCCGTAAGCTGTTATCCGAATGGGAACAGAATCCGAACCGCTGCCCTTCGGCCACAGCATGCCGTGACAGACGCTGCCCCGCTTGAAGCGGAGCTCGTCTCCGGCAGTGAATACATGTTCGTTCACTTGCTGCAAGGTGGTCCAGGGTGAAGCCGCAGACTTGCCATCGTTGTTTGGAGCATCGCTACTGCAATCTACGAAATAGGTGGCTTCGCGAGGTGCGGGCTGGGTGGTTTGCGCGAAGGATATTGCACAGGAGAATATGCAGACAAGCGCCGTGCTTACCGAACATATAGGGAGAAATATTCTGAACTGTGGATGTGGCATATCATGGCGGGCTAACCATACCCGCTTAAAGAAATTTTCCGGCACTAGTGCTTACGCAGGTCGGGTGTTTTTTTCCAACGACCCTGAACCCGGGTTTCACGGGCCGGCTGTGATTCCCGGCCAATCGTCGGTCCGAAACGGCGAAGCGGGCAAGCCATCCTTGTTGAACAGATTGCACATCGGGCTGTCTGCCCACGCGTAGCGCACCGCTACCGGGTTAGTCACATCTCGACTGGACACGATCACGGTATCGCCGTCAATGCGGGCCTCGGCCCAATGGAATTTTCGGTCGGCGCCAGCTATGGCAAACCCGCGCACTACTCCCCCGTCGCGCGCTTCCAGACCCGAACCCATGTGCGTAAAGCGTAAACGGGCCTCGCTGCCTTCGATGCGCATGGACTCATAGAGAGGCCCGGAATATTCGACCGGTTGTTTATAGACCGTGCCCTGAGCCCATAACGCGAGCCGCTGACCAACTTCGAGCTTCCGGTGGGGATGAACATCCTTCGGATCTCCGAGATCGATTGTCACAGCCAGACCGGTCCGCGGAACACGCTGCAACGTCTGCAATTGCGCTTCTCGCAGTTCGGCCCACGCCGATTCGCCCGGCTCGTCAGGCGTCGCGCCGTGATTGGGCAATTGCACGATGAGAAACTCCAGATCATTCTCGCGAAAGCTTTCACGCCAGCCGCTGATCAGCGCGGGCAACAGCTTTCGATACTGGTGAGCCTTGAGCGCGTTGCTTTCTCCCTGGTACCAGAGCACACCGCGGAAGGCAGCCGGAAGCAGAGGGGTGATCATGCCTTCGTAAAGGCCGGAGACTGGGATGGAGGCATATCCCAAGGTTGTCAAACTCTCGATTGTGAAACCAGAGAGCGCATCCTGCGTGAAGGGAAGCCAGACTCCCCAGCCTTCCTGTCGGAGATCGTGAAAGAGAACGGTAACCGGCTGCCACTCAGCCGTTGCTTTCAGAACTGGCGTGGCATAGTCATCCCAATCGGTGATCGTGGGTTGCTTCGATCGAAAGCGGAAGGATCCGTTGCCTTGCACCCAGAACCGGATGCCTGCATACGATGTCAGATCGATCGAGGAGTCCTCGAGTTTGTAGTGGGCAGCCAGAATCGAAGCCTGCGTCCCATCGAGTCGCCCGGCTATGCGGGCCGCGAAACCGCCCGCGCCCCGGCCCGGGGACGTGAGGTCGAAGGGAGCGTCAGGAGCGTCATCCCAACCGTAAGAAAAAGATCCACCCGTGGAAATACGCGCCGTTCCGTCATCGAAGTTCGCCAGCATCTTGCTCGCGGAACCTGGCATGGCTGGGATCAGCTCGAAGTCATCGAATTCGAGGTCGAACGGGAGAGAACTTTCGGCAAACTTCTTTTCATCGGGAGTCGCATTCTTCCATTCTTCCAGAACAGGCTTCAAGTCCGCATCGGCCTCGAAGGCTTCTGGAGTAACCCAATCCTCGATCGTAGTTCCGGGCCACGCGCTCTCCACGACGCCGATGGGAACGCTCTGCGTGCGATGGATCTCCCGCGCAAAGAAATACGCCACCGCAGAAAAACTCTTCGCGCTATCTGGAGTGCAAATCTTCCAATGGGCCGGAACAGTGTCGTCCTGCGGGGATAGAGCGATCTTCTTAGGGACGGTGAACAACCGGATCTGGGGATAATCAGCCTTAGGAACGTTCGTGGCCGCGCCCTCGGCATTCTCGAGCGCGAAAGTCAGGTTCGATTGACCGGAGGCGATCCAGACCTCGCCAATCATCACATCTTTTATTTCAATCTTCTTGTTTCCCGTCACGGTGATCGTGAACGGCCCCCCGGCCGACATTGCCGGAAGACGCACGCTCCAACTGTGGCGAACGTCGGCAATCGTTGTTGCCTCATGGCCGGCCAGGCTCACGGAAATCTTCTCGCCTACGTCTGCCTTGCCCCAGATACGAATCTCACGCTCCCGCTCTAAAACCATGTGGTCGCTGAAGAGCGTGGGCAGGACGGGATCGGCCCAGCAATCCATGCCGCACCCGAACAGGCATAGGCCAGCAGCGAAATGCATCCATATTCGGAGTCGACAGCTCCAGGCTCTGATCTTAATCACCAAACCTCGATCATGACTCGGACTGCGACCGCCATGATAACCAGTTGCCATGGTTCGATCAGTATAGGACTCCGATCGTCTGAACACATACCACCGCACACACGAGCCGCGTACAAGGCCAGCACAGCACCGCTCACTGTAGCAACCGCCGCACGCTCAGAAAATAACCTTTGCCGCCACCTGCACGATGCGCATGTTCCCGTAGGTGCGCGTGATCGACCCAAACGTAGTCGACGTAGCCAGATCGGCGTTGGGGTTTGAAAAGTGAGGAGTGTTGGTCGCGTTAAAGAACTCGAAGCGGGTTTGCAGTCTTGCTCTCTCGGTAAGGGCAAAGTCTTTAAACAGGGAAAGGTCCGCATTTACATAGCCGGGGCCGGTCAGGATGTTCCGGGGCGTGTCGCCGGGAATACACTGACCGCCGGCGGGCGCTACAAAGGCCGCGGTGTTGAAGTATTCGGCCAGCGTCCGCTTGTCTTTGGGAATTGTCGGATCTCCCACAAGATTTGGACGCATCCCAGGGCAAGCCTGAATGCCGCCCGCCGTGGTGACATTGACCGGCGTGCCGGTACGCATTCCTAGAATCCCGTTGAACTGCCAGCCGCCCAACGCCAGCTCTTCCGGACGCCCCCAATTGCCGAAGAGCTTCTGGCCACGTCCGAAGGGCAAGTGGTACAAGCCGCTGAGATTGAAGGAGTGCCTCACATCGAAGTCAGAAGAAGCAATCTCGTCATTCAGATCGTAGGCGTTTTGCGGAGTGTCGCTGTTGATGTGGCCCAAGTCAAACGGAGCAGGACCGTTGTCCATAGCGTGGGAATACGTCCAGTTCGCCAGGAAGTTCAGGTTCTGCGAAACCCGCTTGGTCACTTTCACCTGCAGAGAGTTGTATTCGCTCCAGCCCACATCCGTCAGTCCTTGAATCTGTCCCAGATTCGCGTCAATCAGGCCATCGGACTGGGTCGCCAGGTTCCTGTTCAGATCGCCCACTTCATAAGACAGATGGTGGCCGCGCGAAGCTACAAACGCAGCCTCCACCGTAAAATTCGATCCCACCTCGCGCTGCAGTGCGAGATTGAAACTCTCCGAGTACCCCGTTTTCATGTTCGGGTTTACATAGTAGGTCGTTTCGGAATTACCGTTGGCGATCAAAGTCGGAATGGAAGAGGATGGGATACTGCTGGCTCCGGCAGGAATCGGCGGGGTCGAGATCCGGGGCAGGCCCTGATCGATCTGATAAAAGTAGCTGCCGTCGCAGGCGCTTGCCGGCGGGGCTGTGCAGGGCCCGTCGTATGGGATGTTGTTCCACGTCTGCTGAATCGCGAACGGAAGATTCTTCGTCAGCAGATCCTCGCGCGCATCATTCTCCGGCGAGAAAAAGAGTCCCCAACCGCCGCGTAGGACCGTCTTCGGATTGATTTGGAAGGCAAAGCCTAGCCGGGGAGCAAACTGGTTCCAGCGTGCGTTCACCAGACTTCTCGAATTTCCTCCGCGACCGGCCAGCAGGATTTGGCCGCCGGTCGTGGGGTCGGATGGGTTCGGCACATAGTTCGAGGCGAGATTGTGTTGCTCCGCGTAGGGCGCCTGGAACTCATAACGAACGCCGTAATTCAGCGTCAAGCGCGGCGTCATCTTGTACGTGTCCTGCGCGTAGTAATCCATCTCCCAGCTATGCGTGTAAGGATTCGTTAGCTGCAGGCCCATGTAGAGATCGAGAGGCAACCCGAACAGGAGGTCTGCAAGATCGCTGCCGCCGGTACCGTAGAGAGTGGCTCCACTGAAATCGTCCAACGGGCTCGTGTAACTCCAGTCGCTGGTCATCGAAAGATACGGTCCACCGTAATATTGAAAGCCAGTCGGGAACAGGGAGAAGTTCGGATTTGACGTCAACCGCCGAAAGTCAGCGCCGAACTTAAGTTCGTGCCTGCCCACACCGCTGAGGATGAGATTGTCCGCCAGTTGCCAGTTCCGGTCCTTGAAATAGAGCGGCTTGTAGGTCGAGCCGCCGGTCAGGTAGCCCGCGCCGAGATAGATGTAAGGGTACGCATCGGTTGAAGGAAAGCCCGGCACGGCGATATTGCCCATCCCAAACTGCGTGCTGTAATCGTGCCCATCGAGCAGGCTGTACTGCGCCAGTCCGTAGCGCGTATAGCCCAATCGAGTCTCGTTGATGATGCGCGTGTTGAAAAGGTGAGTTTCCGTGACGGAATATTCCTGGTCGTTGTCGGTCTGGTTGTTAGCCTGGTCGGCATCGCCGCCCCCTGGGACTGGCGTGGCTCCATGGAAAGGATCGGTCGTCAGGCTGTCGCTGCTGTTGTAATGAAAAACTACCGAAAGTCGATCCTTACTGGAAAAGTTCTGGTCGAGGCGCGCGTCTCCGGTTTTCGCGTTGTTCGTTACCGGCGAGTGAACTGCAAAATTGTTATACCAGCCGAAGTGTGTGCCGGTCAGATTGGGCTTGGGAAAGAAATTGAGCAGCGTGTTCACTCCGGCCTGGCTGACGCGGTCCGGAGGGATCACGTTGAGAACACCGTTATACGAAATCTGCTGGTAGCACCCGCCGTAGCAGGCCGAGGATACGGCCGGGTCGTAGATCGGAATCTGAACGCCGCTATCAGGATCCACTAATCCCGTCAGATCAACCGAGCCGTCAGGATTCATCTTCACCTGGCTGATCGGTGGCACGGCGTACACATAGTTGTAGGCGTCCGTGCTGTGCAATCCTTCATACGAAACGAAAAAGAAGGTTTTATCCTTGATGATCGGACCACCGAAAGTTCCGCCGTAGTTGTGCTGCTTCAAGATCGAGGGTGGAACGTAGTCACCGTCGAAGCCATAATCTTTGGCGGTCGTAAAGTTCGGCCGGAAGAATTCGTAGGCGCTGCCGTGCCACTTGTTCGTTCCTCCTTTTGTCTGAATCGAGACGACGCCGCCCGCCGACCTTCCAAACTCGGCGTCATAGCCTGAGGTTGAGACCTTGAACTCTTCCACCGAATCTACGCTGGGCAAGGCTGTGATGTCGCCGCTTCGGTTGGTCGTGGCTTCCACGCCATCAATCTGAATGGAATTGGCGTACTCGCGCTGCCCGCCGATGGAGTAGCTGAAACTGTTGATGCTTCCGCCAGCGGGCGTAACTCCGGCGGTAAGCCCCACCAGGTCGGTGAAGTTGCGGCCGAGTAGCGGCAAATTCAGAATGTCGTGCGACTGGATGACCTCGCCGGTTTCCGCGCTCTCTGTCTGAAGCATCGTCGGAGCAGAGGTTACCGTTTCCACCGTGGCGACAGCTCCAACTTTGAGGTGGAAGTTGACCAGCTGTTTCTGGTCAATCACGATTCGAACCCCATCGATCGCGGCGCCGGCGAACCCATCTTTTTCGATCGTCACTTTGTAGACACCGGGCAGAAGGTTGAATACGGCGTAATTTCCCTGCCCGTCAGAATCGCTCGGGTAGCTCACGCCGGTCGCTTGATTGAGCGCGGTCACATGAGCACCGATCACCAAAGCTCCCGATTGATCTGTAATCTGGCCGTAGATAGATCCCGTCGTCGACTGCGCCAGGGCGGTGGAGCTTAGAAGTGGAACCAGGAGTGCTAGAACAGCCGCTGGCAACCAGGCAGCGTGCGGAACTCTGTTCGAAATTTCCCTGAGACCAGCTGCGGCCCTGTTTGTGCAAAAGGCATTCCATGCGATAGAACAGAATCGAATCGTTGGCATATTCCCCCTCCCAATCGCCGCCCGAATACCAAAGCTTTTAGTTCAAACTTTGTTTCGTTATGGCTTATCGCCAAGCTTTGCCACTTTTTTCTTCAACTGCACTTCGACCAGCCCCATCGATGCCGGAGTCGTGGTGATTCCGTTTCCATCGGGCACCATCCCCGAGACTTTTTCATTGGCGGTGTAGAACAGAGTGAACGAATCCTTCCCCTCCGGAATCAATCCCAGCGGCGTACGGACTTCGCTTGCCCACACTCCCGTTCCTTGCTGAACCAACAAATGTTGGCCGGAAGACCAGTGAATGCCGTCGGGAGAAAATGTGTAGCCAATTGCATTGGGCTCGTCCGTGTCGTAGACGGCGACATAGGTTCCGTCCTCCAGCTGGGTGACAATCGGATTCTCAATGAAGCGTTTCTCCACAGTGAGTGGATTTCGCTCTGTGCATCGCGTCCATGGTCCGGCAAGGTCGGGCGCCTTCACCAACCCCACCTGCCACAGAGATATGGGAATCTTCTCGGTATGGGCACTTCCATACAGCGCATACCATTGCTGGCCAACCTTGTACGGAAAGAACGAATCCGTACCTTGCAGGCCCTCCCACGAGTCTGAGTCTCGACCCCGTTGAAGAATCACTCCGGCATCGGTGTAGGGGCCGCCGATTCCTTCGAGACCAGGTGCCTGGGACACGGCGCGCCAGATTCTCCCTTCGTGGTTCGTCAACCACTGCTGCGCCGTATCTGGAGCCGCTTGATAAGCGACATAGAACAGATTCCAGTGATTGTCGGCGGGGTTGTACACCGGCAACGGGGACCACAACGCGGCTCGCTGATCCTTCCCCGTGAAATCACCGCTCGATTCGGCCAGAGTCGCAAGCCGCTTCCAACGCAGCCGGTCCGGACTGACCCAATGAGCCAGCCTCATCTTGACCCAGTGCGGATCGCCGACCATTTCGGACGTAAATAGGTGATAAATACCGTTCAGTTTGAGAACTCTACCGCCTTCGAACCCGTACTTATTCTCTTCCGCACCGCTCGATTTGATGGTCAGCACAGCCCCCTCGAACCGCTTGCTCACCAGCAGTTCGAGGCCTGCGCCTGGGCTCTTTCCTGATCCGCTAGGACCCAGGTAGGTCGAGCAGAGCAGACAGCCCACGAGCAGACTCTGGCAGACGCTTGCGAGCCTCAGTGTCCCAGGCACCGTATGTTTCTATTCGCCTGCGGCATCGTTGAACAAGGTAATTGAGGTTATGTTGCAGGTTAATTGGGAGAATATCCTCCCGATTCGGGCTGGAACGCGCCCTTCTAATACGCGTATTGTGACGAGCATCTTCGGGCAAGACCAGACGCGAGACCTTAAATCAATCGATTATGTTGTAAAAGCTTCCGCAACCAAGGTCGGGCATGGACACGGCCGGCTGGAATTCGTTTTGGCAAGTACCTGAGCCGTAACAAATAACCGCAAGTAACGGCGCAAATAACGGTTATTCCGCTTTCGGGAATCTGCTGGCCGTCGTCCCGCATTGACCTTGACCGATCAGCAGTGCTATCGTCCGACCCAGGCCGAAGAAACGTCGCTAGCAAGGGAACGCGTTTGTCTGCGGTACCTCCCGAAAACTCAAGGTGGCGTCCGTTCACACGTCCGTAGCGCCCTCCATCTCGCTGTTCGAGAGGCGCGAAGAACTGCGCCGGGTCCTCGAAAGCAAGCATTTTGCCACTTCGCCCAAAAAGACCCGGTTCCTCGAGTTTGTGTGCGAGCAGGCCTTGCTGGGCAATGGCGACAAGTTGAATGAGTACCTTATCGGAGTAGAGGTCTACGACCGGGGCGTCGACTTCAATCCGCAAAAAGATCCCATTGTGCGCGTGCAAGCGCACGAGATTCGCCGGCTGCTCCACAAGTACTATGAGGAAGATGGCGCTAAGGGCATGATTCGCCTCGACTTGCCCTCTGGTCATTACGTCCCGCTGTTCCGCCGCAGTACTTCTGACGAGTCTGCCGCGGATACACCAGTCGCGCTCGAAAGCACGGAGGAGCGTGCTCCAAAACGACTGCATCTCGCAGTCACTTTGATGCTTGGTGGTCTTTGCCTCGCACTGGCTTTCCTCCTGGTTAGTTCCTGGAAGCGTGGGCAGGCCGCGACGCCCCGAGCACAAGTCGCCTATTTGCCGGAGGGTATCGAGTGGTTCTGGCGTCCGTTTCTGCTTCCGGCCGATTCGCCGCTGATCACAATCCCAAATCATCCGTTGTTACGCGCAGCTCACGATGGCGACAGCGCCCAGACTCTGGCAGAAGGTCACGAAATTCCGAAGGCGAGTCTGCCCGAATTCCGTGACACGATTCATTTCCGCGAATTGAAGCGGTTCCTGTTCGTTCCCAGCCTCACGGACTTCACCTCCGTGGGCGAAACCCTGGGCGTGGTCGATTTGTGCAAGATGTTCGCCAGCGTAGGCCAGGGCTGCCGTGTTCAGCCTTCCCGCCTCGTCAATTTCGAGGAAATCAAGGGGGACAACGCGATTCTGCTGGGGGGCAATCAATCCTGGAGCGGTCGAGTCTTTCTCAACGTGCAAGGATTTCAATTCCAGAGTGGCGTGATTCTCAACCGCAATCCTCAGCCCGGAGAAAAAGAAGTCTACAAGCCCGAGTTCGATTCCGTAACTAACCAGTTGACGCGGGACTACGCAGTTGTGCTGATGCTTCCAAACGAAAGAAAGGAAAAGCGTGTTCTTCTGATCTATGGCATTTACACTCAGGGTTCGCAGGCTGCCATCGAGTACCTCACCAACCCAGAGCGCATGGCGGAACTGCGTAAAAAGCTGCTTGATCTGGCCCCCGAGCACAAGGCCATACCGCCTTATTTTCAGGTTCTGCTCACTACCACTGTAGAAAACTCAGTCCCGGGAAAGTCCTCGCTCGTCGCCATCCGCGTGATCCCCAACTAAATCGGTGTGGTGACATTGATCGCGCGTGCGGCTCATCGAGTCCCGTGTGGCGCTTTCTTTTCTCCGAGTTGACTGGGTTTACTACATATAAAATTGTGCCCAGCGGTTTGGTCCGTGTAGTCATGATCCGCGCCTGCCGCTGGAGTTCTGTTTTCATGTCATGTGCAACTCGTTTCGCCGGGATCGGTTTGCTTGGCCTTTCATGCAGCGTCTATGTCTCAGGCCAGACCAGTGCACGGCTACAGACGTCTGACACCGAGATTGTTCTCGAAGCAGGCCCTACGGCTCCGCGTCTGACGAGCTTGACGATTCCCGGGCAGCCGCGATGGGACAACCGCGCTTCCGAAGACTTGATCGCATCAGTTTCAACCGCCTCCGACGACGTCTCGAACAAATCGACGCCGCTACGTTGGACCTTCAATCGCGAGGCCAGCCGGATCGATGAACAGCGGGTCGCCTTCGTCTACGAGTGCGCGTCGCCGCATCTCCGCCTGACGTGGGAGTGGCGCACTCGCGAAATGTTCGGCCCGATCGAGCATCAGATCCGAATCGAAAACCTCGATACTCAGGAGATCTGGATTCCGATGCAGGACAGCCTCGCCTTCCATTGGCAAGTCGATCCGCAGGCGCCGCTGCGGCACCTTTATGTTGAAAAGGGCGCTGACACGCCGTCGCCCGTTGGCACTCATCAGGTTGCGCTGGCCGATGGCTACCACTGGACGGGCACGTCCAGCACTTACGGAGATCTGAGCGCAAGAGACGCACGCGAAATCATTCCTTGGTCGCTGGTGCAAGGATCGCCGGCTCCGGGAAAAGCCGCTGCTCAATCCGGATGGTATGCGGGAATAGAATTCAGCGGCCGCACTCGGATCTCATTGGCGCGAGAAAAGGACGCTCTTCAGGGTGCAATGGGACTGAACCCCGATCCCAGTCCCTTCCATACCCGCCTTGCGCCCGGTGAGGTATTTGAGACGCCGGTGGTGTTTCTGGGTGGTTTCCGTGACGGTCCGGACGGAGCGGGAAACGTCTTGCGGCGTTGGGTGCGCGTCGTTCTCGGCAACCCTGAGACCTGGAAGAACCCGAACTATCCGCTGGTAGTCAACAACAGTTGGGGTGGGGGAATGGATGTGAACGAAGAAGTCGCGATGCGCATGATTCGTGACTCCGCCGAATTGGGTGTGGACATGTTCCACATGGATGCCGGCTGGTTTCGCGGCGTCGGAGACTGGTATCCGGACCCAGGGAAGTTTCCTCATGGTCTTGCCGCGATCGCCGACGATGCCCACAAGCACGGGCTGAAATTCGGTCTCTGGGTGGACTGGACGCAAGCTGGCTTATCCACGCAGCGCGGGGCGCTGAACGCGCGCGATCCCAAAGTCCGCGACTGGATGGTGACCGACGTTCCCGCCGACTGGAAGCCGGAACCCTTCAAAGGGCAAACGATCGACCTTGGAGTGCCAGAAGCGAAGCAGTGGGCGCAGCACGAGGTCGAGCGCATCGTCACCGATTACCATCTCGACATGCTGGAGCATGATGGGTATCTGGTCGCGCATGGATGTGATCGCACCGATCATCCGCACGCCGCTCCGGACCCGCTGAATAAATGCATCTACAAATCATGGGGATCCTACTGGGTGGACAGTTCCAATTCCACCGACGTCAGCTACCATGCGGTTCGCGCCTACTACGATATTTATTCCCGGCTGCGTCAGGCTCATCCCGGCCTGTTGTTTGAAATGTGCAACGACGGCGGGAGGATGGTTGACTTCGGCAGCGCTTCGCACGGTGACTATTTTTCCATTACGGACACGTATGACCCGCTGTCGAACCGGCGGGCGTTTTACGACACCAGTCATGTGCTGCCCGCCGCCATGCTGGAGAGTTACGTCGAAAAATGGCCGACACCGCATATCGAGAATTTCCGCTACATGCTGCGCAGCGGCATGATGGGATGGCTGACCATTATGTCCGACACGAATGCGTGGTCGTCCGAACAGCACGCAGAAGCCAGGAAAGAGATCGATCTCTACAAGAAAGAATTACGCCCTTTCATTCGCGATGCTGCCCTATATCATGTTTCTCCTCGCCCGGACGGTGTTCACTGGGATGGAATCGAGTATTGGGATGCAAATCGTCAACGAGGCGTGGTTTATGCGTTTCGGGGGACGATCGAAGAAGAGAAGACGTATTCCTATGTGCTGCAAGGACTTCAGCCCGCCGGCCGGTATCTGCTTAAGTTTTACGATCACACCTCTCGTGATCATACGGTCACGGGTCGAGAACTCATGACACGGGGCCTGAAGGTGGCGCTTTCTTTGCCGAACAGTTCCGAGGTGATCTTCATCGAAGCGCTTTGATTTGCACAGCGCGCTTTAATTTAGCTGTTTGTACTCATTTGCAGTGTGTACATCCCAGGCCAGCCGTCCAGCGAAACTGAGAGTGCTATCCTCCGCCTTCTCGCTTAGCTCCAGTTACGAGCTTTTCTATGAATAGACGCGAAGTAATGTGTGGGTTGGGGGCTCTGTCTATTTCAGCGGTCACCCGAAGCGGGGACAAACTTCCCGTGATTTTGGAGGAAGAGGAAAGCAGAGCCACCCTGCAGGCAGGGCTTGCGGCATTGCCACCATCCATAGCCGGGGTTCGCCTGGTGGATTCGGAAATCGCAAAATTGGCAACCGACTTGAGCCGCAGTGTGTCTCCGCCTTATCTGTTCAACCATGCCATGCGAACATTTCTTTTTGGCTCTCTGGTTGGGCGGGCGCTGGGACAGAAATTCGACGACGAAATCCTCTATCTCGCGTCCATTCTGCACGACTTAGGACTGACGGAGCGATTCGAAGGAGATTTGCCTTTCGAAATTCAAGGGGCAGAAGCCGCCAAGCATTTTCTGGAAGAGCATGCCTATGCAAAGGAAAAAATCGGAGTCGTGTGGGACGGAATCGCAATGCACGCTTCCGTCATCGGCCAATACAAACAGCCGGAGATCGCGCTGGTCGGCGAAGGGGCCGGAGCTGACGTAATTGAACCTGACTTCTCACAAATCAAGAGAAGTGATGTGGACGAAATCGTGAGAGCGTTTCCCCGGTTGAAGTTCAAAAACGCATTCGTGACGACTTGCGCCGACGTTGCGCGTAAACATCCCCGGGGCGCGTCGAGCTCCTTCATGCGAGACGTTCGGGAACGCTATGTGCCGGAATTTCATCCCGTCAATTTTTGTGATCGCCTGGCGAAGGCTCCATTCTCGGAGTAGGGAGAAGCACGGTGCCGCAAGCAAGACCGCTCAAGAACTTTTCTCGACAATCCCTTGTAAAGCGGCCCGGTAGCCGCGGCTGCATGACAGTTCTCTCCCGCTCTTCAGAACCACTACATATTCGCCGCTGTTGACCGGGATCAGTTCTTTGATCTTGCGAATGTTTACGATCGTCGAACGATGGATGCGAACGAAATGATTTGCATCCAACCGTTCGGAAATCCGACTGATCGTCTCGCGGAAGAGATACGATTCCTTGCCCACGTTCAAACGCACATAGTTGGCGGCGGCTTCTACCCACTCGATGTTGTCCAGGTCCAGAAAGACAACCCGGCCGTTCGCCTTGATCACGAGGCGGCTGTCCAGTTCCGTGGCCGCGGGCGGCGTCATCGACCTGACCTGCGATAACAAGCTCAATATCCGGTGCGTGATTTCGTGGTCGCGCTGCTTGCGTAATTCGGCCCGCGCTCTCTCTACAGCGTGGTGTAGCCGCTCCTGATCGAACGGCTTCAACAGATAGTCAAGAGCGTTGGCCTCAAATGCGCGAATTGCATACTGATCGTAGGCGGAGGTAAAAATTACGACGGGCATCTCTTCTGGAGAAATTTCGCTCAACACCTGAAAGCCATCCAGGTCTGGCATCTGGATGTCGAGCAACAGCATGTCTGGCCGGAAACTGCGAATCGCGGACACCGCTTGCCGGCCATCCTGGCATTCGGCCACCACTTTCACCTGCGGTTCGGACTCCAGCAGGATCAGCAGTTTCTGGCGCGCCAGCCGCTCGTCGTCGGCAATAACCGTACGCACTTCCGTGTCTAGGGGCTGGTGTTGCGGTGACGAGACAACTGAATCCGCCATCATTGGTCACTCCCATGGGTGCAACTGTTGCATAGACGTGACAGCATGAGAATGGTTGTTGAAGGTAGGGTCTTAGAGTCGTCAATTTATCCCGCGGAGATGGCCCGCGGTCCCGAACCGAAACTGTCTTATCCCGTTGCGGAGTGTCACGGTCCCTCGATGTAGGAAAGATGAAATTGTGCAGAACCCGACTGATCAAGAGACTTGTGTTATGTGCTGTCTGCGTCTGCGGAAGGGTTGTGCGTGATCAGCTATCTCGAGGACGTGGATGCTCTCCAGGAGCGCAAGCCTGCTCCGGCGTCAATTTCTTCTGCTTCGCCGTATATAACAAGACGCCTCAACATCATTTGTATGATCGTCATCGGGTAGCGGTGATGGGTCACAAGAGTGGGAAAGCGTTCTTGAATTCGTTGTGAGATTTGCTTCAGGGTTTGGGGCTCTGAAGTTTCTCTCAGCAACTCGCGGCAAGCGTCGGTGAGTCCGCGGCTGCGGCGGCGTTTGACTGGCTCTGTCGTCAGCAAGCTCTGCAATTCTTGCCCCACCACGCCCGGGCCGAAGACTTCTGCCAGCCCCGTGATTGTGTTCTTGATTAATCCGATTCTCTTTGCGATTGCCGCGTGCTCTGTCCTGAGAGCCTGCAACTCGCGATGAATTCGCCCCACCACGTGCTCTACATCCTCAAACGCGCCGCCGAAGGTTTGCGCCGCAGGCACATGTTCAGGGGTGCTGGAAGATCCTGTGGATACGGTTTGTGCGCCCATAGCTAAGTGACAAAGGTCAAACAATCAATTGTTACCACGTCTCAGCTGTAGAAGAGGTGCCGGCGGGACGAGGACTCGGGATACTCGAACCAGCAGCGACTGACAAGGGACAAGAAACTGCAACCGCCGTTACCATGGCCGAGGTGCGTACGAGTTCCTCATCGGCGGAAGGTCGCGGGAACGCAGCACAGCGTGCCATGGCAGCAAGTGGGTCCCGGAATTCTCGCAACTGGTCCCCGCTGGCTAACCAAGCGCTCCGTAGCGGCGTCAAATTAGGAACAGGACGTTATGCCCGCCGTTCGATCTCAGATATCGTTGACCTTGACCGAAAGCGCGGTCGCCGAGACTGTGAGGAGAGTTAACGCGCAGGCTCGGGCTCTGTTGAGCCGGCGCGCTGAAATCAATCGACGTATCCGGTCTCTTCACCGCGTTGTGCAGGGATTACGCGGTCTCGCAGCCAGTCACCCCTACACAGCGGCGACCGCCGCGCCGGAACGTGCCGCGTTGATGCCGAGTACGCAGCGTGGCAACGAGGAATCAGAAATTCGCGATCGTAACTCGTCGCATAATTCTACGATCGGTCGGATACGGCTCGGCCTGCCGAGGCGCTCACAGCACGAGTTGGCCGCACTGAGCCGTGCTTGCCGGATCGCGCTCATGGAAGCAGAATCCCCTGCGTCCCTGGATGAAATTCGCGCGCGCATCGACCGCAGGGGATCTTTCGCATTCCACAATTCCGAATTCGCCGACGCCGCGATTACCCGAACGCTGGAAGTTATGAGAGACAGTGGAGAGGCTCGTTGTGTAACGGGTTGCGAAGCCAGCTGTCTTCTATCGTTCTGGCAACGAATTCCCCCACCGGCGGAGATTGACGGCTAGCGGTAAGTCTTCGCGGTTAGATTTGCCAGGCGGTTCTTTCTCTTTCTCGGACCCTGCCACGATCCCATTTTCCCTGAAGTAGATCCGGGGCTAACAGTTGCTTATCAGGGACTAACAGTGGGATTGCAGGGACATAACAAAACACCCCTCCACGCGCAGAGATCTGTGATTGCTCTCCGGCCAGATCTGGTCCATTATGTAAGCCGCGTCGGCGACAATCCAGGCGGAGAGGCAACAGACTGAGTGAACTCCGCTAAGGCGATGTGCCGTCATTGCGACAAACTCCGTTGAGGGAATTCCTGGTATGAAAACAAATTGCGAGGCTTGTGGTCTCGCCCTGCCGGCTGAGCAAACGGCATACGTGTGCTCCTACGAATGCACGTTCTGCCCAGTCTGCACTTCGAACATGCATGGTATTTGTTTGCATTGCGGCGGTGAGCTAGTCCGGCGACCACGGCGCATGGTGCCGACTAAGAGTGCAGAGATCACAGACGCCGGTGTGCATGGCACGATTCGCCCCTGGATCATCTGGGCTCTGAGTTTTGGTGTGTGGACTTTCGTGGCTCTGGCGTACGGGCTTACAGTTTTCGAGCTGTATCGTTCGACGCGTCAGAGTATGCCGTTCCTAACGGTGCTGGGGATGCAATCGAGCCAAGTGCTCACCTACATTCCGCTGACTCCCTTCGTTTTCGCGCTGGCGAACCGTTACCAGTTGCAACGCAGCAACTGGGCGAGGAATTCTTTGATCCTGCTGGCGGGCGGATTGGTTTTTACGATCGCGCAAGTGGCAATGCGCGGCATGACTCCATACGCCTACTGGGATCCTCGCGTTAAACACTGGGTTTCCGCAGTCTGGGACGCGCAAGCTCACGGATTCCGGATCCAATGGTTTATGTTTCGCAGCCTGTTTCTGGGCACAGTGGTCGATGACATAGTCACCACCTACTTTCCGATTGTCCTGATTGCGCACGTGGCGTCTTACTACCAGAGGTTCCGCGAGCGAGAGCTGCGCACGTCGCAATTGCAGGGACAACTTGAGAAAGCACGGCTGCAATCGCTAAAGAGCCAATTGCAGCCGCATTTTCTGTTTAACACTCTCAACTCCATTTCGGCATTGATGTTGACCAACGTCGAAGCCGCCGATCGAATGATTACCCGCCTGGGCGATCTGCTCAGGATCAGCCTCGAAACCGCCGGCACTCAAATGACCACCCTGAGCCGCGAACTGGAATTTGTGAGTTGCTATATTGAGATCGAAAAAGTACGGTTCGAAGAACGACTCAGGGTGACGATCGACGTCGCTCCGGAGACGCTCGACGCCAGCGTACCGCATCTGTTGTTGCAGCCTTTAGTGGACAACGCCATCAAGCACGGAATTTCAAAGTTGACCTCTGGAGGGGAGATTCGCATTTCCGTTACGCAGGATGATGCTGATCTCCACATCGAGGTAAGGGACAACGGGCCGGGCTTTCGGGAACAAGTCCACTCTTCTTCAGGCGGCGTGGGGTTGAGAAACACACGCGAGCGACTGGAGACAATTTACGGACAGGATCAGAGCGTGGAAGTGTTAAGCCTTCCCCAAGGCGGAGTCGCCGCCCGGGTGTGTATTCCTCTTCGCATGGTCGCAGCGGGAAGCGAAGAGCTTTCGCTCACGGCATCAGTCACTCCAGCCTAGCAACTGGCGCTCGAAATCAAAACTGATACGTTTTGGCCGGAGGCAGGAAAGGCCCATCAGGCCGTCCAGGTCGTTGGCAAAATCCTGCTGTCTCGCCACCACCGACGCTCGCTGAGGACCAACCTCGAGTGTTCCGATTCTGGCCTGAGGGAGAACGACGGCCCCAAAACGAACGTTCCCGGAAACATTGTGTCCTGTGCCGACGACGCTGGTCGGCACATAGTCCACACCGCGCAGGCCGCTTTCAAACAGCACTAAGTGCGGGGTCCCGGTATCCACCAGCAAATGCAACTGCCGCCCCCCGCTTTTCACGTTCACCGTGATGAACTGTTCACCCGAGGTGAACGGCACCGTGTGATGTTCTGCCGAAGCCGTCCCAAAGAAGATGCGCCGTTTGGCGTAATCTACGGTGAAGTTGATTGCACCGAGCACATCCAGTCCAATCACGGCATCAATGCGGGTTCCCAATGCTTTGCTGATTGCGGAAAAATCCGCGACCATTACGGATAGATTCTGCCGCCGCAAAGGACCGCACTGAAGATCGGGAAGCGTCACGTTTTCTGACGACACACTTTTGTTGAAGAGCGAAAGATCTCTCGACGCGCCCTGCAGTCCCAGCTTCGCGGAAACATTCCGGTCGATCATGCTGGGATTCGAGCCGGTATCGAGCAGCAGGTTCTGGTGCTCCAGGTTGCCGATTCGTCCGTCCACGACGATCAAGTAGTCCTGGTAGGCCTTGAAGGCAATCTCGGAGACCGGCTGTGCGCGCCTCGGGGTTCGCACTGTGAGGTCTCCACCGACCCCAACCGCGCACAGGCTTAAGTTCAGCACCGCCAGGAGCGTGAGTCGCGCGATCCTTCGACCGGTGGAAGTAATTCCTCGTGGCTGGCGCCGTGGCATGCGGAACAGACTCCGAGGCGTGAGTTACAGCTGTTGACCTTGGGATATGCAGCCCAGTTACCGGGATGAAGACCTAAAAAACAAACACGGTGCTGCGGGCGGATGAGCGAGGGGTGTGACTTAAGCTCGGGCGTGGCGCCCACGAGCAGCAGGAAACGCAAAACCATTTCTTACTCAGAGCTCATTACTCAGGATACTCGGACTCTTAGTCAGACGAACCAGAGCTTTCCCCATCGGGAATGCTCGGCTTGCGTTCGCGATCCGCCGACCACAACCAGGTGCGTTGACCGCGATCTCCGGACAATACTGTTGCCTCGCCATACTCCACCAGGCGGCTCAAAATTGTATTGATGGTTGCCATCGGATCCTTGTGGCGAGCCAGCAAAGCGGGCACGGAGCGTTGAATTTCATCGCAAACCTCCCGCGCGCTCATCGGCCGCCGCGCCTCCGTCAGCACGCCGCGGCACGCCCGGGTGATGCCGGGCTGGCGGGAACTGTTCTTGCGATCGACCAAGTCCGAAAGCGCGGCATCCAAAATGCCATCGCCGAAAAGATTCGCCAATCCGACGATAGTTTGCTTCACGGTGCCTATACGCTTGGTAACCTCTGCCCGCTCCTCCATCAACTGCCGCAGCTCGTGCTCCGCCCTCTGTATTACATCTTGCACGTGGCGGTTTGCGCCCGTCGCACCCGCTGCCGGCTTCCCCGTCGTTTGTCCGTGATCCATTGCAGCGTACATAACACTCCTGTTATCCCACGAGGGAGTCATGGGGATTGACACCACTTCAAGCGGGACCAGCAAACATGTGCGGTCCACGAAACTCGCTGAAGGTTCCGCGCTCTCCCGTCGCATTAGCCCGTCAACTTAGTTCCAGTCGGGTTCGTGTCAGGAATCTAGAAGAGCGGGCCTGTCGTCATGAAGTCTGATTGGGGACCTCAGAGCTCCAGATGGGAAGACAGGAAACCAATTTTCGGCGACTGGTCCCGACGCCCAATGTATTAGTCCCGAAAGACGCCAGCGAAGTGGCGAAGCACCCCGTCTCTACCGCAAGATGGTCGGCACAAATGCGCGTCTGTAGCCCATGTCTTAAGAGCTGCAGACCGTAGCCCGACGTTTCCTGCAAGTCGCGGTTTCTATCAAGCGAGGTTTCCAGTAAATCGAGGTTTCGGGTAAGAGGAGCTTCCCATGCGGTTCGGCGTACGTGCGGTCTTCACAACGACGTTGTTATTTATTCTCCATACTCTGGTTTCAGCTCAGTCGACGACAACCTCTCTGCACGGCACCGTCTACGACCCCAAGGGCGCAGTAGTGTCTGGCGCCGCTTTGTCTCTCATCAATGTAGCCACTGGCTTTTCCCGCACCACGAAGAGCGACGACCACGGGGCTTACCAGTTTCTGGAATTGCCGCCGGCGACGTATCAGCTGACCGTTAATGCCACAGGTTTCGCAGCGGTAAAGGAGACCGGCATCGAGCTGCTGGTAAATACTCCGGGTACCGTGAACGTGAACATGCAGGTTTCGGGTGGCACCGTGACGCTCGAGGTGACGGGCTCGGCTCCCTTGGTCAATACCGAGGACGCGACCATGGGGCACGCGTTCAGCTCCGACCAGATTGCGAATCTGCCCTTCGAAGGCCGCGATCCCACAGGCATTTTGAGCCTCCAGCCAGGTGTGGTGTTTACCGGCAACAGCAGTCGAATCGCCAGCGCATCCGATAGCCGCAGTGGTTCGGTCAATGGCGCGCGCAGCGACCAGACCAACGTCACGCTCGATGGCGTCGACAATAACGATCAGTTGTTGGGCACCGCGTTTCAAGGAGCCGTGCGCGTTCCCCTCGATTCGCTCGAAGAATTCAAAGTCACCACCAGCAACTCGGACGCCGGCACCGGGCGCTCCTCCGGCGGGCAAGTCTCATTGGTGACCAAGAGCGGCACCAACAGCATCCACGGTTCACTCTACGAATATTACCGGCCGACGTTCACCACCGGGAACGACTGGTTCAACAAAGCATCTGAGATTCAGTCCGGTGAGCCGAACACGGCACCGTTCCTGCTGCGCAACACTTTCGGAGCGAACATCGGCGGCCCGATTATCAAAGATCGCCTGTTTTTCTTTGCGGCTTACGAAGGGCAGCGCAAACGCGAAGACCTGCAAGCTACTCGCATTGTACCGAGCGCCAATCTTCGTGACGGGAACATCAGTTATCCCTGCACGGAAGACCCGGCCTGCCCAACTGGAGGAGTTGAGACTTTGACGGCGGCGCAAATCGCGAGCATGGACCCGAACTGTTCGAGTCTGGGCAGTTGTCCACTCGGTCCCGGGCCGAATCCGCTGCTGGCGAACATCAGCGGCGCGAATTCTGCCGCGCTTTTCAACCAATACCCGCTGCCGAACACCGACACGGTGGGCGATGGCCTCGACTTCCGGGGATACACATTCGCATCGCCAGTGCCGTCCAAGCAGGATGCCTACGTAGCCAAACTGGATTACAACCTGACCGCGAACGGAAATCATCGCCTCTTCGTGCGCGGCGTGCTGAACAACGATAACGAAGCGGAACGTACTCTTCCCCTCGGCACCTACGGAGACGGCACCATCTCCCAGGACGGGGGAGCGCAGTTCCCCGGGCAGCCTGCTGGCCAACTCCTGCACACTAACAGCAAGAGCCTCACTGCAGGCTACACCGCTACGTTCAGCAGCACGCTGATTAACAATTTCCGCTTCGGCTATACCCGCCAGGGACTCGATCAGTCCGGACTGCAGACTCAACACTTCATCCAATTTCGCGGGATGGATAATCTGATCGGCGAGACTCCCACTATCAACACCGACGTTCCCGTGAAGAACTGGGCCGATGACCTCACGAAAGTAAAGGGCAATCACACCCTGCAGTTCGGCGGGAACCTGCGCCAAATCGACAATGAACGCGCGTCGAACGCGCAATCATTTTTCGGCGCAATTACCAACGCCTACTGGCTCTCTACTTCCGCAATCGCGGGTAAGGGAATCAGTCTAGATCCGGGAGCCTTTGGCTTCCCGCAGGTTGATTCCTACTTTGGCGCGAGTTATGACTTCGCGATGGTCGC
>Ga0181537_10000970_pt1 | contig 26966 bp, 21 predicted proteins | sample PEATcosm2014_Bin_39_FD_119765 | JGI IMG/M metagenome (GOLD analysis project Ga0181537, IMG submission 119765) | Peatland microbial communities from MTU Mesocosm Facility, Houghton, MI, USA - PEATcosm2014_Bin23_10_metaG | ecosystem: Environmental > Terrestrial > Soil > Wetlands > Peat | place...
CGGTTAACCGGGTCGTCGTAAGGGGCACGGATGCTTACAAGTTGCTAGATACGGGTGCCTTCAACGCGCCGCGTAATTTCAGTGCACGGCGGTAAGCGGTGGGCATGACCGGGCGACTGCAGCGAGTGATATCAGCGCTGGCTGCTATGATTCACGTGAAGGCCTTACGCAGGGCGGATCAGCCGAGTACAGGTGATGCCTCGCGGAATGCCAGCGCCCCACTGCTCGCGATCATTTGGATGTTCGCTGCCATTGTGCTCTGTCTACTGGTCATCGCCAATTCAAGCTTCGGAATATTGTCGTCGGTGCGTGCGTACGTGGGCGGCGAGAGTTTATGGTCCAAAGCCCAAAAAGACGCCGTCTTTCACCTGCAGAAATACGCGAGCAGCCACTCCGCCGATGAGTTCCGTCAATATCGGGAAGACATCGATGTGCCGCTGGGCGATCACGCGGCGCGAACCGAAATGAACAAGCCGGTTCCCGACATGCGCGCGGTTCGGCAAGGGTTCATCCGCGGCCGCAATCATCTTGACGATATCGACGGCTTGTTCAACCTGTACCGGAGATTTCGCTGGGTGTCCTACATGGACAGGGCGATTCGCGCCTGGGACACCGGCGATCGCTACATAGCTCTGCTCGATGACGCTGCAGGCCGGTTGCAGCGTGCGGTGGAGTCGCCTGCCTCGAGTCCGGCGCACATCCAGTCTCTGCTGCTCGAGATTTCCGTGATCAACGAAAATCTCACGCCCATCGAAAACCAATTCGTCGACGCCTTGAGCGAGGCCTCACGCACCACGTACCAATGCCTGCAAGCGACCATGCTCGCGGCGACCTTGATCCTGTTGATTCTCGGCACGGCGCTGTCGATGCGCATACTTCAGCAACGCAGGCGGGCCGACGACCGGCTCCAGCACATCGCCTTTCATGACGATCTGACTTCCCTCCCCAACCGTTCGCTGCTGATTCAGCGCCTGGACCAGGCCCTCAGCCGGCACCGCCGCGCCGGCTCACACCTCGCGATTCTGTTCATGGACCTCGACCGGTTCAAGGTGATCAACGACTCCTTGGGCCACGAGGTCGGTGATGTGCTGTTGCGTCAGGTTGCCGATCGCCTGAAGACTCAATCGAGGGAGGGCGATACGGTCGCCCGGATAGGCGGTGATGAATTCGTGGTGTTGATCGAGAACCCGGAGAATCTGAAGGATATTTCCGCCTGTGCACGCCGGCTCGCCGAACAGCTGAGCGCGCCCTACATGCTCGGCAACAAGGAATGCCACGTTACATTGAGCATCGGAATCAGTGTCTTCCCCTCCGATGGCAGCGATTCTCAAGCATTGCTCAAGGCGGCGGATGTGGCGATGTACCGGGCGAAGCAGATGGGCCGCAGCAACTATCAGCATTATTTGCCGACGATGAACGTGCACACGATCGAACGGCTCGAGTTGGAATCGGATTTGAGCCATGCCTTGGAACGAGGTGAACTCCTCCTTCATTATCAGCCCAAGGTGGAGATCACCACGGGTTTGATCACGGGTACCGAGGCGCTGCTGCGCTGGAAACATCCGATCCGCGGGCTCGTGCCGCCGACGGATTTCATTCCTCTGGCCGAAGAGACGGGACTGATCGTACCCATCGGCGAATGGGTGCTTGCGACTGCGTGCGCGCAGAACAAGCTCTGGCAGGACCAGGGGATGCCGAAGTTGGGGATTGCGGTCAACCTGTCGGCGCGCCAGTTCAGCGATTCGCTGCTTGCTGCGAAACTCACGCGAATCATTCACGCCAGTGGCATCGATCCATCGAGTCTGGAACTCGAGATCACCGAGAGCGTGGTCATGTCGCAGGCTGAATCCGCCGTAACAGTACTCGAGCAATTGAAGTCGATCGGCGTTCAGATTGCCATTGATGACTTCGGAACCGGCTACTCCTCGCTCGGCTACCTCAAGCGCTTTCCGATCGACACCATCAAAGTGGCTCGCTCGTTCATCAGCGACATTCCCGCCGATGCGGGCGACATGAAGATTGCGCGTGCCATCATTGCCATGGCGCATGCCTTGCGGATCGAAGTGGTGGCCGAGGGCGTGGAAACCGCGGAACAATTGAAGTTCCTGTGTGTGCAGCATTGCGACGCGGCGCAGGGATATTTCCTCTCCAGGCCGCTTCCCGCGGACGAAGTGGCGGAGGTTCTGAAGATCAATCGGCTGGATCCCGTGGCGAATCTGCGGCTCATCGCCTGATCGGCCGTCACTCCCTGTCCCAGGGGCATCTCGGCGGCAGGGATTCCCGCAATATCCTCGTGCAGCGGGCGGCTATGTACGGCACCGTACAGTGAATTTGCCGGGGTATCTGTTCAGATAGGGGGCAGGGATTGCCGCCGGGTAACACGTTGCAAACCATACTCGTCGTTCAGGATTATACGGAGCATGCCGGCGCGATTTGCGATGCGTTGAAGGGCGACGGCGACTTCCGAGTGGTCTCGCTGCATCGATGCTGCGAGGCACTGGATCATCTCGCCGCTCAAACCCCGGACGGAAGGGCCATGAATCCCGTCGCCGGGCTTCTACTCGATCTCTTCCTCCCCGACAGCAGCGGCATAGAGACCTTCGATCGTCTGTTTCAGGCCGCACCGCGAATTCCCATCCTCATTCTCATCGCAGCGCAAGATGAGGAACTCGCGAGACTGGCAGTGCAGCGCGGAGCGCAGGAATACCTTTTGCGGGATCGGCTGGACGCATATCTGCTGCCCAAAGCCGTGCGCAGCATGATCGAGCGTGCCGCAAACACCGAGGCGCTGTTCGAGGAGAAAGAGCGGGCCCAAGTCACGCTCAACTCCATTGGGGATGCTGTCATCAGCACCGACGTCTCTGGGAATGTGACCTTTATGAATAGCGTGGCGGAGATCTTGACCGGTTGGCCGCAGCAGGAGGCCGTGGGACATCGCTTCGATGAAGTGTTTCGTATCATCGATGGCGGGACACGTGAGGCGGCCCGTAACCCAATGGAGTTCGCGATTCAACAAAACAAGACCGTGGCTCTCACGCCCAACTGCGTGTTGATTCGCCGTGACGGAGCCGAGTCGCCGATCGAAGACTCGGCTGCGCCCATCCACGACCGCTACGGCCTCGTGATAGGGGCGGTCATGGTGTTTCACGATGTGAGCGCGGCGCGCGCGACCATTTTGTCCATGTCCTATCTGGCGCAGCACGACAGTCTGACCGACCTGCCCAACCGGGTGTTGCTGAACGACCGGCTGAGCGAGGCGATGTCCCTCGCCGACCGTTACCACCGTCAACTCGCGGTGTTGTTCCTGGATTTGGACCGCTTCAAACACATCAACGATTCGCTCGGCCATATGATCGGCGATCGCCTGCTGCAATCGATCGCCCAGCGGCTGCTCGCCTGCGTTCGTGTGTCGGACACGGTAAGCCGCCAAGGGGGCGACGAATTCGTGATCCTGCTCTCCGAAGTGGCGCACGCGCAGGATGCGACCGTATGCGCCGACAAGATACTCGCCGCCGTGCGCGCCCCTCACCGGATCGATGAGCACGAACTGCACGTGACGGCGAGCATCGGCATCGTCACTTATCCTGATGACGGCGCGGACGTCGATACCTTGATCAAACACGCGGATTTTGCCATGTACCACGCCAAGGAGAATGGGCGCGACAATCGCCAGTTCTTCCAACACGATCTGAACATCCGCGCGCTCAAGCGGCAGTCCTTGGAGAACGCGCTCCGGCATGCCCTGGAGCGCGAGGAGTTTGTGCTGTATTACCAGCCCAAATTACATCTACAAACCGGCGCCATTGTCGGGGTCGAGGCACTCATCCGCTGGAGCCATCCCGAGTTCGGGATGGTGTCTCCGTCAGACTTCATCCCTATTGCCGAGGAATCGGGGCTCATCGTTCCCATCGGCCGGTGGGTGCTGGCTGAAGCCTGTCATCAGGCACAGGCGTGGCAGGAGATCGGACTTGCACCCGTTCGAATGGGGATCAACATTTCCGCTGTGGAACTGCGGGTCAACGATTTCGTCGAGTTCGTGCGGCACATATTGGAGACGACCGGCTTGGAACCGCGGTTTTTGGAACTCGAGCTGACCGAGACCTTCCTGATGCAGGATTCGACCTCCACGTCGGCGGTTCTTCGCGACCTTAAGTCCATCGGCCTGAGCCTCGCGCTCGACGATTTCGGCACGGGATATTCGAGCTTGAATCACCTCAAGCGCTTTCCGATCGACACATTGAAAATCGATCGCTCCTTCGTAGATGGCATCACCAGCAATTCTGACGATGCCGGTATCGTCGCCGCCGTGATCGGCATGGGCAGTCATTTGAATATGCGGGTGATTGCGGAAGGAGTGGAAACCGAGGATCAGCTCACGTTCCTGCAAGACCATCGATGCCCGTTTGGCCAGGGTTACTACTTCAGCAAGCCCGTGAACGCACGCAGCTGTACCAGCTTGTTACGGCGCGGCATTGCGGCCCGAACGCCGTTCGCGCGCGAGATTTGACGGGCGTGCTTTCCTGCACTGCGAAGTCACGCCCCCTCGAGCGTCGAGCACCCGTCCTGAAGCAACTGGGCGAATTCGTCCCCGGTCACCGGTTCACGAAAATACCGTCCTTGCCCTTCGTGGCACTGCAGGCGCTGCAGCGTCAAACACTGCTTGCGCGTATCGATGCCCTGCGCAATCACACGCAATTGAAAGCTGGTCGCGGCGCTGATCACGGTGTTGACCATCGCGAGATCGTGGTCGCAGGTCCCCATGCCGCGAATCAACGATTCATCGATCCGCAGTGCATCGAAGGGGAAGCGGGTCAAATGAGTCAAGCTCGACGTGCCCGTGCCAAAATCATCGAGCATCAACTGCACTCCCAGGTTCTTGAGTGCGTCAAGTGCGCTGGCGATGGGTATGCAGTCGTGCATCAGCGCCAGTTCGCTCACCGCCAATTGCAGGCATTGCGGCTCGAAATGGGTTTCGCGCAATATCGCGGCGACGTTGTCGGCAAAGCCTGCCGCGCGCAATTCAGTCCCCGACACTTCGAGCGCTATTGGCAGCGCCGCAAGGCCCGCGTCGCGCCATGACCGCGCCTCGCTGCATGCCTTGCGCAGCGCCCATCGTCCGATCTGCAGGACACAACCGGACCGCTCCGCCGGTGGCATGAATTCCGGGGGAAATGACATTCCCCGCTTCGGCCGGCACCAGCGGACCAACGCCACGGCGCCGACGACGGCTTCGCTCCGTAGATCGATCTGTGGCTCGTAATGCAACACGAATTCCTGCCGCTCCAGGGCATGCCGTAATCCGCTTTCGAGGAACCGGCGCTCGATGACCAGCTCGTTGACGTGTGGTTTGAAGAACCCGTAGCTATTGGGACCCTCCTGCTGCGCGTTCGACAACGCGATGCCCGCATTCTTGACCAGGGACTCCGCATCATCGCCGTCATCGGGGTAAGTTGCAATCCCGATGGTCGCGGTGACTTGCAGCTGGTGACTCTCGATCCGGTGCGGAATGCGGATGGACTCGAGGATTTTCTGTGCGCTCAGCGCCGCGTCCTCAACATGCGACAAGCCCGACAGGACCACCAGGAACGCATCGCCGCCCTGACGGCTGACGGTGTCCGAGCCGCGCACCGCCTGGACCAGTCTCTCGGCGATCGAGCGCAACAGATGATCGCCGATTTCGTTGCCCAACGCGTAGTTGACGTGTTTGAAGCGATCGACGTCGAGCCACAGAACCGCCAGGGTTTCGCCTAGTCGGCGCGCCGAGGCGATGGACTGCGCAAGACGATCGCCCAGCAACAGGCGGTTCGGCAGACCGGTGAGGTAATCGAATACGGCATCGTCGATCGATTTCAAAGCGACCCGGCTGCGTTCATTTTCCACCAGCAGTGCCTGTACGTTCGCCGCTCTGTACAGCATATTTTGCACCACCTTCGGCAACAGGTAATTGTCGAGCCGGTGTTGCAGCACATAATCCTGCGCCCCGCGTTGTATCGCCTGCTTGGCAATCGGCTCGTTGTCCGCAGTGGTGACCACGAGAATGGGTATATGCGGGGAAACCTCCAATAACCTGGCGATGGTTTGCAGGCCTTGGCTATCGGGCAAGAACAGATTGGTTACGATTGCCGCTATGGATCGGGCGCGATCCACGTTCAGTCTCTCTTGGGCCTCGGAGCATCTTCTGACCCGCTCGACGATGAGGGTTCCATCGTCGGAGCCGAGAATTGCCTGCTTTACCAGGGCGGCGGTTGGTGAATTATCCTCGATCAGCAGCACGGTCTGCGGCATTGAGCTTCCTTGCGCTCGAACCTGCTCGGCAGCATGCGTGAAGCGCATCGAATCGTCTGTCTGCTAGCGCACAATGCATTGCAAATTCGGGCTCGGCGCGCTTCGAACCAGGCTACGCCGCACGAACCATCGGAGTAGTCTTGACGAAAGAACCAGTGCGGCGGCCAGCTATTGCCCCCTACCAACGTCTTATGGTCTCGCCTTCGAGTCTTTGGTGTGATTGCATTCGAGTCGTTGCAATCATTTGGAGAAATTAAATGCTCGACGAAATCAACAACGATCGACGCCGATTCTTGGGCAGCGCGGCCATGAGCGTGGCTGCCGCTCAACTCGGTGTGCTCGGTTCCGCGACAGCGCAATCTGCTGAGTCACGGGCGACGAGGGTGCCGCCGGTCAGGCCGGGCACCAACACCTCGTTTGGCCCCCTGAAGCAGATCAACGCGGGGCTGCTGAGTATCGGCTACGCTGAAGCGGGTCCCCATGACGGTCCCGCCGTCGTGCTCCTGCAGGGCTGGCCGTATGATATTTACAGCTATGTGGATGTCGCCCCGCTGCTCGCTGCGGCGGGCTATCGAGTGATCATCCCGTATTTGCGCGGCTACGGCTCGACGCGCTTCCTTTCCAGCGAAACATTTCGCAACGGCCAGCAAGCCGCGGTCGCCATGGACATCATTGATTTGATGGATGCCCTCAAGATCAGGTCGGCCGTCATCGGCGGATTCGATTGGGGTGGACGGACGGCCGACATCATCGCCGTGCTGTGGCCGGGGCGCTGCAAGGGACTTGTGTCCGTGAGTGGCTACCTGATCACGAATCAGGAAGCCAACAAGAGCCCCTTGCCCCCGAGTGCGGAGCTGCAATGGTGGTACCAATATTATTTTGCGACGGAACGTGGCCGCCTGGGCTACGAGAAATACCGGCGCGACTTTGCCAGGCTCATCAGGTCCATCGCTTCGCCGCAGTGGAAATTCGATGATGCGACGTTTGATCGCACCGCAGCGGCGTTCGACAATCCGGACCACGTGAGCATCGTTATCCACAATTACCGCTGGCGAATCGGACTCGCTGACGGTGAGTCGAAGTATGACGACCTGGAAAAGCAACTGGCCAAAGGCCCGGTCATCGACGTGCCTTCCATCACCCTCGAGGGTGACGCCAACGGCGCGCCGCATTATCCCGACGAAAGCGCGTTTCGAAAGAAATTCACGGGGAAGTTTGCGCACCGGGTGGTCACGGGTGGTATAGGCCACAATCTGCCGCAGGAAGCCCCCCAGGCCTTTGCACAGGCGATCATCGATGTGGATGGATTTTCATGAAGTTCTGGCTGGCCGCTCCACTCCTGGCCGGAATCGGGGGTCTGATCCTTGCGGCTCATCTGCGATCAGTGCCTTTGCGGCAACAGTTCCGCCAACGCATAAAGAGTCTTCTGTGGAAATCGGTCCAGGGGGTAGTACTTCGAGATGGCCGAGATGGCGTGCTCGTAGCTGCGAATATCCAGGAGGCGCAGCAAGTAACGGATATCGTCCTCGTCATGAAACTCGACCCCGATCCGCATTGCAAGGCATTTCATGGCGAGTAAATAAGCGGGCTGTGCGACCATGATGCGTAGGTGATCCATTTCCAGGAAGGGTACGAAGTCTCCTTGGGTGCTCATAAATCCTCTCACGCCGTCGTTGAGCCAGTCGTCAGCAACACCCGCTCGGGCAGCGACGCGCACGGCGGCTTGGCGCACTTCAACGGTGGGCCGGAACAGAGCATCGACGTCCTCAGTGGACGCGCGGGCGTTGTAGCTTAAGCACATGACGGCGCCGCCAACGAGAAACAGTTCCGCGTGCGACTCTGACTTGGCGAGCTCCTCGTTCAGCAGTTCAAATAGACGACGAATGTCGGACTGCGTGAGTCCGGGCACGATCAGAGCCTCGCGCCGAGAGTCGAATCAATGAAAATATTGCGACGCCTGAACGGCGCGGGCGATCGAATCAAAAGATGAATCCTGAGGCTCTGTAGGCTGGTGGCGAAAAAAGGATCGGCGAGCGGCACAATGGAGCGGGTCCATGCGGGGGGCGCCATGCCGCGTCGGCCGCATGCGTATTCGACCATCGCGGCCACGTAGTTGGCTAAGTACGGTGAGAGCGTGGTCGATGGCCAGTGCGCAACCGCATCGCGCAATTCCCCGGCGATTAGCTTGGACAACAAGGAATTGAGCTCGGCCAGGGCAAAAGATGGTGCCGGCCCGGCGGCGGCTTCGATCAAAGCTTCAAAGCGGGCCGCCGGTGCGGACAACACACGGCTCAATACGTAGGTCGACATGTCAAGGCCAGCGCGTTTTGCCGCGCCCTGAATCGCAGATTTCTGCCGTTTGGATACACGGATTTGTAGCTGGGTCGTTTTGCTGTCGGTGGCCATTGGCCAGTATGCGTTGCCGGAACGTCGCGTGTCAATACAATAGTATTGACACTTCGCCGGACTAGACGATCGCCGTGTGGATCGAGTATTTCCGAGGCATCCGAAATTCACAAACGGCCCGATTGGACGCTCTCTTCGGCAACCAGCCTGTCGCGCGCTCCCGGAAACTTACAACAGTCGCCGTGTAACCGGCTTGAACCACCGAATTCGCCTGCGTGTGCATTGCTTTGAGCGCAAAGCAGCTTTGCATTCTGCCGCATGGTGCTGGCGTCCCCGGCGATTAAACTAGCGCAAATCACGAGTGGGTGGCGAGCATAAGCATGCGCAAAGATTCGTACTGGCGGGATGGGAGAGCCAGCGAACCACCCGCTCGACCCGAAACGCACGAGAAACTGCCCGCCCTTTTCGCGGTCTCGCCTTACAACCAATGCGCGGCCTTGATTTCTGGAGACTGCCAATGCCTGACACCCAGCAGCGCCCGACGGTGCGCGGAGCCTCCGCGCCAGGAATGCCATTGCCACCCGGAGCGTGGGATACCCATACTCATGTTTTTGGACCGTTCGATCGATTTCCGCTCGTACCCGGGGCTCGCTATCAGCCTCCCCTGGCGACACGCTCGGACCATTTATCCATGCTTGACCGCGCGGGTTTGTCACGTTGCGTGCTCGTGCATGCTTCGGCCAACGGATTCGACAACAGCGCCGTGCTCGATGCGGTTGCGCACAATCCAACCCGACTGCTGGCCGTCGCCGTCGTTCCGGAGGACACCGGTGACACGGAACTCGAGCGGCTGCACTCGGCCGGCGTTCGGGGTCTGCGATTCACCATGTTGGCAGTCGATGGAGGCACCACCGCGTGTTAGAGGATTCGCATGGACCTCCGACGCGCATTTTGAAAAGTTGGAGCATCGATGAGCTTCGAAGCGATAAAATTATCCATCGCTGACGGCGTTGCGCGCATTACGCTGAACAGACCGGAGAAGCGCAACAGTTTCAATACTCTCATGCATGAGGAAGTGCGCGCCGCGTTGACCGAAGTGGCTCGGGAAAAACCTCGCGCCCTGCTCCTCACCGGGTCCGGTAGCGCGTTTTGCGCCGGGCAAGATCTATCGGAGCGGGTTCGAGTACCGGGCCATGCACCGGTCGATTTGGGTGCCTCGATCGAAAACAATTACAAGCCGCTGTGTTTGGCCCTGCGAAGCCTCCCGGTGCCCGTCGTTGCAGCCGTAAATGGGGTGGCAGCGGGGGCCGGCGCGAACATTGCATTGGCCTGCGATCTGGTCATTGCCCGAAAATCCGCCTCATTCATACAGTCCTTTTGCAAGCTCGGACTGGTGCCCGATTCAGGCGGCACATGGACGCTGCCTCGACTGGTCGGAGGCGCCAGGGCACTTGGTATCACTCTTCTTGGCGACAGCGTTTCCGCCGAACAGGCAGCTGCATGGGGGATGATATGGCGATGCGTGGAGGACGAAACGTTTGATACCGAAGTTGAAGCCCTGCTGGCCCGTCTCGCGGCCTCGCCAACCTTGGGCCTGGCGCATACCAAGGCGGCCTTATACGCCGCTGCCCATTTTTCCTTCGAGGAGAGTCTGAACCTTGAACGCGACTACCAACGCTTGTTGGGAAAATCCGCGGACTACGCAGAGGGCGTGGCCGCATTCAATGAAAAGCGTCCTCCACTCTTCACCGGCTCTTGAAGACTCGCTTGTCTCATGAACGCACGCCGACTACACCGCGGAACCATGACGATTGGCGGCCTGCTCATTGCCTATTGGGTGATTTCAGGCCTGACGATCGCAATTTTCGATGCAACAGATCCGCATCAGTCCTGGGCGGCGCTGGGCGGCGGTCCCGGTGCGCGCTTAAACGATGAGGCTGCCGGGGCCCGCAGCGTGCCCTCCCCGGCGACACTGGCAAGTGGCATCGGCAATGCGCTCAGTGTGGCGGCCACACGTGGTCTGCCGATTGCGAGTGTCGACTATCGGATGGTGGGCGATACACCGCGGCTTGAATTGTCGGCGGCTGACGGTTCTCGCGACACGGAACTGCGTTTCTATGCGAAAACCGGGGAAATGATGGACCCACTGATCGCGGACGACGATTCGGCGCGCGCGGTCCCTTCCCCTGCCAGCCTGCGCGAGCGCATCAAGTCCTTTCATAAGGGCGACGCACTGGGTCTTCCGGGTCAAATCCTCGGCTTGCTGGCGGGTGTCTCCCTGGCGGTCATGGTCGCGAGCGGCGCGACCCTGTATCTGCAACTCTGGAGGGCGCGTCGCAAGGCCGGCCACTCGGCGTTATTTTGGAAATCCCGTGAGAACCGCTGGCGGCGCCTACACCGCTGGGTCGCGATCGTAGCGGCGATCTTTCTGTTGAACAAAGCCGTCACCGGGACCATCCTGGGCTGGGGTGAGATTCAGGTGCAGCTCGCACTTCATCATATCCTACCCTTTCCTTATCCTATGCCAACGCCGATGCCGCCGTTTTCTGAAGGCCGGCTACAGGGGGATCTGCTGCGCGGACTCAAGACCAGCTACGAAGCGGCGCAGGCTGCGATACCCGGTGCGCCCATCGTCGCAATTGAGCTGGTGCGACGCGACGAGAAGGAGAAGGGTCTGGTGACGATCGGCGGCAGCCGCCCTCAGACTCTGGCCTTCGATATGCTTGCAGGCACACCCGTGGACGACTCGGCGCGAAGCGGCGTCCAGGTCGGCAATGCCTATTTTGCCGATTGGCATCAGGTTCTGAAGCGCATGCATCGCGGTGACATCATCGGCCGTTTTGCCGGCCGCTACGGCGATATCGCCTGCGGGGTGGCGCTGTTGTATCTCGTAGCCTCGGGCATTTTTCTATGGTTGCAGATGCGCAGGCTTCGCGCCCGCAATGGGCAAGCAGGGCTATTTTGGCGGTAGGGCTCGGGAAATTAGGAGCAAACTATCTTGAGTGATAATCATCTGTGGGATCGGCGACACCTGTTGCTTGCCGGCGCGGGAATTGCCATGTCGACCAAGGTTTCCGCGGCGCCGGCGGCCGGCGAGGTAACGACACCCCCGCACACATTTTTGTGGGGAGCTGCAACCGCCGGCCATCAAGTCGAGGGAAACAACACGAACGCCGACCTGTGGGTGCTGGAACACGTGCAACCCACGGTTTTCAAGGAACCCTCCGGCGATGCCTGTGACAGCTTGCACCGTTGGCAAGAGGATCTCGATATCGTCCGCGATCTCGGCCTCAACACATATCGCTTTTCTCTGGAATGGTCGAGGATTGAGCCCGCACCCGGCGAATTTTCCAGGGCGATGCTCGAGTACTACCTGAGGATCATCGAGGGCGCCCGTGAACGCGGGATCTCGCCCATGGTGACTTTCAATCACTTCACCACGCCGATGTGGTTTGCGGCGAGGGGCGGATGGGAGGTCCCCGGCGCGTCGGATCTATTTGCGCGTTATTGTGAGCGAGCCTCCAAACACTTGGGTAAGAACATTCCGTTCGCGACAACACTGAATGAGCCCAATCTGCTGCGTTTGCTCAAGTGGTTGCCTCTGGCTTTCCCACCGGCGTTCAAACAGACTGAACAAGCAATGCTCGCCGCTGCCGCCAAGTCCACCGGCTCCGCCCGATTCACCGTTGCTAATTTTGGCGCGGCGGATCCCAAATTCGAGCAAATGATCGACGCTCACAAGAAAGGCCATGCGGCCATCAAAGCAGCTTGGCCGGACATTCAAGTGGGGGTCAGCCTGGCAATGACAGATGACCAAGCCGTCGGCCCAAACAGTCAGCGGGACGCCAAGCGCAACGACTGTTACCGCGATTGGCTGGAAGCGGCGAAGACCGGAGATTTTGTCGGCGTACAAAATTACGGCCGTCAGCGTCTAAATGACAAAGGCGCCATGCCGCCACCGGCGGGTGCGGAGCTTACAGATTCGGGGGAGGAGTTCTATCCAGACTCTTTGAACGGCGCAGTCACCTACGCACATGCTGCCACAGGCAAGCCCATCGTGGTGACCGAGAACGGCATCGATACGGTAGATGACGCACGCCGAATGCGCTACATCCCACTTGCGATTGCGGGTATGCGTCGCGCAATTTCTGCCGGCGTTCCGGTTCTCGGCTACGTCCATTGGAGCCTGCTCGACAACTTCGAATGGTTGTTTGGATACGGACCGAAATACGGGTTGGTCAAGGTCGACCGGGAAACGTTCAAGCGAACCGTCAAAGACAGCGCGAGAGTTTACGCGGATATCGTCAAAACCGACCCGAAACCAATCCATCGCTGACTTCGGCGATTTGCCTGCTCCACTTCACGGAGAATGCCTGCGTAAAGAAAACGACGCGGGAGCGCGCCATTGGAGGCTCCCAGTCGGCGCTGCTGCGCGCAACCCCTTGCCAATCGTCCAAAACCGCAACTTGAACATTTCTTCCTCGGCGGCCTCGCAATATTTTTCTGCCCGAAACCCTCAGGGAAACCGGTTGAGCAGATTCTCCAGCCATTCCTGCCGCCCCGACAGGGGCTTTGGCGACATATTACGCTGGACCGCGAGATCCGCGACGTCGGCGAGCGAAGTACCCGGTGCATGAATGGTGCGACCCAACTCTCCTTGCCAGCCTGCGTAGCGCTCTTTGCGAAACGCATCCAGGCGGCCGTTCTCAATGATTGCCGCCGCGCGCAGCAAGCCGTGCGCGACGACATCGATCCCACCGATGTGGCCATGGAACAGGTCCGCTGCATCAATGCTCTGGCGACGAACCTTCGCATCGAAATTAAAGCCCCCCGTGGTGAAGCCGCCGGCGCGGATGATCTCGATCAATGCCAGTGTCAGCTCTTCGACCGAGTTGGGGAACTGGTCAGTATCCCAGCCATTCTGCGGATCGCCGCGATTGGCATCGATGGAGCCGAAGATGCCCAAAGCCCGCGCCATCGCGATTTCGTGCTCGAAGGTGTGCCCGCCCAGCGTCGCATGGTTCGCCTCGATGTTGACGCGGACGTCCTTTTCTAGACCGTATCGCTTCAAAAATCCATAGACGGTCTGGGTGTCAAAATCGTACTGGTGCTTGGTCGGCTCGTGCGGTTTGGGCTCGATCAGGATCGTGCCCCGGAACCCAATCTTGTTCTTGTGCTCGACCACGAGCGCCAGGAAACGTCCGAAATTGTCCTGCTCAATTCCGAGTTCCGTGTTCAAGATCGTGTCGTATCCTTCGCGGCCGCCCCACAGCACATAGTTGGCACCGCCGAGCCGATGTGTGGCCTCCAGGCAGTCCCGAACCTGCATGGCCGCCCAGGCAAAGACTTCGGGGTTGGGGTTGGTTGCGGCGCCGGCCATATAGCGCGGGTGACTGAAGAGATTGGCTGTGCCCCAGAGCAGCCTTCGGCCATGCCTGGCCTGCAGTGCTTCCAAGTGATCGACTGCCTCGGCAAAGCTGCGCCGGAAGGATTTGATGTCGCTCGCATCGGCCATGACATCGACGTCGTGGAAGCAATAGAAGGGGACGTCGAGCTTTTCAATGAAAGCCAGCGCCGACTCGCGCTTGAACTTGGCCTGTTGCGCATCGTTGGGACCGGCGTGCCAGGGACGACTGAACGTGCCGGCGCCGAAGACGTCGCTCCCCGGCCAGCAGAATGTGTGCCAGAAGCACACGGCGAAACGCAGGTGATCTTCCATGCGCTTGCCCAGTACGACCTGGTCCTTGTTGTACCATCGATAGGCCAGGTCCTCATGGGTCTCGGGGCCCGCGTAGCGGATGTTTGGGAATGGCGCAAAATAGTCGTTGCTCATAGGGATGTCCTCTGTTACAGATCGCGGAGCCTGTGGTACGCGCCGCGGAAACGGATCCTGTTGGATTCGAGCTGCTCAGCCAACGCCGGATCGGGTTCGATTACATGAGCGACGGGTGGCCTGACAGAAACGGCCGCCGCTGCCGCGCCACTCAGCGCAATCTGCGCGAGCCGGGCCGCGCCGAGTGCCGGGCCAACTTCGCCGCCTTCGAGGTAAACCAGTTGGCTACCGAGTGAGGCGGCCAGGATCGAGCCCCAATAGCGCGAGCGCGCACCACCACCAATCACCGACAGCGATGCGACACGCGTGCCCGCATCCTTCAGCGCTTCCAGGCCGTCGGCGAGCGCGAAGGCGACGCCCTCCAGTACGGCTTGCGCGAGGCGGCCTGGAGAGGTTTCATGACTCAGACCCAGGAACGCACCGCGGACCCGTGGATCGTTATGCGGGGTGCGCTCACCGGAGAGATAAGGCACGAAGATCTCCGCTCCAGCGGCGGGACCGGTCTGCTCCGCCAGCGCGAACAGCGCGGCGGCACCGTCCACGCCCGTCTGGCGCGCGGCCCAGTCCACACAGGAGGCGGCGGAAAGATGCACGGACATCAGGTGCCAAAGCTCCGGCAGGCAGTGGCAGAACGCATGCACGGCGCGCGCCGGATTGGGGCGAAACTCGCGCGTGGCGACGAAGATGACCCCGGAGGTCCCCAGCGAGAGCAGCGCATCACCGTCCGCGACCACACCCACCCCGACCGCACCCGCCGCGTTGTCGCCTCCGCCGGCCACGACCGGTACCGGACCGATTCCCCAGCGTCTCGCCACTTCCGAACGCAGGACTCCTGTGATTTCGCTGCCCTCGTAGAGTGCCGGCATGTGCGCTTCTGACAGACCGCTGGCCTCGAGCATGGGCATGCTCCATCGCCGCGCAGCGACATCGAGCCATAGCGTGCCGGCGCTGTCGGACATGTCGGATGCCTTCTCTCCGGTCAGGCACAATCGGACATAGTCCTTGGGCAGCAGCACGCTGCGCACCTGCGCGAATACATGCGGTTCGTGTTTTCGCACCCACAGCAGTTTCGGTGCCGTAAAGCCGGCCATGGCGATATTCCCGGTGATCTGCCGTGAGTGAGGGACGGCCGCCTCGAGCTCAGCGCATGCGTCGACGCTGCGGCCGTCGTTCCACAGAATCGCAGGACGGAGCGGTTGGTCTTTCGCATCCAGCAGCGTGGCGCCGTGCATCTGCCCGGCAAGGCCAATGCCTTTGATGCCGGCGCGCAGTGCCGGCGGCAACGCGAGCAGGGCGGAATCCGTGGCTGCCCACCAATCGTCGGGTTGCTGTTCAGACCATAGTGGTTGCGGTCGCGAAACCGAAAGCGGCGCAGTGGACTGGCCTAGCAGGCTTCCACCTTCTGACAGCACGATCGCCTTGACGCCTGATGTGCCGATGTCAATTCCGAGGTACATGTCCCGGTGCGCTCCAACTCCCCAATGGGCACACGTTAGCGCTACCATAGCGAGCATGGCAAGTGACCCGGGCGTTATTTGCACATGCTTTAGGATATAAGACACCACATGCGAGAAAGAAACAGGCCGCTTCGTGCAACGCCCAAGCGACGCTTGCGTCAGAAGACGGGGCCGACTGTCGCCGATGTAGCGCGCGCCGCCGGTGTGTCCCCGATGACAGTCTCCCGGGTCGTCAACGGCGAATCCAATGTACTGCCCTCGACTCGTGATGCGGTGCAGAAGGCTATTGGTGCACTCGGCTACGCACCCAACGCGGCCGCGCGAAGCCTGGCCGGGGGCAAGCAATGCAGAATCGCCCTGATCCACAGCAACCCGAGCGCCGCCTACCTCAGCGAATTGCTGGTCGGCAGCCTCGCGCGGGCCGTGTCCGTCGACGTACAGCTGGCCATCGAACAACGCCATGAGCGCGAATACGCCGAGGCGCTCGTGCGTCGCCTCGTGCAGCACAGGATTGACGCCGTAGTGCTCCCGCCGCCGCACTGCGATGACGTGAAATTGCTGGCAGCGTTCCAGCGTTCCGGCATGCCCGTGGCGCAAATTGCCACCGGAAGACCCGCAGCATTCGCGCACGCCGTGGTGATCGGGGATGAGGCGGCGGCGCATGCAATGACGACCCATTTGATCACTCTCGGGCACCGCCGGATCGGGTTCATTGCGGGCAACCCCAACCAGACGACCAGCGCTCTGCGCCGCGCCGGCCATGAGCGGGCGCTGCGCGAGGCAGACCTTGTCGTGGAGGCCGGCCTTGTGGCCCAGGGGGATTTCTCTTACCGCTCGGGACTGGACGCGGCCGAGATTTTGCTCGCCTGCATCCCGCGTCCGACCGCTCTATTTGCAAGCAACGATGATATGGCCGCCGCCGCGGTGGCTGTTGCACACCGGCAGCGGATCAATGTGCCGAGCGAGCTGTCGGTCTGCGGGTTCGACGACAGCGCCATGGCCACCACGATCTGGCCGGAGCTGACCACCATCCGACAACCCGTCCCGGAGATGGCGCGTCGCGCCATTGAGCTGCTTGCAACCTCCGTTCGCAGCCGCTCCGCGACAGCGGCCTTGGTGCCGCAACATGTTTGCCTCGATTTTGAGCTGGTGCACCGCAACTCCGCTGGACCGCCGCCGCGCGGCCCTTGACTTCGTCGGACGACGTGGCATGGTAGCGCTACCACAACGCTAAGATAGGGGGCTTGCGTGACGCCGGACCTGAGCGAGCACGGTAACTTGGGGTTCATCTGCCTGGTCGTCGCCGTGGCAACGATCGGCGGATTCATGTTCGGCTATGACTCCGGCGCCATCAACGGCACTCAGGAAGGTCTTCGGCAGACGTTTGCACTCAGCGCGGCGCAACTGGGCCTCACGGTGAGCGCGCTGCTCCCGGGGTGTGCGCTCGGTGCTTTTCTCGCCGGCCGCTTTGCGGATATGTTCGGCCGGCGAACCGTGATGATGCTCGCGGCCGCACTTTTTATCTTGAGCGCCCTTGCCTCGGGCGCCGCACCCTCCGCCCCGATCCTCGCGCTGGCGCGCTTCATTGCCGGTGCTGCAGTGGGCGCGGCCAGCGTGCTCTCGCCCGCCTATATCAGCGAGGTCACGCCGGCGCGCATCCGCGGGCGACTATCGAGCACTCAGCAGGTGATGATCATCACGGGTCTGACCGGAGCCTTCATCGCCAACTACTACCTCGCCCGTGCAGCGGGTTCCTCGCTCGGCGCTTTCTGGGGCGGCTATGCGGCGTGGCGCTTTATGTTCTGGGTGCAGGCGGCACCCGCCTTGCTGTTCCTGCTGACGTTGCTGGCCATACCCGAGAGTCCGCGCTACTTGGTGGCGAAGGGTCGAACGGCCGAGGCCGAGGATGTCCTGGCGCACCTGCTCGGCCCCTTGACCGCTGCAACTAAGGTGGCCGAAATCCGCGCTTCGCTGGCTCGCGACCATGCGCCGAGCCTCGCCGATATTCGTAGGCCAGGCGGAGGCTGGCGGCCGATCATCTGGGTCGGCATTGGGCTCGCGGTGTTCCAGCAACTCATCGGCATCAACATCGTCTTCTACTATGGCGCGGTACTGTGGCAGGCGGTCGGATTCAGCGAAGCGGATGCGCTGAAGATCAACATCCTCTCGGGTGCGGTCTCAATCCTCGCCTGCATCGTCGCGATCTTGCTGATCGACCGGATCGGCCGGCGCCCACTGCTGCTGATCGGCTCGGTCGGCATCGCGGTGACGCTCGCCACACTGACCTGGTGCTTTGCCCAGGCTGGCCTGCTCAACGGTCATCTGAACCTGCCGCCCAGGGTCGGCACCATCGCGCTGTGCGCGGCCAACCTCTACGTGGTGTTCTTCAACTTCAGCTGGGGGCCCATCATGTGGGTCATGCTGGGCGAGATGTTTCCCAATCAGATGCGCGGTTCCGCACTTGCCGTCGCCGGCGCGGCACAATGGCTCGCCAATTTTGCGGTCAGTTCGAGCTTTCCATGGCTCGCCAAGAGTGTCGGGTTGCCTGCGACCTACGCGGCCTACACCGCCTTTTCGGTGCTCGCGCTGATTTTCGTTTACGCCCGAGTACGCGAGACCAAGGGCGTAGAGCTCGAGGCCATGCCGGGTTGAACATCTCGCATAATGCATGCAGACAGGGCGGGTATTGTCTTCCCTTTCTCGAAACCGTACCTATCGCCACTTCAAGGGCGAGCCGCTCTACACTTTCGGCTACGGTCTGAGTTACACGCGGTTCCAGTACGGCGCAAGGGCGACATCGCGGCACCCATTCGGATGGTTATCGAACGAGCGCGTTTTTCACCCGCTCGGCCTCCTTCTCTTCCTCGTCAAACGCGTCGAGTTGCACACCTGTGACCGACCCGTGTCCGCCAAACAGTGAGCCGGTAGTACCCTTCTCAAAGCGCGCGACCTGGGCAAACAACGCGTTCGTCGGAAGCGGCACATAGCCGACCTGAGTGACATACCTGGTGCTATCCGGCGCGAGCTGGAAGTGGATAAAGCCGCTGACCTCCGATCGGGCCGCTGCGGTCACATTCACGTAGACGAAGAGCGGCCGGGTGAGTGGCTGGTAGGTACCATTCGCAACCGTTTGGGCAGTTGGGCTGACGCAGCCGTGACCACTGTCAATCGCGACCACTTTGAGCTCCTCTTTGTTCGCCTGATAGTACGCGTAGCCAAAGTACCCCAACGCGTTGGGCTCTCCCGCGACGCCCCGTTCGATCACCATATCATCCTCACTCTGCTCGTAGTCGTTCCGGCTGCTCGCTTCGGAACCCACAATGGCCAGGGTGAAGTAGTCAAAGGTTCCGGAGGCTTTTCCCGGCCCGAATAGTGTTAGTGGCTGCGCAGGAAAGCTGCCGCGGATCTGTTTCCATTGGATCACTTTGCCTTCCGCCGCCGGTTCCCATATCGATTTCAATTCGCTCACGGTGAGGCAATTGACAAACGTATTCTTCGGGTTGACCAAGACCGCCAGGCTGTCGAAGGCAACCGGCACTTCGATGTAGTTCACGTGCTGCGCTTTGCACTGCTCGCCTTCGGCGGCTTTGATCGGCCGGGAGGCCCCTGTAATATCGACCTGGCCCGCGCAGAACTTCTTGAATCCGCCCCCGGTGCCCGAGAACTGGATATCCAGTTGAACACCGGGATTCTTGTCGCGAAACGCCGCGGCCATCGCTTGGAAGAGAGGAAACACCGTAGCGGATCCATTAATCGTGATCTTGCCCGATAGCGATCCCGTCGAAGCGACATTGGATTTGTCGCCCGTGCCGCAGCCAGACAACACCTCGATAGTCAGAAAGCCTACGAGACAGAACAGCCCAACCGGTTTGAGAATGCCCATGTTTTGACCCCTACCATCCAATCAATTCCCGCATAATTCGATTCGACAAGCAACCCGTATCCCGCGCTTCCTAGGCGGCAATCGCACGACTTTTTGCAGGTGAAGCCAGCGACGCTTTCTGATTCCGCCGATGAATCCAAGCTGCAATCCTCAGTCTCAATGATGCGGCTTTAGGTGCCGATGCGTGGCTCCGCCGTGGCTGTGAGCGGCGCTGAGCTCGACGCTGATCAAATTCAGCACGCCGTGTCGAACGCCGCGCTCCGCGATCATCTCCTCCGCAAACTCGCGCACCCGCTTTATGGGACCCTTGAGCATCACCGTCTCGATGCATTGATCGTGATCCAAATGGGCGTGCATCGTTGAAACCGTGAGGTCATGGTGAGCGTGTTGAATACTGGTGAGCCGTTCGGCGAGCTCTCGTTCGTGGTGATTGTAAACGTAAGAAAGATTCGCGACGCAAGAGCCCTTCGTATCGCGCTTTTGAGCACTTTGCTGCAAATGGGTGCGCAAGATGTCCCGTACCGCCTCGCTTCTATTCGCATATCCGCGTTCCGCTATGAGCGCATCGAAGGCAGTCGCGAGATTCTCTTCGAGCGATATCGTAAAGCGATCCATTTTAGGCTCCAAAAAAGGGTCGAGCATGCAGTCCCGGACTCATCTTTGCAGTAACTTCGTTCAAAAGCGAGCCGTTGTACTCGTACTATCGCCCAAACTTCTTCGTCACCGTGAACCGCACCATAATGGGTTCCAGTGGATGTTCATGCACGTCGGCTCGGCCATCCGGGTAGGCGTATATCTCATTTTGCAATCGATCGACGTACCAAAATTCCGCCGCCGCCGCATGGGTGTTAATCAGATTGTAGATGCCGAGCCCGGCGCTCCATCCTGCCGAGAATGCATAACGTGCATCGAGGTTCACTTCGGCGAAGCCCTTGCCGTTGACCTGGCCCAAGGCAGTCGGGGCATTGGCGCAGGAGGTGGCGACATCCGGAAAGTCGTGCACCGCGGCGGAGTTCACGCAGGGCCCCGATGAGAGCGGGTAGTTTCCGAGATAGCGAACATTCAAACCGCCGCTCCAGGGACCGAAATCCTTGAGATACAACGCCAAGGAACCGGTAGCGACCGGCGCATCCGTGATGTAGTCGCCCAAGTGTCCCGTTCCATCGTCGAGCGGGTGGGTGAAGCGGGTGTGATCACCCGAGTAGCTACCGTAGAACTCGAGGTGGCGATTGACCTCATAGGTGACGTTAACCTCATAGCCGTATCGACGGCTCGGCGGTCCTGCCGTATCTGCGCCGACGTCCGGATCGATGATGGTCTCGGACTGTTGCCACAAGTTATAAGCCGCAAAGGTAAAGGTGAGATCCCGGCGCACCGCGGCGCGCATGCCTACCTCTTGACCTTCCTGCTTGGATAGCAAATTGGTATGAGGCAAACCCAAATCCACGCTCACATCCTGGTTCACCCCTCGAACGTCCGCGCTGTGAAATCCTCGTCCAGCACTCAAATAGAACTCCAAGTAGTCCAGCGGAGTAAAGATGAGGCTGCCTTTAGGTTGGAACAGGGACTGCCCCACGGCGCCTCGGTTGGTGTACCCTGCCGTTTCGTGCAAGGCCGCGAGATTATCGACGTCGGTGGCGTGCTGATAGTCCTCGCGCACGCCTATTACGCTGCGAAAGAACGAAGTCCAGTGGGTCGTGGCTTGCAGATAGGCACCACCTGCAAACAAACGCACGCGATCGTCGTCGGAGAAGGACACGGGATCGCCGCCTGTCGGTTGCGGCACTTGATCGACACTGGGCGCGCGGCCCACGCCGAGCGAGTCGTAACGCGTGATGATGCCCACAGTGACCTCGTTGGGTATGGACCCAATGGGCATCGGCAGCGTGTAGTTCGTTGACCCGCCAACCACGCGACGATTCTCGAACTGATCTTCCTGATCGCCCACAACCGGATTGAATAGATAATGCGTAAAGTCGTTAAAGATGTGCAGCTGGCTGTATTCTAAATACCCGCTGGTTGTCAGGATTCCGTCCCCCAAATGCGCGTGATATTCAAGCGACAGGCTGCCGCGCTGCGAATGACCGCCGTCCGTGGGATCGAGCGTGCCGAAGCGATTGGGGACTAGCCCTTCCGTAATCGCACGGACCGGAATATCCGTGGTGTTGGTCCAGATCTGGTGATAATACATCGCGGTCGCTGAATACCCGCTCTGCTCATCGCCACCGCTATAGCGGAGCACAAAATTTTCTTTGCGCGCGTCATCCGGCGTCACGAACGGGCCGTCATAATGCTGAACCTCCACCGCCGCCAGGAGGTTTCCTGACTCGAACGCCGTCGAACCCGCGGCCAAGATGCGCTGGAAATCGTACATGCCGACCGTCGCCGACACCTGATCCTCGATCGTGTCCCGGTACCTGACATGGACCGAACCCACCGCGCCGAAGTCACCGATGTTGCTGTAGTACGGTCCTTTGGTATAGGTAATCCCGTCGGCGAGCTCGGGGATCATGAAATTGAGATCAGTGTACCCTTGACCGTGCGCATGGGTGGGTTGATTGACAGGCATGTCGTCGACAAAGGTTGCAAGGTCCGTCCCGTGGTCGAGGTTGTAGCCGCGCAGCAAATATTGGTTCGCTTTGCCCTCGCCACTGTGCAAAGTGACGATGAGACCCGGCACGGTTTCCAAGAGCTGTCCAGGCCGGTACGCCGGGGCGAGCTGGATTTCCTCATCCGCCACCACGCCTTCGCTCGCGCTCGAGGCTTTGCCGATCAGGTCGATGCGGCGCGCCGTCACGGTAATTTCATCGAGGGGGCTCACCGTGGCGGCCGAGCCGCCCGCCTCCGTGGTCAACGCCGGTTCGGCTTGGACCGTCGCACAGGCAACGCCCATTAGGAGCGTGCTTGCGATGGCGCGCTGCGCCGCGGCGGTCTTCATAGATGTCTTGTCCCCTCATTCGAACCGGCGACTCGCCGGCCACACCCAATAACAGTAAGAAGTATGATTAAATCCTCTTACCGATGATACGTTGCGAATCGTCGTTTGGATGCACCCGCATCCAGCAGGGGCAGCGCGATCGCCCCGGTGATCGTCTCGCACCTCGGCTGATTGGAATAGGTCAGCGGCTTCGGGCGCCGAGCCGCGAAATGAGGATGTCGGCTACGCGCAAGGCGTTCGCGATGATGGTCAATGTCGGATTCACAGCACCGATCGAGGGAAAGAAGCTCGCATCGGTGACATACAGGTTATCGAGGTCGTGGGCCTTGCAGTCTACGTCCAGCACTGACGTCGACGGATCGCGGCCGAACACCAATGTGCCCGCCTGATGCGCGGTTCCGCCGATCGGTATGTTCTGTCCCAGATAGATCGAGCGGTCAAAGAGATGCGGATGGATGTCGAGCTTGCCGCACAAGCCCTGGAGCTTCGCCTTCAGGCGCTCGTGCGCCTCGAGGTTGTTCTCCTTCAGATCGAGGACTACGCGCTCGCCGTCGTAGTAAACGCGGTTGTCGCGCCGCGGCAGGTCTTCCGAAGTCAGCCAGAAATCGAGCGCATGACGAGCGATCCAGTCGAACGGCTTTTCCGGAAACCATTGCATGAAGTTCGGCAGTCCTTCGCCCCGGATTTGTACGCCGTTGGATTTTCCGACCATCTGAATGTGCCCGAGGGGATGCTCGCAATCGTCGGCGCCGAAGTAGAAATCGTTTAACCCCAAGGTCTTTTGAAACTTGGTCGGATTCGGCGTTCGAGATACCGCCATCAACACCGAGTTGTTGTGCCTCATGTAGTTGCGGCCCACCAGGCCGGAACTGTTCGCAAGCCCGTTCGGGTGATCGGCATTGGCCGAGCGCAGCATCAGCAAGGCGGACGAGAGCGCCCCGCATGCAACGATCACCAGATCGGCGCCATAGGTGACCACTTCGCCCGCCTGCAATACCTGCACGCCGCTGATGCGGCGACCGCCCGCATCCGTCAGAAGCTTCTCGACGTACGCGTTCGTCGCCATCGTCAGGTTGGGATGGCTCTCGAGCGCCGGATCGACACAGATGACCTGTGCATCCGCCTTGCCATTAGTCAGGCAGGGATAGCCGTCGAAGGCGTCGCAGCGGATGCAGGGTGAATGCGGTAGCGGCTTGCCGTTCGTTTCATCGAGCAAGATGCCGACGGGTAGATGAAAGGGATGGTGTCCTTCGCTTTTCAAGTCATCGAACAACTGCTGAATGCGCGGCTCATGAGTGATCGGCGGGTATTTGTAGGGTTTGGCGCTTGGCGGCTCGGTAGGATCCTCGCCGCGCAGTCCATGAACGTGATAGAGCTCCTCGGCCGCCTGGTAATAAGGCTCGAAAGCCTCGTATCCGAGCGGCCATCCCGGGGATATCCCGTCACGATGCCGAATGTCAGCGAAATCTCGTTGCCGCAATCGCAGCAGCACTGCCCCGTACACCTTGCTGTTACCGCCAACGCAGTAATGCAATCCGGGATGAAACGTCCGGCCGTCGGCGCCGTACCAGGTCTCCTTTGCCTGGTACTTGGCATCGATGAACACCGCTTGAGCGTCCCAGTTCTCCCGCTCGCGGGGCAGATAATCGCCGCGCTCCAAGAGCAGAATCCGCATCCCGGTCTGAGCGAGGCGCCACGCCATGGTGCCGCCGCCCGGTCCGGACCCGACGATGATGACATCGTACCTATCAGCCACCAGTCGCGAATCCCGGATAGAGCGTCATACCGCCGTCGACGAACAAGGTGGCGCCGGTCACGTAATCCGATGCATCGGAGGCGAGCCACGCGGCAGCGCGCGCGACGTCGTCCGGCTCGCCGATCCGCTTGTATGGCACGAGGGTCATGAGGTCGGCATACGCCGCGGGCGTATTCCAGGCCGACGTATTGATTGGTGTGCGGATCGCACCCGGCGCGATGCTGTTGACGCGGATTCGATGGGGTGCCAGCTCCTGCGCGATGCTTCGCATCAGCATATCGATGCCCCCTTTCGAGGCGGCATAGTTCGCGTGCCCCGCCCACGGGATGATTTGGTGAACCGAACTCATGCAGATGATCTTGCCCGCCGCCACCGAAATGGACTCATCGACGCCGCGGCGCTTGAATTCGCGCGCGGCCTCACGCGTGCACAGAAACTGGCCGGTGAGATTGACGCCGATCACCGTATTCCATTGATCCACGGTCATGTCGACGAAGGCGGAGTCGCGCTGGAGCCCCGCGTTGCTGACGACGATATGCAGCGTGCCGAGGTGATCCACGGCCTGCGCGAACATCGCGATGACCTCGTCCTCCTTGCTGACGTCGGCTTTGATCGCGACCGCACGGCGCCCCAGGCTCACGATTTGATGCGCCACGTCCTCGGCTTCGGCGGGATTGGCAACGTAGTTGACGATCACGTCGGCGCCCGCCCGCGCGAGCCCAATCGCGACCGCTTTGCCGATGCCGGAATTCGCGCCGGTGATCAAGGCGGTCTGTCCGGCCAGCGTCACCGGATAGGGCACGTTCGGCACGGGCCGAGAATTCGGGGCGGCGGGTGGCGCAGGGTCCTTTGACGGCTCGCTCATGGTGCACTCCTCCAAATCCACTGGGGCTGCGAGGAGTGTCGCACGGCCATATGTTGTAAGTGCTACATCGTGGCGAGAAACTCCATTGACGAGCGGATCTTGCTATCGTACTGGCACCTGCCCGCGCCGGAGGCTCCTTGCTCAATATCGTCCTCGTGGCCATTTCGCGCTGCCTTTTGGTGCTCTTGTTCCTGCCCTTCAGCGCGCTCGACAAGGTCCTGAATTTCAGTGATGCGCAGGCTCAGGCCTCGATTGCCATAGACAATCGAACCCTGTCGCGGCTCGCGGTCCTCTCAGGCTTCTGCATCGAAGCGGTCATGTCGTTGGGTATCGTCTCCGGGGTTGCCGATCGCGCGGCGGCGCTCGTTCTCGCGGCGTATTGCACCGCCACCGCGCTCCTCTGGAAACAGTTCTGGAAGAGCGGCGATTTTCGACTGCGGGGCCCGAGCCGTGGCCGCGATACGTTCTGGGATTTCCTCAAGAATTTTGCACTGGCCGGCGGCTTCCTGACCCTCACGTTCGCAGGCCATGCGGCGGGCGTCGATGAGTTCCTGCACCATCCGTTCGACTCGTCGCATCCCTATCGAATCATCGCATCGGCGGAACGGGTCGCTGTCGGACCCTGAGTCGTGCGCAACACCGACCTCAGTGCCCGCCGCATCTCCGGCTTCGGCCTCACCTCTCCCGACGCGGACCGGTTGACGGAATTCTACGCGACTGCCTTCGGTGCCCGGCACGTATCGAGCGAACGTGTCACCGGCGCGCAGTTCGAGCGCCAGATGGGCGTGCGCGGCGGTGCTCTGCGCCATACCCTTCGGCTGGGCCGCGAAGCAGTCGACATTGTGCAGTTCGATAGGCCCGGCCGGCCTTATCCACACCCGCTCTCCCCGGGTGACACCGCGTTTCAACACTTCGCCCTCGTCGTCAGCGATATGGACCTCGGATTGGCGCGGTTGCAGGGGGTGCCGGGCTGGACGCCGATCTCGAGCGGCGGCCCGCAACACCTGCCGCAGAGGTCGGGGGGCGTGAGCGCCTTCAAGTTTCAAGATCCGGACGGCCACCCGCTCGAGTTATTGGCGTTTCCCGAACATGCCGTTCCGCCGAATTGGAAGGAGCGCTCGGCGTATGGGATTTTCCTCGGGATCGATCATTCGGCCATCAGCGTGCGCGACACTGCGATCAGCACCGCCTTCTATCAATCCCTGGGCTTTACAGTCACCGCCCAGACATTCAATCACGGCGTGGAGCAGGCGAATCTCGATGGAGTGCCGAGTCCGCAGGTAGAGATCACCGCCTTATCCCTCGCTGCACGAACCCCTCACCTGGAATTGCTGTGCTATCGAGTCGGGGTGCACCTCCCTCGCCAGGTATCTGCGAGCAACGACGTGGCGGCGACGCGCATTACATTGGCCACCGGCGGTCCAGGGAGCGACATCGACGCTGCGCGGCGGCTCGTCGTCGATCCGGACGGTCATCATTTGCTTCTTGTCGCGTGAATCCGCCGCGCGGCAACCGCTAACTCGAGGAGAACTCTGTTGACCACTATCGTTCCTGCCTTACTCGCCCTGCTCTGCGGCGCCGTTTTGACGACGCAAGTCGGCAG
>Ga0181537_10000971_pt1 | contig 26962 bp, 26 predicted proteins | sample PEATcosm2014_Bin_39_FD_119765 | JGI IMG/M metagenome (GOLD analysis project Ga0181537, IMG submission 119765) | Peatland microbial communities from MTU Mesocosm Facility, Houghton, MI, USA - PEATcosm2014_Bin23_10_metaG | ecosystem: Environmental > Terrestrial > Soil > Wetlands > Peat | place...
CACGCTCGCCTGAAGTAACATGCATGGCTCACGGAAGCTGTCGTAATCGCCTTCGGCCAACATCGCTATATGGCTCAAAAACCCGATCCCGGCGTCGCAATTCAGCGCAAGTACTACACGGACACAGCTGCACGTTATGAGCAGATGCACCAGCACGAAGGCTCGGGCGACCCGCTGATCAACAAGTTTGTACTTTCTGTCCTTCACATGATTGATGCGCGCTCCGTTCTGGATGTTGGAACCGCCACCGGCAGGGGACTTCGGGATTTAAGGCAGGCCATTCCAGACGGTTTCGTTTGCGGGGTTGAGCCCGTCGCGGCGCTGCTCGATCAGGCCGTGCAAAACACCAACGCTGCCAGCGGTTCGCTCGTGCGAGGCAGTGGCGCAGCGTTGCCCTTTGCCGACGCCAGTTTCGACGCCGTCTGCGAATTCGCCGTCCTTCATCACGTCCCCGAACCGAACGCCGTCGTCAAGGAAATGCTGCGTGTGGCGAAAAAAGCCGTCCTTATTTCTGACAGCAACCGGTTCGGCCAGGGCTCCCGTGCCGCCCGTCTGCTGAAGCTCGGCCTGTACAAGAGCAAATTGTGGGGTGCCTACACCTTCCTTCGCACCTCCGGCAAAGGCTACCAAATCACGGAAGGCGACGGCCTCGCCTATTCCTACAGCGTCTACGACTCCTTCCACCTTTTGACGGAGTGGGCCGACCGCATCATCCTCTATTCCGGCGTAGACAAAACAAACCCAACCTGGGCCCACCCCCTCCTAAATAGCGGCGCAGCCCTGATCTGCGCCGTGAAGGATTCGTAGACCAGTTGGCCTCCATAGCATTGCTGGCGTTTTGCCTGTGGCTCGTCTCTGCTTTTTGGTCCTGCTCCGTGAACAAAGCCGCCGCTCCCTATCAGCTTAAAGCCTTTAAAATCAACACTTATGAATCCGCATCAAAACAAAGAGCTTTAACTAGCTGTAGAATGAACACTTGTGAAAAACAGGGGGAGAGGGGAGCCAGTGGATGCGCTCCGGGGTTACTGGTGGCTAAAACAAAAAAGGGGAGAAACGAACCGGCCCAGCCCTCAATCCCCTAAAGGGATCCTCGGTTCGCTTCCCCCACTGCCTTTGCTAGTGCATCTCGCAAGCCAACTCTAACTCTTTTGTTTTCTATTTCTTGTCACCAAACAGCTAAGTAAAAAGGTTCAACACCCTTGAAATTTTACCCGTCATCCAGAATAGCCAGCCTGGGCTGCTGCCTTGCGTACCCAATCCATTGGGAGCTCTGTAACCGTGGCTAGCCGGAAATGAATCTGACTGAACAGCCCTGGGGGGGTTCCCCTGGGGAATCGTGCCCAAGCTGCTGGACCCTGACTTTAACCCCAATTACTCGCAACGGATGGATTTTACACGCGCTACAAAGTTCGATCTGAGCGCCGCGGGCGTCCGTATTCTGGCTGAGCGCGATGTGTTCGCACCAGATTCGAGGTGCGCCTTCGTTGTACCCACCGATCTAGCGTTCGGCCCCGCGCGAAGGTACGGCACGCACAGGGAGGCGGCGGCCGAAAAAGGAATTCGCATTTTTCGCAAGATGGACGAAGCCCTCCATTGGGTTCTCGCCAAAACAGCCGGCTCAAAGGGATTTCCCGCGTATTTGAATACGATTTTCATCGCGCCCTGAGCTTAAAGTTAGCCGATTCGCCGATTTGACCCGGCCGAATCCTCCCTGATATTGTGGGAAGTTATTCTGGCCTCAGTGTCTCCGCTGAGCGCCGGAGCCTGCATACCGCGGGCATGCCTGCCTGCCGCAGGCGAAGCTCCTGTGGAGGGAGCGTTTTCTTCATGGGCCTGACCAAACTGGTTATTCGGGGAGCGCGCCAGCACAACCTGAAAAATATAAGCCTCGAAATTCCGAGGAACACCCTCACGGTCATCACTGGCCTTTCCGGTTCCGGCAAGTCTTCGCTGGCCTTTGACACCATCTACGCCGAGGGCCAGCGCCGCTACGTCGAATCGCTTTCCGCCTATGCCCGCCAGTTCCTCGACCAGATGGAGCGGCCGGAAGTTGACGTGATCGAAGGCCTTTCTCCCTCGATCGCGATCGAACAAAAAACGACGACGCGTTCCCCGCGGTCCACCGTCGGTACCGTCACGGAAATTTACGACTATCTGCGCGTCATTTACGCTTCCGTCGGCACGCCGCACTGCCCCAAGTGCGGGAATGCCATCGCGCGGCAGTCCAGCGAGCAGATCGTCCAGGCCATTCTGAACGGCGAGCTCTGCCAGACTGACGACCGCATCATGATCCTGGCACCAATCGTCCGCGGACGAAAAGGCGCCTATCGCAAAGAGCTGGAAAAACTTGCCCAGGATGGCTACGTCCGGGTGCGCATCAACGGCGAGCTGGTTCCTCTGGATGTGACGCCAAGCCTCGACAAGCGCAAGAATCACACCATCGAGGTTGTTATAGACAGGCTGCTCGTCAAACAAGGCATCGCCGCGCGCCTCGAGCAGTCCATCAACACGGCGCTGAAGCTGGCGGGCGGCCTGGTTACCGTCGCCGTTGTCGGAGGCAAAGAGCACGTTTTTTCAGAGAAGCTGGCCTGCGCGGATTGCGGAATCTCCGTTCCGCAGCTGGAACCGCGTTCCTTCAGCTTCAATTCGCCTTACGGCGCGTGCCCGGCATGCAACGGCCTCGGCTCCAAATACGATTTCGATCCCGCCAAAATTATCAGTGATTGGACACGCCCGCTTTTCGACGGCGGCCTCGGCCCCGGCAGCAGTTCAGCGATACTCAAACGCACCCTGGAACTCGCCGCATACGCCTATCAAATCAATCTGGAAACGCCTTTCGAGAAGTTTCCGGCGAAGATCCAGAATCTCCTGTTGTACGGCTATCCGCCATCAAACAGTCGCAGCGGTTTGGAAGAAAAGGAATCTCCTAGCAAGAAAGGCTCGGGCGAAAAGGCCTTTCGATTTCCCGGCATCCTGAAATTCCTGGATCGCAACTTCGCGGAGTCTAATTCCGACTCCTACCGCGAGTGGATGACGCAGTACATGTCCGCCACGCTTTGTAATGTCTGCCACGGCAAACGCCTGCGCCCCGAATCGCTGGCCGTCAAGCTTGCCGGCTATTCGATTGCCGACTTCACGGCCCTATCTCTTACGGCCGCGCGTCCGACCGTGGACAAGATGCTCGCGCAGCTGACTCCCCGCCAGCGCGAAATCGCAGGCCGCCCGCTGGAAGAAGTCGCCGAACGCATTGAATTCCTCCTCGCGGTGGGCCTCGGATATCTCAGCCTGGACCGTTCCGCCGCCACGCTTTCCGGCGGCGAGGCGCAGCGGATCCGCCTCGCAACGCAAATTGGTTCGCGTCTTCGCGGCGTTCTTTATGTACTGGACGAGCCCTCTATCGGCCTTCACGCGCGCGACAACGACCGCTTGCTCGGCTCGCTCGAACAACTGCGCAATCTTGGAAACACGGTGCTTGTCGTCGAGCACGACGAAGACACCATCCGGCGGGCCGATTTCGTAGTGGACCTCGGCCCTGGCGCGGGCAACGCCGGCGGCTATCTGGTCGCGCAAGGCAAGCCCGAGCAAATCGCCGCAAGCGCCGAATCGCTCACCGGCCGCTATCTCAGCGGCGCATTGAAAATAGCGATCCCGGAAAAGCGCCGCAGCCCCAACGGCAAAGCGATTCAAGTTTTGGGAGCCACGGCCAACAACCTGAAGGACGTGGATGTCACGATTCCCCTCGGATTGCTCACGGTGGTCACGGGCGTCTCCGGTTCGGGCAAATCCACGCTCGTCAACGACATTCTTTATCGCGCGCTGGCGCAAAAACTCTACCGCTCCATGGAGCCGACGGGCGCCCACCGCGAAATTCTCGGCGTGGAACACATTGATAAGGTCATTGAAATCGATCAGGCGCCTATTGGACGAACGCCGCGCTCGAATCCCGCCACATACACCGGGGTTTTCGCGCCCATACGCGATCTCTTCGCCATGCTCCCGGAATCACGCGAACGCGGCTACCGGCCCGGCCGCTTCAGCTTCAACGTAAAAGGCGGCCGCTGCGAAGCCTGCCAGGGCGACGGGCTACGCCGCATCGAAATGAATTTCCTGCCCGACGTCTACGTGATGTGCGAAGTTTGCCGCGGCAAGCGCTACAATTCGGAAACGCTGGCCGTCCGCTACAAGGGGCACTCTATCAGCGACGTCCTGAACTTGCCTTCCACCGACGCGTTAAAACTCCTCGAAAATATTCCTCAGATTCAGCAAAAGCTTTCGACGCTGGTCGAAGTGGGCCTCGGCTATGTCACGCTGGGCCAGTCCGCCACGACACTCTCCGGCGGCGAAGCCCAACGCATCAAGCTAGCCCGTGAACTTTCCAAGCGCCAAACTGGCCGGACTCTCTACATCCTCGACGAACCCACAACAGGCCTCCATTTTGACGATGTGCGCAAACTCCTCGATGTGCTCCAGCGCCTGGTGGGTCTCGGCAACACAGTCCTAATCATCGAGCACCACCTCGACGTCATCAAACAAGCTGACTGGATCATCGACCTCGGCCCAGAAGGCGGCGAAGGCGGCGGGCGCATCGTCGCCCAAGGCACTCCGGAGCAGGTAGCCCGCACAAAAAAGTCCTACACCGGCCAGGCGCTAGCCCGCGTCCTGGGCATATCCAGCAATGGCAACCACAATGGCGCCGCCAAGTAGCGCGCGGCCAGGCGTACTCTTTGTTTGCAGGAGTGCAGCACGGCTGCGTCTCCGTCCGGCAAGTTCACAGAAGCTTGGTATTGCGTCTGGTGCGCGCTAAAGTATCCGAGACTCCATGAGCATATACTCCACGCAGCCACTCACCTTTGGAGCGGTTACCACTTACCCGCTCTCTTCCAGAAAGAGCAAAGTAAGCGTCCGCGATTTCGCCAAGCCCGTCCCCGCAAACTCTTCCTTGACGAAATTCCTGGATTCGCTGCCGAGTTTCCTAGCCGCCGAAGATTTGCGCAATGTTCTCTCCGCAATCCACCACGCCCGCAAAAAGCGCGCCCCCATCCTCTGGGGAATCGGCGGCCACGTGATCAAAGTCGGCCTCGGCCCCATACTCATCGACCTGATGCGGCGCGGATTCATTTCCGGCATCGCCATGAACGGCGCCGCGCTCGTTCATGATTTCGAAATCGCGCTCGTTGGCAACACTTCCGAAGACGTGGAAGCCGGCCTGGACGCCGGCAAATTCGGCATGGCCGAGGAAACAGGCAAGTATGTGATCGAGTTTGCGAAACTCGCTTGGCGTCTGCGCATCGGCTACGGTGAAGCAGCGGGCCAATTCCTGTCGCACGGCATGCTCAACGCCAGGCACGCCGATTCCAGCGTCCTTCTCGCTGCCTACAAGCATCGAATTCCCGTGACCATTCACGTCGCTATCGGCACCGACATCCCGCACATGCATCGCGTCGCCGACGGGGCGGCCCTAGGCGCGGCCACGCACTATGACTTTCGCCTCTTCTGCGCGCTCGTGAAACAGATGCATTCCGGCGGTGTCTACCTGAACTGGGGATCTGCCGTGCTCCTCCCCGAAGTTTTTCTGAAAGCTGTAAGCGTGGTCCGCAATCTCGGCGTGCCGTTGAAGCCAATCACCACCGCCAACTTCGACTTTATCCAGCACTATCGCCCGTTGCAGAATGTAGTGAAGCGTCCGACTGCATCAGACGGCGGCGGCAAATCGGAATCGCGCGGATACGCCATCACAGGACATCACGAAATCCTCATGCCGTTGGTAGCTGCCGCGCTGGCCGCAGGGTGGCCGAGACAGTCACGCGGAACGAAACGATGACCCTCTTCGACGACAACTCGTTCGTTCCGCCTGAACAGGAGCAGCCTTCGCCATCTCCCGAGGAGCCGGCCTCCAGCGATGTTCCACTCGCCGGCGATCCCATCAACTTCGCTGGTAGCCATCCTGCCGAGACAAATCCAGCAGGGGCCCTTGCATACCAAGCCCCTTTGCAACCATCCTTGCCCGAAGACTTGCGCATCTCGTGGTCCTGGGTGCATCTCATTTTCTTTCTTGTGTTTGCGTTTGTGGCCGTAGCCATTCTTCCTCTTCTGGTTTCGATCCCTTATCTCCAGGGCAAGCACATTCCGCCGCAGGAAATGGAGCGCTATCTCTATTCCATTCCGCAATTCGTAATCGGCTCCACGTTCCTCACCTTTGGCGCGATTCTCTTTTTTCTGTACATCACACTGGCGGTCCTTACAGGACAACCGTTCTGGCACACGCTGGGCTGGAGAAAACTCACCAACCCCGATTCCCACCTCACCGCCAAGCCGTGGATTTATTTTTTGAGCGGTTGCGTGCTTTCCATCATTGCGGCCATGGTTGGTTCACGCGTTCACACGCCCGAGGACATGCCCATCGAGGCGCTGCAGAAGAGCAAGACCGGCTTGATGCTCATGATGGCCATGGCCGTGGCTATTGCTCCGCTCGTCGAGGAAACTGTTTTTCGCGGTTACCTGTACCCCGTCCTGGCGCGGATTATTTCCGGCATCACGCGCTCTTTCGGGATGGAATTCGCGCGCGCGACTCACGCGGGCGTTGTTTCGAGCATCCTGCTAACGGGCGTTCTTTTTGGCCTGCTGCACGGCGCGCAACTGGCCTGGACCTGGGGAATCGTAGGCGTGCTCATTTTCGTAGGCGTCACATTTACGTATGTGCGCGCCCGCACGGGGACGGTCGTTGCCAGCTATTTCATGCACCTCGGCTACAATTCGCTGATCGCCATCTTCACCGCCATCGGGACTCACGGTTTTACCAGGATTCCGCCGATTCACTGAGCGATTCGTTTTCTGCGCCGAGCTTCGCTAGAATTATTTGTATCGAGGTCACAACAGGAATGTACGTAGCACAACCCATCGAATGGACAGACCGCGGCGTGGTGATGTTGGACCAGCGGATGCTTCCGGCGGAAGAAGTCAGCTACACGTTCACCGGGTATAGGGAAGTCGCCAAAGCTATACGGGACATGGTGATTCGAGGAGCGCCGGCCATTGGCGTGGCCGCCGCCATGGGTGCGGCGCTGGGTGTTCTACATTCTTCCGCGACATCCGTCGAAGCGCTGCGTGAAGAATTTCCCGAGATTTGCGATACGCTTGCGAAAACCCGCCCAACGGCCGTTGATCTCTTCTGGGCACTGGAACGCATGAAGCGCCGCTTCGCGGAACTCGCCACCCAAAGCTCGGACCTCGCGAAAATAAAACAAGGAATGGTTGCAGAAGCGCAGCAAGTGCATCTGGAAAAGAAAGCCACCGACGAGGCAATCGGCAGTTTTGGCGCGGAATTCATGCCGAGCGACGGCCAGGTCATGACGCAGTGCAACGCCGGAGCCCTTGCTACGGGAGGGATCGGCACAGCGCTTGGCGTGATCCGCGTCGCGTTTCAGCAAGGTAAAAAGCTGCACGTCCTGGTGCCGGAAACGCGGCCCTATTTGCAAGGCGCGCGTTTGACTGCCTGGGAGCTGCATCGTGGCGGCATTCCGCTGACGCTTATCACCGACAATATGGTCGGCCACTTTTTGAAGACCGGCAAAGTAGGAGCTATCGTCACTGGCGCGGACCGCATCGCCGCCAACGGCGACACCGCCAACAAAATCGGCACCTACCAAATCGCGGTGCTGGCCAAAGAAAACAAAGTGCCCTTTTACATCGCCGCCCCCGTCTCGACGTTCGACCTTTCGATGCCCGACGGCGATCACATTCCCATCGAAGAACGCACGGCCGCTGAAGTCACGCACATCCAGGGCGTTCGCATCGCGCCCGATGTCCACGCCGCACATCCCGCATTTGACGTTACGCCGGCTCGTTACATCGCCGCCATCTTCACAGAACGTGGCGTGGCGCGCGCCCCCTACACGGAATCGTTGCAGGCCCTGGCCTCTTCCGGACAATCCGCTGCAGTGGCTTTGTAGTTCGACCTCGGCGAGCTATGTACTGGCCGCAGCCAGCCTGAGGGGAGGCTTCTGATTGGCGGTTTCTTCTTTTCGCTAGACCGGCCGGATCGCCATGACCACTCTTTCCCGGCGGCTGAAAAGCGCGAAGAAATTCAGGATCTGTTTCCAGGGAAAATATTTTTGGGTGAGCAACGCCATACCACGCGCCGCCTCTTCTCCCGATATGATTTCAGCGCGGCCATCGGCCCATGCGCCGGTCACCTCGCCGCGCATGGTGCAGGGAGCGACCCTGACGCGGCCATTGTTGCGAATGCGTTTCACTTTTCCCGTGTTGCCGATGGTATAGAAAAAAAGACGCGCTTCGGGACCGGAGAGATCAGCCGTTGGGTCCGCGGCGAACCACACCGGCGTTTTCACGCCTTCGCTGTTCTTCTTAAAGGTTTCGAGGCTGATGTATTTCTGACCGCGTAGGGCAGCAAATCCCATGGCATCGCTCCTGCCTGTTCGATGCGCGCCATTGTATATAAGAGACAAAGAGCAGGCCAGGCATTCGTGCCTGCCGCTTCTCTTTATTGTGAAAATAAGAAGGGCAGACCCTTAAAGAGCCTGCCCCGGCCGCAACAGCAATTTGCACTTTTTACTTCGCGCGCACGTAGGTGACGTCCTCGGTGAACGCATCCTTCTGATCCTTGTGGAAAGTCCACGTGGTTTTGAAATGATTGGCGTCAATCAGGGTGTATACCGCGTGGTGCATGTAGCCGGAATCAGGAGTTTTCAAATTCGTTATGCTGGCAAAATCAAACTTCAGGGTTTTCGTTTCCGGCGAGTACGTGGCCACCATCGTTGGCTGATTGCCCGCCATGCAGTAGTGCGTCAGCTTCAACTGGTCGCCGTCGACATAATAGAGCGTAATCATCTCGACCGGCTTGCCGTCGTCGACTATGTTGACTCGCTCGAGCAAAGCTGAGCCGGCGCTGGTCAATTCCAGATCCAGCGTGGCCTTGTTGGTGTTCGACTTTTCCGTTTCCCAGTGACCCACGAGCGATTTCATTTGCTCGAAGGCCGCGGAGCCGCTGCCTCCGGCTTTCGCAGTGGCGCCGGCGAAAGCCCACACCAAAAGCAAGGCCGCGGTTGCTGCCAAAACTTTCGTTCCGTTTCTCATTTTCATGATTCCTTCCTTATTTTATTTGTAAAGAATTCAACCACTCGAAACCTATTACGCAGCGGGCGGCGCTGCCTGTTTGCCGCCGAATTTTTGCGTGCAGACTCCTACAATGATTCCTAGAAGCATTCCCGGCAGCAGGATGTCCCAGAACAGCGCCCTTCCCGCATGAAGTATCACCAAGAGACTCAGAACGGCCGCTATCACCGCTCCCGCGAGTATTCCGAACAGCATCGAATGGACCTTTTGACTGAAATATCCGATCGCGACTCCGGCGATGAGCCCCTTTAAGAGAGAAAACGCAATCACGCTGCCCATCAGAGGGGAGAGGGAAGGCTCCAGGAAGCCGCTCAGGCCATCCAGCAGCCCGAGCGTGCCTCCCACAGCCAGCCCCAGCATGGGTTTCGTAAGGCTCATGGAGTTCTCTACCGTGCGCGCGTCTGGCCCAAGGGCAATCTCACTTCGCATTGGGATCGGCTTGCATGACGCCAAAAAGATTGCCTTCGGTATCTTCGCAATATGCGAAGTAGCCCACGGTTGGAATCGGCGTCTTCGGCATGACCGGTTTTCCGCCGGCTTTCACGACCGCGGCGACTGCGTTATCCACCGAATCCACGCCAATCGTGTTCGTGGTTACGGCGACGGGCCCGGGCTTCCTCAACATACCGCCGTTGATGCCCACCTCGCCTTCCTTACCGGTGATCACCATCCAATACTCCATGGGACCCGGCCACTTATCGAACTTCCAGCCAAAAACTTTCCCGTAAAATGCAGCGGCGCGTTCGGGTTCCGCTGCGGGTATCTCAAAGTGAATGACTCTAGACATAGTGCTCCCTCCTTGGATTTACAAGCAAAACTTTGGACGATGGCTTTTGGGTGTTTGTTTAACGCGCGGCTGCGGCGGTGGTCGAGGGCGCGCCGAACCGCTGCGTTGCAAAGCCAACGATCATGCCGACGATGCTGCCGGGAAGAATGATTTCGAAGTAGTAGCCATGCTGCATGTAGGCGACCAGAAACGCCAGCACGCACCCGACCGCCAATCCGAACAATATGCCGAGCGGCACCGAATTGACTTTGCGCGCAAAGATTCCCGCGGCCACGCCCGCGATCAAACCCTTAAGCGACGAGCCCACGACAATGCCCGCAATTTGCGCGCGAACCGCGGGGGTGAACCAGGCCGTCCCGCCGTCGATGGCTCCCAGCAGAGCGCCAAGGAGCAAGCCGAGCAGAATCTTGTTCATGTACTGCCTCCTCTTTTGTCTTCTGAAGTTCCTTACAACGGAACCTGAAAATCCTTTAACGCTAGCGCTTCAAAAACAGCACAAGGAGCACACGCATCACCAAGTACGCCAGAATCAGCAGGATAAAGAAGCGATAGCGGCGGTAGAAACGGCCAAATTTGTCCAAAATGCTCTCGCGAAGCGCTCCGACAGCCTGGCCGTCCAGATAGCGCGAAATGTCCAGGCCAAATTCCTGCACCGTGGAATAACGCGAGCCCGGCTGCTCAGCACAAGCTTTCGCGCAGATGGCTTCGAGCGAGCGGTCGAGATGCGGGTTCAATCCAGACGGCGTACGCTGCGTCAGGATGAAACGCAAGAGCGCTCCGAGCGAAAAGATATCGCTGCGCGCGTCCAGTGCTTCGATTTCGCCGCGAGCCTGCTCGGGAGACATGTAGCCCGGCGTGCCCATCACGGTGCCGTGTCCGGTGATTACAGAGCTTGTTGTGTCGCTGTTTCCATCGTTCGGCTTTTTTGGCTTCTCGTAAATCGTCACTTCATGGTCCGCGGGCGCGGCAGATTCCGCTACTTCGCCATGCAGAATTTTTGCCAGGCCCCAATCCATTACCAGCACCTCGCCAAATGGACCGACCATGATATTCGCGGGCTTCAGATCGCGGTGAAGCACGCCGCGGGCGTGCGCAAACGCCGCGGCATCGCAAACCCGTGAAAATAGCCGCAGGCGATCGTGCAGGGATTCGACGGTCGCGATGAATTTGTCGAGCCTCTGCCCCTCGACAAATTTCATGGTGTAGAAGACGCGCCCATCGGCGAGCGTGCCGACGTCGTGAACCGGCACGATACCGGGGTGTTCGAGCCGCGCCAGCACGCGAGCCTCGCGTATCAAGCGGTTCGCCAGATCGCCGTCCGTGCCTGGGACATCGAGCACTTTCAGCGCGACGCGGCGCTCCAGCTTTTGGTCCTCTGCCGCGTACACTACGCCCATGCCGCCGCGAGCCACGCGTTCGAGCAGACGATAGCGCGTGCCAAGGAGGTCCGGCTCGTCCGCGCCGGTGCGGAGCCGCTCGAGCGCTTTGTCAGATAAAAACTTCATTTTGCTTCCCAGCCGAATACCGCGCGTGCTTCACGCAGAAATTCCTCCTCGGTACTGCAGATTTCCCGCAGGCGCTCGAGCGCGATGCGGCGAAATTCGCGCCGAGCCCAGGCCAGCGCGTTGGTCACGTCGGTCGCGGGGATTCCATATTCGGCCGCTAGTTTGTCGTAGGAAATCGTTTCGTCACCCGACAGATCATATTCCTCGAAGAGGCGAAAAGTTCTTTCCCGCTCGCCCGTATCGCAATACTTCTTCAAATCCTCAACGGCGAGTTCGAACAGACCGCGCACCCATTCCTTTTCGAAAAACTCTTCCAGCGATTCGGGGGAAGGAATCGCGGCCGGATCCATCACGGCACCGCCTAGTTCTTCCTCGGCGCCGGCGAAATCCAACGCCACATGCGAGAAGGAGCCTCCGCGCTTCAGACGCTTTGCGGCCTTGTCTTCGTTCATCACATAGCTGTCCACGCAGACGCGCAGAAAAGTTCGCAGGCGGCTTTTTGCCGGCTGATATTTGTCCAGCAAGCCGCGCTCAATCAGTTGCACAAAAAATCCTTGTGTGAGGTCTTGCGCATCATCCAGCGGGCGATTCCACCGCAGCCGGACGTACTTGTAGACCGGCTTCCAATATGCGGCGCAAAGCGTGTCCATTGCCCGTGCGCGCTCGGCTTGATCGCCGCTCCGCGCCGCATCAATGACCGACCATCGCGTCGGAGGAAATCGCTCGCCGCCTTCCGGCACTCGATCTTCGCTCATCGGATCAGCCGAAAATATTGGTGTTCAAAAAGTCGTTGCGGAATTTGCCTGGAGGGTCGAATTTCCGCGCCAAGGCTACAAACTGGTCCATTTTTGTATAGATCGCACGCAGCGTTTGAGGTGAAGTCGTAAACAATTTTCCCCAATGTGGCCGAGCTCGAAATGGAGCCAGTTCTTTTTCAATGATCGGCAAGAGCTTGCTGACGGCGGGCCAGTCCTGTTTCCATGTGAAGTGTATCGTGACGCAAGATTGGTTGAAGCAGGGGCTCATCCACAGATCATCGGCAGCGATGGCGCGAATTTCGGTGATGAGCAGGTGCGGCGTGATTTCGTCGCGCAGCCGCTCGACGGCCAGAATGGCTTCCACAGCGTGCTGGCGTGGCACAAAATATTCTGATTGCAGTTCCTTGCCGGCGCTTGGCGTAAAGCCCATGCGAAAGTGTGGCAGGCGTTCATACCACGGTCCGGGAACGCCCATCTGTTCCGTGCAGTTTTCGGCGGAGAGCTCCGCGATCGGATGAAGATTTTTTGTGGCGCGCTTGGCGCCAAAGAATTCCGGCGGTGCGGAGGGCTGGTCTTTTTCTACGCGGCTTTTCAGCCAGACTTCGCTGAAGAGCCCTTTCTGCCAGTCGGTGAAGAGGCTGACACTGTAGGCGCTCGATTCGATTTCGTCAAAATGCTCCTTCATCGCGCCGAAGGAAAGTCCTTCGTAGACGTACTGGTGCATCATGTAGGTTGGCTGAATGTCGAGCGTGACTTTTGTAATGACGCCAAGCGCGCCAAGCCCGACGACCGCTCCCCGGAAGAGTTCGCCGTCGTGCTGGCGCGAAAGCTTGACCACGTCACCGGATGCCGTCACCAGCTCCAACCCGGAGACCGCTGTTGCGAGATTACCGTTTTTTTCGCCGGAGCCGTGCGTTGCCGTCGTGCAGGCTCCTGCCACGGAAATGTGCGGCAGGGAAGCGAGATTGTGCAGCGCAAACCCTTTGGCGTCGAGTAGCGGAGAGAGTTGACCGTAGGTGATGCCCGCATCCACGGTGACGGTGAGCGTCTGGGAGTCAAGCGAGACGATTTCATCCAGTGGCTTCAACGAGAGGAAACCGTCCTTGCTGTCGGCGATATTGTTGAAGCAGTGGCGTGAGCCGAGGACTTTTAGCTTGGGCTGTTTCTTGACGAAGGCAGGGATTTCGTCGAGAGACTTGGCGGTGTGGAGATTTTCAGTGCTGTATTCAAGATTGCCGGCCCAGTTTGTCATCTTGTCTGCTCCTGCCCAGGACATGAGGCGCAGGATGGCGGGGCTGGCAATCGTGGCCGAGGAAAGCTTGAGAAAAGTGCGCTTGTTCATGGCGACCAGAGTGTCCTTTTCAATTTTGCAAACCGCGTCATCGTACACCAAAACCTCACAGGCAGGAGCGCCCTTCGCGGCTCAGGAAAAGCCTGTGTGCTACTCACTCTGTGCGGAGGGCGACGAGGGGATCGATCGCGGAAGCGCGCCGCGCGGGAATGTAGCCAGCGAGAAGAGCGACCGCCAGAAGCAGCAGCGACACTACGGCAATGGTGGGGATATTCGTGGGAGTGAGGCCGAAGAGCAAGCTGGAGAGGAAGCGGCAGGCGGCGATGGCGCACGGAATTCCAATGGCGAGGCCGATGAGGGCCAATGCCAGAGTTTCCCGCAGAACAATCCACAGAACGTTTCCGCGCTGAGCGCCGAGAGCGACACGAATGCCCATTTCGCGCGTGCGGCGGGTGACGGTGTAGGACATCAACCCGTACAAACCGATCGAGGCAAGCAGGAGGGCCAACACAGCGAAGAAGCCTGAGAGGAGCGCGATGACGCGTTCTTCGGCGAGCTGGCCGCTGACGACTTCGGCAACGGTTTTTGTGCTGTAGGCATATTCGTGGCCGAGGGAATCGATCTCCCGGCTGATGACTTTGGCGACGGCATCGGGAGATTCGGCGGTGCGGACAATGAGGTTGCCCCAGGTGCGCGGAAATTGAAGCGCTGAGAAGTAGAGAACAGGCCGGGAGGCGTCGCGAAGATTGATGACGCGGGCGTCGGCGACGATGCCGATGATTTGGACGTTCTGGAAGTCGGGCATGACACCGAAGTGGACGGCTTTCCCGAGGGCGTCGCCGGCCGGAAAGAGCTGGCTGGCGAGCGCAGCGCTGACGACAGCGACGTGCGGATGATGATCGTCGTCGACATCGTTGAAGATGCGGCCCTGAAGCAACGGGATGCCGAGTGTTTGGAAGAAGCTGGGTGAGACTTCGCTGGCGTTGGCGTCGAGGTTTGCAATGGCGGGATCGGCGGAGGCCCGGGAAACGGTGTCGTGCCAGGCTTGCGGCTCCGGAATCGAGAGTCCGGAAAAGCTGGCAGAGGTTACACCCGGGAGCGCGCTGACACGGCCGAGAACCTCTTTATGGTAGGCGATGGCATTGAGATTTTGATAGCCGCCTGGGCGGGGATAGAGACTGATTTGCAGCACGCTTTCTTTGCGAAAACCGAGATCGAGATGGCGGAGTTTTTCAAAGCTGCTCACGAGGAGGCCAGCGCCGAGAAGGAGAACCATGGAGAGAGCTATCTGAGTGACGATGAGAGCGCGGCCGAGTTTGCCGGAGCCGGCGCTGAAACCGCGTGCGCCCTGCTGGAGAACAGCGGCGGGATCCTGGCAAGAGGCGCGCCAGGCGGGGGCGAGGGCGAAGAGAATTCCCGTTAGCACGGCGACGGCCATCGTGAGAAGGAGGACACGAGGATCGGGGTTGAGGTCAAACGAAACGGGAACCTCGTTGTGACGCGTCATGAGGAGGACGAGAAGACGGCTGCCCCAGTTGGCAAAAGCGAGGCCGAGGAGAGCGCCGGAAAAGGAAAGGACCAAGCTTTCTGAGAAGACTTGTTGCGCGAGGGACCAGCGGCTGGCGCCGATTCCGACGCGCACGCCGAGTTCATGGCTGCGAGCGGCGGCGCGAGCGAGCATCAGGTTCGCGAGATTGACGCAGGCCAGCAGGAGGATGAGGGCGACGATGGCGGCAAGGATATAAAGCGGACGAACGAACCTGAAGCGAAGACCAGTAGAGAAACCTTTGGCGGCGGGAGTGATCTCGAGGCCCATGGAGAGAAAGCGATCGCGGCGGGGGCCGGGAGTATGGGTGGAGGCGGTGGCGCGGAGGACGTCGGGCCAGACGGGCTCGAGCTGGGCGCGGGCTTGCTCGATGGTGACGCCGGGTTTGAGGCGAGCGGTGACAAAAATCCAAAGCAGAGCACGATTTTCGAGGTTGAAGTCGTTGCCTTCAGCAAGCGTAGGGAAGGCGGTGATGGGGATTGTGATATCCGGCGGCTCGCCACTGGTCATTCCGGCAAACCATTTGCGCGTGACGCCAACGATGGTAAAGGGATGGCCTTCGATGCGGATTTGTCTGCCGAGGACGTCGAGCGCACCGGCGTAACGGCGCTGCCAGAAGGCATACCCCAAGACTGCGACTTGGGAGGATGTGCCGCTATCGGGATCGGAGTCGGCGGGAATGAAGAGACGGCCGAGAAGAGGAGTTGCGCCCAACTCCGAGAAGCAGTTGCCGGAAACGCTCGTGATGTGTTCGCGGGAAAAAACACCGTTGGCTTCGATGTTGAGCATGCCGCCGCCGCCCCAGCCGACGAGGCCGGTGAAAACGCGCTGGTAGCGTTCGAGTTCGCGGAGCATGGGATAGGAGAAGGGTACTTTGGCGTCAGGGCGAGTGGCTTTGAGCTGAACGAGTTGTTCGGGATGCTGGACGGGGAGGTCGCGCAGGAGGAGGACGTTGATCAGGGTGAAGATGGCGGTGTTGGCGCCGATGCCGAGGGCGAGGGAGAGGATGGCGACTGCGGTGAAGACGTGAGATTTCAAAAGAGTGCGGAGGGTGTAGCGGAGAGTTTGCCAGAGAGTTCCCATGGGCTTGGCTCCCGGTTAGCAATGGATTAAGGTGCAAACAACAATTACGCCTTGCGGCGAAACGTTTCAAGTTGATGTTGGGACTTGCGCGGCGCAGTCGGGCCGGGCAAACGCGGCCACTACAAACTACTCGTAGCGGAGGGCTTCTACTGGATCGAGGCGAGCGGCTTTCCACGCGGGGTAGACGCCGAAGACGATGCCGATCAGGGCGCACAGGACCAGCGCAGTGATGATCCAGAACAAAGACAGCATGGCAGGAAAATGCGCGCCGTAGCGCAGCAGCAAGCTGATTCCTGATCCGAAACACACGCCAATGACTCCGCCGATGGCGCTGAGCGTAACGGCTTCGATCAGAAACTGCACAAGAATGTTGTTGCGCTTCGCGCCGATGGCTTTTCGAACGCCGATCTCGCGCGTGCGCTCCGTCACGGAAACGAGCATGATGTTCATCACGCCGATACCGCCGACGATGAGACCGACGGAAGCCACCGCGAACATCAAAATGAAAATCAGCCCGCTGATTCTCTGCCACAGCTCCAGAAAATAGTCCGGAGTAAAAATCGCGAAATCGTCGGCTTTGCCGTTTGGGAGGCGCCGCTTGCGGCGCAGCAAGTCGCGCATTTCGTCAACCGACTGGTCGACATTATTGGGATCGCTGGCTTTCGCAAAAATAACGTAGTCCTTCTGATTCGGATAAAGCTTGCGAAGCGTGGTGACCGGCATGTAAGCGGAATTGTCTTCAGGATTAGAACCGCCGGAAATGCCTTGCCGCTGCTTTTGCAAAGTGCCGATCACCGTAAACAACTGGCCATCAATCGTAACTTCCTGGCCGAGGCTCGCTGAGGGCGATTCCGGAAACAGAGTGCGCACCGTGTCATAGCCAAGCAAAACCACGGGCGCCCGATGCTCCATGTCGGTTTCATTGAAGAAGCGCCCAGACTCGATCTTCAGGTCGAAGATTTCGCCAATCGAGGGCATGTTGCCCTGCAGGATCACGCTCTTCGCGCGGTAAGCCCCGCGGCGCACGTCTTCCGTTCCGGAACCGAATTGCGGCTGAAAAATCCGCATCGAAGCCGAGCATGCCTTGATGTGCGGAAGTTTCGCGATGTCGTCCGCCCATTCCGGTTGAAGCTCCTTGCGCGTGAACCAGTCACTGGGCGGGCGCGAGAGCGACGCCCAGGGAAAGCGGTAGGCAATGATGGTGTCCGAGCCGAGTTCACGGATGCCCCCAAGCACGTTTTCGTTCAGGCCGTTGATGACGGACGTGACCGTGATCACGGTGGTGATGCCGATCACGATTCCCAGAATAGTGAGAGCCGAACGCAACGAGTTTTTGCGGAGGGTGTCGAGCGCCAGCAGGAGTTCATCGCGAAACTTCAGCGCGGTCTGCTTGCCGCCCCGGACGCGCACGGGCAGCGCGGAAGCCAGCGGCAGCGATTTGTCCAGGGTAGCCATAATCTATCTAAAACGCTCCGGGCCGAACTGCGAACGAAACCTGCCCGTGCCGTTATTCCGATCGTAAAGCGACAACCGGGTCCAGCCGTGCTGCTTTCGAGGCCGGATACGTCCCAAAGAACAATCCCACGCTAAGCGCTACCAGCAAACCGCCAATCACGGACCAGAGCTGCACCGCGCTCGGCAGCGGCGAAACGAGCGACACTAGCTGAGCCAGTAACACGCCGCAAATCACTCCCAGCGCTCCGCCAAATAGCGAAATCGTCGAAGACTCAATCAGGAACTGCCGAAGAATATCGCCGCTTCGCGCACCAAGGGCTTTTCGCAAGCCAATTTCGCGCGTGCGCTCCGTTACGGAAACGAGCATGATATTCATGATCACGATGCCGCCGACCAGCAGCGAAATCGAAGCAATCGCGATGGTCACCAGGAAAAAACTGCTGCTGATATCCTTCCACAAGGATAAAAACGAGTCGCTCGTTTCAATCGAGAAATCATCTTTCTTTGCATAAGCAAGATGGCGCCGGCCGCGCATGATCTGCCGTACTTCGTCGACGCTGTCCTGAATCTTCGTCGCCGATTCCGCTCGCGCCGTGATGCGCAGCGAGTCGTCCTGCGTGCCGTACTCTTTCTTGTAAGTGGTCAGCGGCAGGATGATCCAATTATCGAGAGAAGTGCCCAGCGCAGAACCTTCTTTTTTGCCGACCCCGATTACCTCGCAGGGAATGTTTTTCCAGCGCACTTCTTTTCCAATGGGGTCCACGCCCGGAAGCAGATTCTCCACCAGATCGTTCCCGATCACGCAAACCGGTGCGGCTTGTTGCAGGTCGGTCTGCGTAATGTGGCGGCCCGCAACGAGGTCCACGTCATAAAGTTCTGCCATTTCCGGAGTCCACGCTCGCAGGTTGGTGTCCTTCAGTGAGTTCAGCCCGCTCTTCACTTCGAGGCGCCCGGCAAGGGACGCGCCGATATCCTTGCACGATTTGCAGAGTTCCTTGACGGAGAGATAATCGTCGTAGGTAATCTTCTTGCGTTTTTGAAACTCCAAGTAGTCGTCCACATTGGTAACGATTTGCGGCTGCTTTGCCACGCCAAAGACATCCGCGCCCAATCGGAAAACGCGCGTCGCGACATACTGGTTTGCGCCATTGACCAGGCTCACGACGGCTATTACGGCGGCCACACCAATCACTACGCCGATCAGAGTCAGAATGCTCCGAAGCTTATGCGCCCAGAGACTGCTCGTAGCAATCGCCACGGACTCCTTGAAGTTCATTGTAGTCGCGTGATGCATCGTAGTCCTTACCCAGGTATACGTTCAGCTGGCCCAACAAATAACGCTCGAAATGCTCCTGCGGGGAGAGAAAGGCTTTTGTGAGAACAGCTTACCACTGGAATCCGCGCCGCTCCAGCCGGTCGTTCAAGGGAAAGACTGGCGTTTCTGACTTGCCCTTCGAATCTCTTTGGATCTCATTGCATCCGATCATGGCGTTCCATTTCGATTTCCCAGTCGAACCCTTTAAGAGGAGGGTTCGGGAATCCGGGATGGGGGCTCCGGATTCCCGTGGGGTAGCAGAGTTTAAGGCGGGGTTTACTAGCGGTTATTTGGGGAGAGACTGTCAACCGAGGCGACCTGCACCTGGTTTTGAACTTTTGCAAACTTTGCGAGTTGGGCATGCGCAACTCGGGTGGAAGCCATTACCGTCAGCGCCATAATTCCTGCCACTACCAAGGCTCTCTTCTTCATTGGCTTCTCCTCATCACTTTCCCGCCGGGGCTCGTCCGGGCTGTTTGGTGGTTCGCTCGGTGCGTTTGCCTCTGCAGCGCCTCAACCTGGTCACACTTTCGCGCATTCCCACTGGAAGGACAATGCACCGGCGGTGAACTGCGAGGACACTCCGGGTGAACACGCAAACTACACGAAATAAAAGGTTTATTCGCATCGGGAACGCTCTCGCAATTCTTCGGGAGAGTGGTATATTCTTTCGCCTAAGCAAGGAACTCGATGCCGCAAGCTGCTCGCTCCTCAAACATGGTGCGTTTTGACGTTTACGAGGTGGATCTGCGCGCCGAAGAGCTGTACAAGGCGGGACGCAAGATAAAGCTACAAGTCCAACCTTTTCACGTGCTGGCGATGCTGTTGGAACAGCCCGGCGAGGTATTGACGCGGGAGGAGCTGCGCAACCGTCTCTGGCCTGCGGACACTTTCGTCGACTTCGATCACAGCCTCAACACAGCAATCAAGAAGCTACGGCAGGCGCTTGGCGACGACAAAAAGAAACCGCGGTTTGTCGAGACTCTTCCCAAGCGCGGTTATCGTTTCATTGGGACGGTCAAGCAAGCAGCCGCGCCGCGCACAGCTGCATCGGTCACATCCGCCGCGCCGCCCTCGAAGGCCTCTAAAGATTCGGCCTGGGTTGGCCGCGTCGCCAAACTTCGTGGAGAGGAAGGGCATCCGTTCGCTTGGGTGTGTGCGGACGACGCAACTGCCCGCGAGAGGCAAAAGCTGGATGCCGCGAGTGACGACGTCGGGTTATCGCTGCTGATCGCCGCTCAGAAGCTGCTGTTGTTGCCGGAAGGGACTCCGTTGAGAGTCTTGGAAGTGGAAGAAACGCTTGGGCGCTGCCAGGGACGAATCCTTGAAGGCGAGCATTACAGCAAAACGGCCCTGGTGCCGCTGAGCTTGCTTGCCGAAGCGCCCGAGCTGAATGCCGCGCGCAAGCCTCGCAAATGGAATCTTGGCAAGTAGCTCAGCTTGAGCTGGGGTGGCGAATTCTCTCCGCGAGCGCACGGGCGCGCTGCCTGCCGATTTCCACAAATCGGGAATCGCTCGCGATCTGATCCAATGTAGGCAGTGCGCGCTGCGGCTCCGGCAGCAGTTTGTGGTTCAAGTCCGTTTCAAATTGCAAAAGAGCGTCGTTGATTCCGAGACGGTCGTACTTCATACGGCGTTCCAGCAGCATGACCAGTTCCTGTTGCCGCGCCAGGCCTTCGAAGATTTGCATCAACTGGGCAGCAGCGGAATTCAGCGTGTAGTTGAATTTCGTTTCGTGGCTTTCCGCGCCACGCTCCCAGCGGAAACTTTTTTCGCCCAGATTGGCGATCCTGCGGTGTACGTCGAGGTCCTGCCCCTGAAAATTTTTGAGCTGGCCAGCCAACTCGAACATTTTGTCGCGCAGTACAGAGCCCACCTCAAACGGTGTCGCCCCGGGATCTTCGTCGAGCTGGCGAATCTCGTAGCTTGCGGCGTCGGAATCGTCTCGCACCATGATCTCGATGAATTCCGGCGAACTGGATTTGAAAATGCGCCGATAACTTAGCTTCGCATTAGCCGGAGCGGGGGATGCGGCTCGTGCAGGCGCAGCGGCCAGAGCGACGCTGCTTGACAGGCCGCTCGCCAACAAAGCCAGCAACAGGAATCTTAGGGAAGAAGTCTTCATCGTGAGGTTACGATGCGCGGTATCTCGCTGTGCGTTGCGCCGACGCGTACAACGGAAGGTCTCGAGCCGAGAGATTGGATGCGCGGCTTCGGCCTCACGGTTACGTCGCGAAGTCCAAATCGTTGGAGTGCCTGCTCAGCCTGCAGGTGGCACAGCGCCACGGCCAGGGCATCGGCGGCGTCTGAAGGCTCCGGCGTCTCGCTCATTTCCAGGAGCGCGCGCACCATCAATTGCATTTGTCTTTTGTCCGCTTGCCCATAACCTGCCACCGAGGCTTTCACCTCCCGCGGCGAATAGCTGTGCACCTCAACACCGCGCTGCGCCGCAGCCAGCAGCACAACGCCGCGCACTTCCGCCAGGCGCAAAGCCGTTCGCATATTCAGCGCGGTAAACACCGCCTCAACCGCCATTGCATCGGGGGAAAATTCCTCCATCAACTCGCAAAGACGCTGGTGCACATCCTGAAGCACCGCGCCGAGACATTCCTTCTGACGCTTCGGCGCCACTTTCAGCGCGCCATAATGCAACATGCGGCAGCGCCGGCCGTCGCTTTCGATAACCCCGTAACCCGTGGGTCCAGCCGCGGCCGGGTCCACTCCAAGCACGCGAAAACATCCGTTCTTCGCGCCTAAACTTCCCGCTGTCTCCGTCGTTTTCATCGCCCCAAGTTTACGGCGTTCCCTGCCAAGCTTCCAGACCTTTGTCGCTGCATGCCGTTCCAAAATAAAACGGCCATCCCCGTCACGGGAATGGCCGCCAAGTAGGACTGGCACTCGTGCCTGTATTTTTGTTACGTGTTTTCTTTACTTACTCGGCCCCCACGGCCGCCTGTATCTCCGACTCATCAATATCGAAATTCGCGTAAACGTGCTGCACGTCATCATGTTCTTCAAGCGCCTCCACCAGCCGCACCATCTGGGTAGCCTGTGCGCCTGTTAGCTTGATGTAATTCTGCGGCACCATTCCAATCTCCGCGGACGTTGGCGTAATCCCCGCCTTGGCCAGCGCTTCTTTCACTTTTTCCATCGCTTCCGGCGGAGTCACGATGTACCAGCCCGATCCATCATCCTTCAAATCTTCTGCGCCGGCTTCCAGCACCAGATCCAGCAACTTATCTTCGCTGGCAGCTTCTTTGGGCACCACGATCTCGCCCTTGCGGCTGAACATCCATCCCACCGCGCCCGCCTCGGCCATGTTTCCGCCGTTCTTGCTCATCAGGTGGCGGAATTCTCCGACAATGCGGTTGCGGTTCGTCGTAACGACCGCAATCAGCATTCCCACGCCGCCCGGACCATAGCCCTCGAACGTCGCTTCTTCATACTGTTCGCCTTCGAGTTGCCCCGTGCCACGCAAAATCGCCCGTTCGACGTTTTCGTTCGGCATGTTGGCGCCCTTGGCCGCCAAAATAGCCGTGCGAAGCCGCGGGTTCGAGTTGGGTTCACCGCCGCCGATGCGCGCCGCAATGGTAATTTCGCGAATGATGCGGGTGAATACGCGGCCACGTTTCGCGTCGGTAGCACCCTTTTTGTGTTTAATCGTGGCCCATTTTGAATGCCCGGACATGACACATCCTCTTTTTTGCGTGCTCCCACATTTTCGGGAATCACGTCGGGTGAGATTTCGTGCGCTCTCGCGCCACGCGTATGGCAGTCAAGCGACTCTACCCCGCGACGCGGGGCAGAACTGTGCGGAGATTTAGGGTATACCGCAAACCCCTGCGGAACTGAGCCAGTTTAGCACAGCCGCCGTGCCCGCGAAACCGGGTATACTCGCTCTCGGGGCACCTCTTTGCGTATCACGCGCTTCCCTATTTTCGCCGCATTCTGCATTCGAAATGCGGCATTTTTGTGGTCGAACCATGCCTGACCGCCGCTATCGCGTCCTCGCCGTCGCCGCGCATCCTGTTCAATATATGGCGCCCGTCTTTCGCCGCATGGCGGCGCACCCCGGCTTCGATCTGCATGTCGCCTATTGCAGCATGCGCGGCGCAGAGGCGGCGCACGACCCGGGTTTTGGCGCTACGGTCCAATGGGACGTCCCGCTTCTCGAAGGTTACTCCTGGTCTCACGTTCCGAATCGCGGCTCGGGTGAGGAGTCTTTTTTCGGCTTGCGTAATCCGGGGCTCGAGAGGCTCATCCGCGACGGCCACTACGATGCCGTGCTCTGTTTTGTCGGCTACGTGCGCGCCACATTCTGGATCGCGCGAAGCGCTGCCAAGTCTTGCGGCGCTGCTTTTCTATTCGGCACGGACACGATCACGCTCGCTCCTCGCGACGGCCGCACCTGGAAGACAGCCGTCAAAAAACTGCTCTGGCCGCGCCTGTTTCGCCTCGCCGATCAGGTCATCGTGCCGTCCAGTGGCGCGCGGGATCTGATCGTTTCGTTGGGATTGCCCGTCGAGCACATCACGCTCACGCCTTACAGCGTCGACAACAACTGGTGGATAGAGCGTTCTGCGACGGTGGATCGCTCCGCGGTTCGCACTTCCTGGGGAGCTGCGGCCTCGGATGCGGTCGTTCTTTACTGCGCGAAACTGCAACCCTGGAAGCGCCCTGCCGATCTTCTGCAAGCCTTCGCACAATCTAATCTCTCCCATGCGCGCCTCATCATCGCCGGGGAAGGCCCGTTGCGCGCACAACTCGAGTCGCAAGCCGCGGCTCTTGGCATCGCAGCGCATGTCCGCTTTTTGGGCTTCGTGAACCAGTCGCAGCTTCCCGCCGTGTATACTTCCGCCGATCTTATGGTTCTTCCTTCCGAATACGAACCATTTGCCGTCGTCGTAAACGAAGCGATGTGCTGCGGCTGTCCGGTGGCGGCCAGCGATCAAGTCGGAGCGGCACGCGACCTGGTCGTTCCGGTGAATCCGGATTTTGTTTATCCCAGCGGTGATGTCAACGCGCTCGCCGCCCTGTTGAAAAACGCTCTTTCCGACCGTGCGCGCCTCGCCGCGCTCCGCCAAGCTGCGGCCGCTCACATGCACACGTGGTCTCCGGAAAGAAACATCGCCGCCACCTTCGAAGCCATTGATATCGCAGTCTCCCGTAAATGCCGCCGTTCCACCTCCCCGCAATCCGATTCCTCTTCGGTAACTTCGTCCCCCGCCGCCTCGCAAAAAATTCCCGAATGAAGCTCCTTATTTATTCGCACTTTTTTGCGCCCAGCATTGGCGGTGTCGAGACTCTCGTTCTTTCGTTGGCACGCGGCCTCGCCGCCCTTGTGGGATCCAGCGGCGATCCCGAATTTGAAATAACGCTCGTCACGAACACTCCCGTGGAGCAATTCGACGATCGCTCGCTCTCCTTTCGTGTCCTTCGCCAGCCAACTTTTCTCGAGTTGTGGCATGCGGTGCGCGCTTCCGATGTTATTCACGTCGCCGGCCCTGCTCTCTTGCCGATGATTCTCGGTCGGCTCGCCGGCAAGCCCCTCGTCGTTGAGCACCACGGTTTCCAGACCATTTGCCCCAACGGCCAACTCCTTATCGAACCCTCCGGCACTCCCTGCCCTGGCCATTTCATGGCGGGTCGCCACAGGGAGTGCCTTCGCTGCAATTCCGGCCAAGGCTGGTTTGCCTCGCGCAAACTCTGGATGCTCACATTCGTTCGCCGCTTCCTCTGCCGCCGCGTCGCAAAAAACATCACGCCAACGCAGTGGCTCGGCGGCCTGCTCCAACTCCCGCGTGTCGCTGCAATTCCTCACGGCTTGGAGAATATCGCCGCGACTCCCGCGTTTTCCGCCAAGCCAACCACTCCGCCTGTGATCGTTTTTCAGGGCCGCCTCGTCAGCACGAAAGGTGTGAACACGCTTTTCGAGGCCGCGCGCATCCTCCGGAGACAAAATCGGTCCTTCGAGCTTCTGATCATCGGAGATGGCCCGGAGCGTCCCGCACTCGAACGCCTTGCCCAGGACGCCCTTCTCGCCGGTCATGTGCGCTTCGCGGGCCGGCTCGCGCCCGGGCAACTCGACGCCGCCCTCGCGGAAGCCACCGTCGTGGTGGTTCCGTCTCTCGGCGGAGAAGTTTTCGGCTTGGTCGTCGCGGAAAATATGCTGCGAGGTCTTCCGATCATCGCTTCCGACCTGGGCGCTTTCGTTGAAGTCCTCGGCGAAGCAGGCCTAACGTTCCGCACCGGCGAAGCAAGCGCGCTCGCCAACCAGCTCTCCCAAATCCTCAACGATCCAGCACTCGCCACCCGTCTCGCACAACAAGCTCGCCAGCGCGCAATCGCATTCTGCGACTTCCGCCGCATGCTCGACGCTCACGCCAGCATCTACCGCGAACTCCACCACTGACCTGTCCCAAAAGGCAGGTACGCCCAAAGTCACAAAAAAAGAAACGCGGCCAATTCGCGGAACGCGGGGGTCTAAACTGGCGTTAGGTAGCGCGGGCCTGCCCCCCGCTGCGAGGGCACTCCCGCCTCTGTATTTCTACTTAGCCTCACAGTTCTGCGAAGGCTCGCAGTTCACCAGGAGACGGATAACATGAAACGCGCGTTGATTCTGCTCACACTAATTGTGCTGGCTCTAACCGCCGCTCTAAACACCAACGCCGAGCCGCAATCCAAAGGAACATCCACGCTGAGCGGCGTGGTCCTCGGCCCCAACGACAAGCCCGTTCCTCATGCCAGTATCTCTTACCAGTCTTCGGATGGAAGCGCACCTCATGCCGCTTTCGCAGATGCCCATGGCCATTTCACGATTACCCAGCTTCGGGCCGACAGCTACGACATTCGCGCCTCTCATAACGGTGTTTTTTCCGATTGGCAAAGAAACATTCCTCTGGGCAGAGGGAAATCCCGCTCCGTGGAGTTGCATTTGATTTATGCGAAGGAAATGCCCAAGTCAGTTTCCGCGCCGAAATCCAACCAGTAATCCCGGCGCCTGCGGGCCGGCAGCCCGCTAAGCGAGCGCCAGGTTCAAATTCTCAATGGCCTCGTCGATCTCGGCGGTGTTTTTGTATCCCACGGTCACGCAATCCACGCCTGCGTTCTTGAACGCAAATTTCATGGCCGCCTGCCGGTCCTCGCGGTTAAACGTCCCTTCACCCACGAGTTTCATGCTAATGACGCCCATTCCTTGTTTGCGTACCTCATGAACGTGCGTGACCACTTCGCCCACGTTTCCAAGCCCGCCCGTCGCGTAATCCTCCGCATCCATGCTCGTGCCCTTGTGATTCATCCGAATCATCGCCACGTCCAGCCATTTGTTTCCTGGCATCTGCCGCAATGCCGGCAGACCGTGCACGGACGCGCCGTGGCTCACCACGGTTTTCTTTGACTCCGCTTCCAGAATACCGTCCTGCCACCGGCGCGTGTCTGTTGGCCACGTCCCCGTATGTTGCCAGTGCAGCAGCAGCACGTCGAAGTACTCGCAATTCGCCAGCCCGCGCAGTTCATCAATCTTCGCCTGCGGATTCCCGTTTCCGTAGGTCGACATCTTCGACATGATTCGGTAGCTGTCGCGCGGAATACCTTTCAGCGCCACGCCAAGCATGCGGTGCATGTCGGCGTAAGACTCAGCCGTTTCAAAAAACCGAATGCCCTGGTCGTAAGCGTAGCGCACCAGCCTTGTAAACCCGTCTTGTCCCAAATCGCGTTGCACGCGGCCGCTGAAACTACCCGTTCCGAACGCGAGCCGGGTCACCTTAACGCCGGATTTGCCCAGCGTCACCCAATCTGTCGCGCTTTCTCGCGTGGCCTTCAGAGGCAAGCCGCCCGTGGCGGCCAGCGTACTCGCGGCAAAGCCTGCTTTTAAAAACTCACGTCGGTCGTGGCGAGGCATTTAGCACCTCCAAATCGTAAGAAACAAAATGGTAGCACGAGCACAGGGGCGCCGCGATGCTGCTTCGCTGGCGGCTATTCCTTAGAAAATCACTTCTAGGCGACTTGAGCCGAGGGCTCCAGGGTCACTTTGAAGCCTAGGCCTTCGAGCCGTTTGGTTAAGCGCCTGCGCAGGCCTTCTGGGTTCAGGC
>Ga0181537_10000972_pt1 | contig 26935 bp, 26 predicted proteins | sample PEATcosm2014_Bin_39_FD_119765 | JGI IMG/M metagenome (GOLD analysis project Ga0181537, IMG submission 119765) | Peatland microbial communities from MTU Mesocosm Facility, Houghton, MI, USA - PEATcosm2014_Bin23_10_metaG | ecosystem: Environmental > Terrestrial > Soil > Wetlands > Peat | place...
GCGATTTGCAAGGCCGCATCAAGGTTGACGGAACGTTCGCTTAACGAAGGCGCTGCTAGACCCGCTAGTGACCAACCATGTCCGGTCGTAACGCAAGTATGGAGGCACCGGAATGAACATGGCGAGTATGATCCGCGGCGCGAAGTTTGCCGCCATCGTCATGGCAATGCTCGCGATTGCGGGCTGCGCTAAACAGGCCGATCAAAATGCTGCCATGGGTGCGGGAGCCGCCGCGCCCGGCAGTCAGCAGGACTTCGTCGTTAATGTCGGCGACCGCGTCTTCTTCGAAACCGATTCGTCGGAGCTTACGGATCAGGCGCGCGCGACGCTCGATAAGCAGGCGCAGTGGCTTGGCAACTACAACCGTTACGCCTTCACCATCGAGGGCCATGCCGACGAGCGCGGCACGCGCGAATACAACATCGCGCTGGGGGCGCGCCGTGCGGAAACCGTGCGCGAATATCTGGCATCGCGCGGCGTGTCGGCGCAGCGCATGCGTACCATCTCCTACGGCAAGGAACGGCCGGTCGCGGTGTGCAACGATATTTCCTGCTGGTCGCAAAATCGCCGCGCGGTCACCGTGCTCGATCAGAGCTCATAACGGTTTCGCGGCGATAGATGCCTCCGATCGGCGCCGTTGTGGCGCCGATCGTGTTTCTGCATCAGGTTTTTCCCGTCAAGTTTGCCGTTGCCGATGCTGAGCCCGATCTTGGAGGCCGCGCGCCGGACCTCGTTTGCCTTCGTCCTCGGTGTCACGCCATTGCCGTCATCAGGCCACAGTCACAATTTGGACGCAGGCGGCAGTATGTTAGAGCTTGATCCGGAAGGGGGGCGTGCCGGTTTTTCGAAAAGACCAAGCGCCGCTATAGCGCGGCTAAATGTCAAACCACCACACATGATTAAAGCGATGATCCGCTCCATTTCCCTGCTCGCCCTGGCGTGCGTGCTTGGGGCTAGTGCCGCCCGCGCGCAGACGTCCGATGCCGACCTCCTAACTCGCATCGACCATCTTGAAGCCGCATTGCGCGACCTCACCGGCACGGTGGAGCAATTGCAGTATCGCAATCAGCAGCTCGAGCAGCAGGTGCAGCGTCTTCAGGGTGCGGCGCCGGCAGCGGCAAATACGCCGCCACGGCCGAGTGCGGACAACTTACCGCCAGCGTCGTCGCAATATACGGTGATCCCGCAATACACGCCGCCGCCGCCCCCGCCCTATGCGTCGCCAGCCCAACCGCCGGTCGCCGTAGGTTCGGCGACAGCCGCGGCGGCGAACAATAATCCTGCACCACAAACCGGCCGCGGCGATGCCTTCAATCCGGCGCTCAACCCTGCGGCGCCCGGTGTACCGCGCCCGCTTGGCACCAGCACCACCGCAACTGAGCCGCCGTCGCCGGTTCAGGACACCCAGATCGCGGCCCCCGAGCCGCGCCAGCCCGGTGCGCCGCTCGACCTTTCGACGGTCGCCCCACCTCCCGGCGCGGCGCCGGGCGACTTGCCCGCTCCGCCGCCCGCCAATACCAGCGCCACCGGCGCCATGCAGGCGACGCTGCCGCCCGGCAACACGCCGAAGGACGAATACGATCTCGCTTACGGCTATGTGCTGCACAAAGACTATGGTCCGGCAGCGGACACGTTCCGCGATTTCCTGCAAAAATATCCCAGCGACCGGCTGGCGGGCGAGGCGCAGTATTGGCTCGGCGAAAGCCAATTCCAGCAGCAGCAATATCGCGACGCCGCCGAAGCCTTCCTCGCGGTGTCGACAAAATACGAGACCACCGCGCGCGCGCCCGACGCGCTGTTGCGGCTCGGCCAGTCGCTCGCGGCTTTGGGCGAGAAAGAAGCCGCCTGCGCGTCGCTCGGCGAAGTGTTGCGCAAATATCCGCACGCTTCGCTCAACGTGAAGCAGACCGTGGACCGGGAACAGAAGCGTGTCCACTGTTGAGCACGCCATTCGCGATGACGAAGCGAATGAGTTGTTCTTCGGTCTCGAAGGCTTGCGCGGTCTGATCCTTGCCGTTTCCGGCGGTCCGGATTCTACCGCTCTCCTCGTCCTCGCCTCGCGCTGGGCGAAGCGCACGAAACGCGCGCCTAAGCTAATGGCCGTGACCGTCGATCATGGCCTGCGTCGGGAAGCGGCGCGCGAGGCGGTCGCGGTCAAGCGCCTCGCGAACCGTCTTGGCGTTCCTCACCGCACGTTGCGGTGGCGTGGCAAGAAGCCAAAGTCCGGTTTGCAAGAAGCCGCGCGCATGGCGCGCTACCGGCTCCTGGCGCAAGCGGCGTCGCGCGCCGGCTATGCCCACATCGTGACGGCGCATACGATCGACGATCAGGCGGAAACGGTGCTGTTCCGTCTCGCCCGCGGCAGCGGTCTCGGCGGACTTGCCGGCATGGCGCATGCGTCGCCGCTACCGATCGGCGGGGAGGGGGCGCTCTTTTTGGTGCGGCCGCTGCTTGGCATGGCCAAATCGCGTTTGATCGCGACGCTGCGGGAAGCCCGCATTGCCTTTAGCGACGACCCGACCAATCGCGATCCGCGCTTTGCCCGGCCGCGGCTGCGCACCTTGATGCCGGCGCTGGCGCGCGAGGGTCTCGATGCGCGCGGTCTGGCGCGCTTGGCGGGACGGATGCGGCGCGTCGAATCGGCGATCGAATTCGCCGTCGCGGCGGCACGGGCGGCGCTGGCGCCGGGGCCGTGGGCGGAGCGTGGTCCGATCGTCTTCGACACGGCGCGATTCGCCAATTTGCCCGCCGAAATCGCCTTGCGGCTCCTGGGGCGCGCCGTGGCCCATGCCGGGGACGAGGGCCCCGTCGAGCTTGCCAAGCTCGAATCCCTTTATGACAGCCTGCGTGACGCCCGCTCCCGGCTGCGCCGGACGCTTGCCGGCGCCCTTATTACGCTAAACAGCGAGGAATTGACGGTCGAGCGCGCGCCGGCCCGCCGCGTTTCAGCCATGCGTAGAGACCGCAAGGGGGGCTTTACGAAATAGCCTTATAATTGGCCGGTCGCGTATTGGGTTCCCTTGGCAGGGGGCGGACCGGCGCCTACATTGCCTCATAGTGGGACGTGAAGCCGCCACGATTTGCGCGCGCAATAGTCGCGGGCCCCGCTCGGTCGGGGGGTCAAGGACCTAAGATGAACGCCAATCTGCGCAATTTTGCTCTGTGGGTCGTCATTGTCCTGCTGCTGCTTGCTTTGTTCACGCTGTTTCAGAATCCGGGTCAGCACACGACCTCGCAGGACATTTCGTTCTCGCAATTGCTCAACGACGTCGACCAGGGCCGCGTGCGCGACGTTCTGATCCAGGGTCCCGAAATTCACGGCACTTATAGCGACGGCCACACCTTCCAGACCTATGCGCCGAGCGATCCGTCGCTGGTCCAGCGCCTCTACAACAAGGGCGTCTCCATTACGGCGCGCCCGCAAAGCGACAACGTGCCTTGGTTCGTGTCGCTGCTAATTTCCTGGCTGCCTTTCGTGGCGCTGATCGGAGTTTGGATCTTCCTGTCGCGCCAAATGCAAGGCGCCGGCGGCAAGGCGCTCGGCTTCGGCAAGAGCCGCGCCAAGCTGCTCACCGAAGCGCATGGCCGCGTCACCTTCGAGGATGTGGCCGGCGTCGACGAGGCCAAGCTTGATCTTCAGGAAATCGTCGAGTTCCTGCGCGATCCGGCGAAATTCCAGCGGCTCGGCGGGCGCATCCCGCGCGGCGTGCTCCTGGTCGGTCCGCCCGGCACCGGCAAGACGCTGTTGGCGCGCGCCATTGCGGGCGAGGCCAATGTGCCGTTCTTCACCATTTCCGGCTCCGATTTCGTCGAAATGTTCGTCGGCGTCGGCGCCAGCCGCGTGCGCGACATGTTCGAGCAGGCCAAGAAGAACGCACCCTGCATCATCTTCATCGACGAAATCGACGCGGTGGGCCGCCACCGCGGAGCCGGCCTCGGCGGCGGCAACGACGAACGCGAGCAGACGCTCAACCAGTTGCTGGTCGAGATGGACGGCTTCGAAGCCAATGAAGGCATCATTTTGATTGCGGCGACCAACCGCCCCGATGTGCTCGATCCGGCTTTGCTGCGTCCGGGCCGCTTCGACCGCCAGGTCGTGGTGCCGAATCCCGACGTGGTCGGCCGCGAGCAGATTTTGAAAGTGCATGTGCGCAAGGTGCCGCTGGCGCCCGATGTCGTGCTCAAGACCATCGCGCGCGGCACGCCCGGCTTTTCCGGCGCCGATCTCATGAACCTCGTCAACGAAGCGGCCTTGATGGCGGCGCGGCGCAACAAGCGCATGGTGACGCAAGTCGAGTTCGAGGACGCCAAGGACAAAGTGATGATGGGCGCCGAGCGCAAGTCGCTGGTGATGACGGAGGAGGAAAAGCTTCTCACCGCCTATCACGAAGGCGGCCACGCCATTGTCGCGATCAATGTCAAGGCGACCGATCCGGTGCACAAAGCAACGATCATTCCGCGCGGCCGCGCGCTCGGCATGGTCATGCAATTGCCGGAGCGCGACAAGCTATCGATGAGCTTGGAGCAAATGACGTCGCGGCTCGCGATCATGATGGGCGGCCGCGTCGCCGAGGAATTGGTGTTCGGCCGCGAACGGGTGACCTCTGGCGCGGCGTCCGATATCGAGCAGGCGACCAAGCTCGCCCGCATGATGGTGACGCGCTGGGGCCTCTCGGAGGCGCTCGGGACCGTTGCCTACGGCGAGAACCAGGAAGAAGTGTTTCTCGGTTATTCGGTGGCGCGTCAGCAGAACATTTCAGAATCGACGGTACAGAAGATCGACGCCGAGATCAGGCGTTTGGTCGAGGAAGGCTACAAACAAGCGGAGCAAATCCTCACCGACAAGCGCGCCGACCTCGAAACCTTGGCCAAGGGCCTGCTCGAATTCGAGACGCTGACCGGCGACGAAATCAAGGATCTGATCATGGGCAAGCGGCCGACCCGCGAATCGGTGATCGAGCCGACAACGCCGCGCTCGTCGACCGTGCCCACGGCCGGTGCGGGCCGCAATCGTCCGCGTCCCGAAGGCCCGCTGGAGCCGCAGCCGCAGTCTTGAACGGCAGGCTTGAACTGCAAAGCCGAGCCACGCGACCAAGACTGGGGGGAGGCGGATTCATGCGGACCATCATCATTGCCACCGCCGCTTTCGCACTCGCTTGCGCTCCGGCGCTGGCGCAAACCGGAAGTGCGCCCGGCAAGCCGCTGCCCGCCGCCAAAACCTCCCAACCACCGCCCAATGCCGCGTCGACGCCGGAACTTCGCTCGGCCGCAGAGCTCGCGCTGTCGTCAGATCCGGTTTTCGACGAGGGTACGTATCAGCGCATCAAAGACGCGCTGTTGAGCTATTCGGCGATTCAGGTCCGCGGCGGCTGGCCGGTGCTGCCCCCCGACGCCAAGCTCGTGCCGGGGTCGAGCGGGCCTGCGGTGGCGCTGTTGCGCCAGCATCTCGTCATCAGCGACGACATGTCCGAGGCAAAATGGGCCGGCGACGCCTACGACGGCGATCTCGTCGAGGCGGTCAAGCGCTTCCAATTGCGTCACGGGCTGGAGGCCACCGGCAGCGTCGGCGCGCAGACGCTCAAAGCACTCAATGTGCCGATCGGCGACCGCATCAAGCAGCTCGAAGCGTCGCTGGAGCGGCTGCTCGGCATGGATTTTGTCTTTGCCGAGCGCTACGTGGTGGTGAATATTCCCGCCGCCTTCGTCGAGGCGGTCGCCAACGGCAAGGTCGAGCGCCGCTATCGCGTCATCGTCGGCGCCATCGACAAGCCGTCGCCGACGCTGACCGCATCCATCACCGCGATCGATCTCAATCCGACCTGGACCGTGCCGCTCTCGATCACCAAGAACGAGATCATGAACCGCATGCGCAAGGACCCGTCATACATCGACCGCATGCACATGCGCGTCTTGGGCGCGCATGACGAAGAGATCGATCCGCACACCATCGATTGGTCTTCCGACCGCTCGCCGAATTTCACCGTGCGGCAGGATGCCGGGACCTGGAACGCGCTCGGCTTTCTCAAGATCGACATGCCGAATCCGTACTCGGTTTATATGCACGACACCGATACGCGAAAGTTGTTCGCCAACGACTACCGCTTCGACTCGCATGGCTGCACGCGCGTCGACAATGTGCGCGATCTTGCCGCCTGGATCCTGCAAGACGGACCGCCGGGCTGGGATCGCGCGGCCATTGACGCCGGCATTGCCGCGGGCGTCAGCAAGGTCATCAATCTGCCGCGCAAGATCCCGGTGGCGTGGGTCTATCTCACCGGCTGGGTGACGCGCGACGGCACCGTCGAGTTTCGCGATGACGTCTACAAGCACGACGAGTCGCTCGACCGCGCCGGCTTGGATCAGGCGATAAACTCCGGCGGGTTCGTGCAGGCGCCTGGGTCGCAGCCGATCAAGCAGGTTTCCATAGACAGCCGCTAGCGCCGGCTATCGTCGCTCCGCGAGCGGTGCAATTTTATTTCGCCGTAATCGCCTCGGAATAGCGCGCATAAAGCACCGCGACGCGTTGCTCCCACATGGCGACAAAGGCTCCTGAGGTCAGATTGTCGACCGATTTCCAAATTTGTTTGATCGCCGGGAGCGTGTTCTGCCAAACGGCGCGTTTGCACCATTTCTCGCCTTTTTCTCGGCCCTCGTCGGTGGCGCACATCGACTTCCAGGCGATGCGCTCCGGGTGGCTGACATGCTCCGCCGCGCCCTGCGTGCCTTGTTGATGGATCAAATAGAGATCGCTCAAAGTCGCTTTCTTGTGAGTGTTCAATTCAAACAGAATCGCCGCGGTGGTGAATTTGTAAGCCGCGGCGATGGCGTTGGCGCGAGGGTCTGTAATGTCGCCCGATCCATATTTGTCGAATTCGTAATTACTAAGCTGGAACAGGCCGATATACGATCCAGTGCTTTGTTTGGGATCGAAATCAGATTCGATTTTAGCGACCGCTTTCATGAAGATAAAATCCAGCCCGAGAGCATCGGCCGCAAGTTTGATCTCATCGATGGGTGTTCCGACAGGAATGTCCTTGAGCGAGTCTAAGACAGTGTCTGCCGGTTTCACGTCGGGCGGGACTTCGGAATAAGCATAATAAGCGAGGTATGACAGATTGCGGTTGGCCGCCGGCGGCGCGGCAGAATCATCGCCGTCGAGCCTGGCCTGATCTTTTGCCGTAGTATCCGTGCTTACGGGCGAATCGACGGCGGTCGGCGCCACAATGGCCGGCGGATTGATTGCGGCTGGGCCATCAACGGCTATTTTTTCGGAACGCCAGGGTAACGGCTCATGCCGCGCATATGAAAATGGATAGGTCAGTGTGGTAGCAACAAGAATCCACACCAATGGCCAGACTACCGCTGTGCCGCCGACAAGCGTGAACTCGCGCTGCCCCATCCCCGTTCCCCAGCGGACTCGAAGACAGACGAGCGTAACAGGTCTGGCTGTCGCGCAGAAGAGATAGTTGCTGGCGACGTCGCTGCTGCCTTAATTCAATCGCAGCTCCGTAATGTGTCGCGGATCGGGCTTCAGCTCACCCTTCTCGACACGTTTGACGATATCAACCAGCGCGGCGTTGGCGCGGCAGGCGACGCCGACCTTCTCGCCCTCGCGAACGATCAGGCCGTTGAGGAATTCGATTTCGGTGCGCCGGCCTTTCTGCATGTCCTGGCCCATTGAGGGACGCTGGCCGGCCGCGGTGCGGCCGGAGTCCTTGAATCGCTGCTCGTCGCACGCGCGTGTCGACGTCTCGTCGCCTTCGCCGGCGCGCGCGATGGTTTCGGGCGGCAGATGGAGGATTTCCTCCAGCTGATAGCCCTGCGCTTGGCCGACGCGGATCGCTTCGCTGCCGAGCCGGGTTGAGAAACGGCGGATCGGATCGTTCTTGAGCATGTCGCCGCCCCCGAGCCCGGTGCAGGCGGACAGCCCGTTCTGCATGGCATTGGCGACGAGCTTCGACCAGCGCTCGCCCCACAGATTATTGGTGACCTTGGCGCTGTCGGCGTAGGCGACCAGCCGGCAGATTTCCTCCGCGCGGGGCGTGGCGCGGCCATGGACTTCGCCGGCGCGAAACACGGTGTGCGCCGCGCCGTGCTTGGCGGCGCCGCGATGCACGAGGCCCGGTTCCGGCAGATTGACGGTGATGCTCGACGCGACGCAGCCCAGCGTTTTGCCCCAGCCGACGATGCTGGCGATGGTCTCTTCGTTCATGCAGTTCTGCAGCGAGACCACATAGCCGTCCGGCGCCAGATATTGCCGGATCAACATGGCCGCCCAGGCCGTGTCGTAGGATTTCATGCAGACGAAAGCGATGTCGACGGGCGTCTCTTTGGCAAGCTGCTGCGCGTCGGTGACGTGCAGCGCCCGCACCGGCACCGTGAATTCAGGTTCCTTCATGGCGTGCGTCACGCGCAATCCGTGTTTGCGCATATGTCCGACATGCGCCGGCCAAGGATCGATGAAGGTCACGTTCTCGCCGGCTCGCACCATATGGGCGCCGGCATAGCCACCGACTGCGCCAGCGCCGACTATCGCAATTTTGCGGCCCATGCTGTCCTCCCGGCATTTTCCGGCAAGCGCGGTCAAGCGCGCATGCCGGCCAATCTAGGCGCATGAGCCCAGCCGCATCAATATTACGCTGCGGCTCGCTTCCACAGCTGCTTGGTGGCCGGCGCCGCGCCCAGACAGTTTCGCTTGTGGGCGGTCAGCCGCGAAACGCGGCCTTGATGCTTTCCACCGAGGCGCCAGGCGCGCGGGCCGCCGCGATGATGCGCGCTTCCTGCTTGATGAGATCGTCGAGCGCGTCCTTCAACGCATCGACTTTGTCGACCGGCACCACGACCGCACCATGGCGGTCGGCGTGAATTAGGTCGCCGCTCTTCACCGCCATGCCATGAACGGTGACCGGGACGCCGAAATCGACGACGTGGACGTAAGCGTGCGAGGGCGCGATCGAGCCGGCCAGCATTTGAAAACCTTCGGCGACCTGCGCGATATCGCGGATCGAGCCGTTGGTCACGGTGCCGAGGCAGCCCAACGCCTTGTGCACGTTGGTTTGCACCTCGCCCCAGAATGCGCCGTAGCCGGCAGGCTCGTCCTTGTCCTCGATCACGACCACGCTCGGCCGCGGCTCTGCCGCCACGTAATCGAGATAATCCATGCGCTTTGCCATGTAGCTCGGGCCGCTGACGGCGTCCTTGGCGCGGATCGTCACCGTCTTGGCGAAACCGACCATCGGCGGCAGATCCGGGAACGGACAATGCAGGTGGACGGCGGTATAGCCGGCGCCACGCCGTTCCGGCGTCACGACCTCGATCAGGTTGCACACGGTCGGCGTATCGATCGATCTTAAGAAGGCGAATTGGCTTTCTGACACCACAGGCTTTTCCTCTTCTCGATTTTCTCGTTTGACCAAAACTAATCCCAAGCGGCAGCCACGATCACCGCCATGATCGCCTGCATGACGACGATCGTAGCGATGCAGCCGCCCCAGCCGGCCATGTCCCAGGCGAACCCGGTGAGAAACGCACCGGCGCTGCCGCCGATATAATAGACCGACGCATAGAGGCCGACCGCGGACGAGCGCCCCTCCTTGGCCGTCAGCGTGACGTAACCTGTCGCGACCGTCTGGCACACCATGCCGCAAACGGCGCATAGCGTCAGCCCGGCGAGGATCAGTGTGACAGGCGGCGCCAACATCAGCAACGCGCCAACGACCCATCCGGCAATGATGCCGAGGACGAAGCGGCGGCGTCCGAACAGCGCAATGGCGCGCCCAACCCAAGGCACCGCGACGCTGCTGGCGAGATAGGTGAAGAACAGGGCGCCCAGCAGCGTCGGCGGAAATAAATACGGCGGCGCGGCGAGATGGAAATTCACATAAGTGAAAGTGGCCATGAAGTTGAACAGCACGCCGAAGCCGATGGCATAGGTCGCGATCAGCCGCGGATCGCGCAGATGCCGAACCATGTAGCGTGCCGAGCCGGCAAGGCCGCCCGAAGGTACGAAGCGCCGTTCGCGCGTCAGTGTCAGGACGACGATGATCGCCGCGGCAACGGTCAGGAGCGCGACGACGTCGAAGGCGGCGCGCCAGCCTATCGCGTCAGTCAAAATGCCCGGGATGAATCGGCCGCTAAATCCGCCGACACTCGATCCAACCATGTAGAGACCGGCGACACGCGTGACGTCGGCCGGCGGCCACTCGTCGCCGATATAGGCTACAGCGACGGTGAAAATCGGCGGGATCAAGAGGCCTTGGACAAAGCGCCAGAAGGCGAGCTCCGGCACGCTCGCCGCGAAGGTCATGATCACCGTCGGCACCGCGATCGCGAACATCGCGGCGGTGATCAGCCGTTTCCTTCCGACCACGTCGGCGATCGCTCCGGTGAACGGAGCGGTCAGTGCGATCGCGGCCGTGCCGGCGGTCATCAGTGAAGAAATTTCACCGGCGCTGACGTGGAATTGACCCGCGAGCTCTGGCAGCAGCGCCTGCGGCGAGTAGAGATTGATGAAGGCACAGAACCCGGCGGTCGCGATGCCGAGCGTTCGCGGATCAAAGGACTTCCGCCCCGACGACTTTTGCCACAACGACATGCCGCATTATGGGCGAGGGCCGAAGCGAAAGCACGCCACCGCGGATGCCCGCCTGCCGCCGCCGTCAGAGCTGCCGGATCGAATCAAAGTTCCAGGCGGTGGCGCTGGGATCGTTCTCGCCGACGCGCAACGTGGTGTCGTTGACGAAGCGATAGGGCGGCACCGGCAGATTGTACGGCGCCGGGACGCCGGAGAACACGCGGCCCGCCGGATCGTATTTGGAGCCGTGACAGGGGCAGAAATACCCGCCCGGCCAATTCGACACCGGCGTGTTGGCGCTTGGCGTCGGGTAGAACAGCGGAATGCAGCCGAGATGCGTGCAGATTCCGACCAGCACGCCGTATTCGGGCTTAATCGAGCGGTGCCAATTGGTCGCGTAGGGCGCCTGCTGGGTCTGTTCGGAATTGGGATCGGAAAGCAGCGAGATCATTTGGCTCGACTGCATCGATTTCAGCGTGTCTTGCGACCGATGGAACACGAAGATCGGCCGCTGCCGCCAGCGGATCATGACCTGGCCGCCTTCGGGAATTTTGCTGACGTCGAGATCGACCGGCCCGCCGGCAGCCAGCGTCGAGGCGTCGGGATTCATTTGGTCGACCAGCGGCACCAAGGTCGCGGCGACGCCGACCGCGCCGACCGTGGCGGTGGCGATGTAGAGGAAATCGCGTCGCGTCGCTTCGGGTCCGTGGCCGCCTGTCGCGGTAGATGCGGTACTCGCCATGATAGGTCCTCTGTCGCCGGCGTCGGCACGTAATGACTTGATTGGCAGGGCTTAGTCAATCTGGGACCGTTACCCGGTCCCCATCAAGATTCAGTCATGCGCTGGATCGGGGCCGGCCTTGAATACCGATTGGCGATCTTGCCCGACTTGCGCTATTGCGCATCAATAGAAAGCACATTCCATACCAATTCCGGCCCGGAATAGGGCTGGGCATAAGCCATCGGGAAGCGCGCAAGAGACGGGACGCAGGAGAATTCAATGCGGGCCAAGGACAATCTGCGCAGCGCCGCCGAGGTATTGGTCGACCAGTTGCAGATTCACGGCGTGCGCCACGTCTTCTGCGTGCCGGGCGAGAGTTATCTCGCCGTGCTCGATGCGTTCCATGACAGCGATTTGACGGTGACGGTATGCCGTCAGGAAGCCGGCGCCTGCATGATGGCGGAGGCGATCGGCAAAACGACCGGCCGGCCTGGGGTATGCTTCGTCACCCGGGGTCCGGGTGCGACCAATGCGTCCCATGGTATCCACATCGCGCGCCAGGATTCGACCCCGCTGGTGCTATTCGTCGGCCAGGTGGCGCGCGACACGCGCGAGCGGGAAGCCTTCCAAGAGCTCGATTATCGGGCCGTGTTCGGCTCGATGGCCAAATGGGCAACCGAGATCGACGATCCGGCGCGCGTGCCGGAAATTGTGTCGCGGGCGTTTCACACCGCCGCCAACGGCCGGCCTGGGCCGGTTGTCATCGCACTGCCGGAAGACATGCTGGTCGAGCGCATCGCCGTCGCCGATGCCCCGCCGTTCGCGCCGATCGAGACTTCGCCCGGGCCGGCCGAGATGGAGAAATTCGCGGAATTGCTCGGCGCCGCCCGTGCGCCGATTATTCTTTTGGGCGGCAGCCGCTGGTCGCAGGAAGCTTGCGACAGCCTCGCGGCATTTGCGCAAAGTTATTCGCTGCCGGTCGCCACTACGTTCCGCCGCGGCTCGGTGTTCGACCAGACGCATCCTTGCTACGCGGGCGACCTTGGTATCGGTCCCAATCCAAAGCTTCTTGCCCGCATCAAGGCTTCCGACCTTGTCGTCGCCATTGGCGGGCGCCTCGGTGAATTGCCGTCGCAACACTATACATTGTTCGATATTCCGCGGCCTCAGGTCCCTTTTGTGCACGTTCATCCGGGTAGCGAAGAGCTCGGTCGCGTTTACAGTCCGCATTTGGCGATCAACGCCACGCCGACCGCCTTCGCCGCGGCGTTGGGAAGGCTGAAATTCGCGCGCCCGCCGTCGGGCGACGCCAAAGCCGCGCATGCCGATTATATCGAATGGACGGAAAAACCGACCGATCAGCCGGGTGGCGTCAATTTCGGCTCGGTCATGGTATGGCTGCGCGAAAATCTTCCCGCCGACGCCATCCTGTGCAACGGCGCCGGCAATTACGCGGCATGGATTCACCGCTTCTTCCGCTTCCGCCGTTTCGCTCAGCATATTGCGCCGGCTTCCGGCTCGATGGGCTATGGCGTGCCGGCCGCCGTGGCTATCAAACGGCTCTATCCAGAGCGCACCGTCGTTTGCCTCGCCGGCGATGGCGATTTCCTCATGAACGGCCAAGAATTCGCCACGGCCGTCCAATACGATCTACCGTTCGTCACCATCATCGTGGACAACGGGATGTACGGCACCATCCGCATGCACCAAGAGCGCGACTATCCCGGCCGGATTTCGGCGACCGATTTGCGCAATCCGGATTTTGCCGCCTATGCGCGCGCGTTTGGCGGTTTCGGCGTCTCGGTCGAGCGAACGGAAGATTTTCCGGCCGCATTCAACGCGGCGCAGGCGTCGGGTAAGCCGGCCATCGTGCGGCTCGCTATCGATCCCGAAGCGATCACGCCGGGTCTGACGCTCGCCAAAATTCGCGCTAAATCGCTCGCGGAAAAGAAGAGCTGAGACAACAACAAATAGAGTTCATTCCCATGAAAAACTCCACACGCACGATTTCCGGCACTGCAGCATTGGTGATGGCGGTTACGATCGCGGCCACGACAGCGGACGCGAAAGGCTGCATCAAAGGCGCGATCGTCGGCGGCGCCGCCGGTCACCTCGCGCACCACACGCTCCTTGGCGCGGCGGCGGGCTGCGTGATCGGCCACCACGAGGCTGCGAAAAGAGCGAAGGAGGAGCAGGAACAGCAGCAGCCGCAAGAACCGCAGCAAAGCCAGCCCGCAATTCCTGCACAGGCTCCGGCGTCTAGCAAACAGCCGTGATCGTGCTCACTGCGGTTTGATGCCGGCGTCTTTAATGATCGGCCACCACTTTTCGATCTCCGCCTTCTGAAAGGCGTGCAGTGCCTCCGGCGTCTGCTGATCGCGCGGGTAAATGACTTGCGCGAGATCGGTCAGCTTCTTTCGCGTGTCGGGATCGGCAAGGGCTGCGACTATCGCCGCGTTGAGCTTGGCGATGATGGGCTTGGGCGTGCCCTTCGGCGCCCACATCGCGTGCCAGAACGAAAAATAAAATCCGGGCAGGCCTGCTTCGTCGGCGGTTGGTATATCGGGCGCGACGGCGATCCGCTCCTTGGCGGTGACGGCGTAGGCCTTGAGGTCGCCGGACTGCACATGCGGCAGCGACACTGCGGGCGTGTCGAGCTGAATGTCGGTGATGCCGGCGAGAAGATCTTGCGTCGCCAAGCCGGCGCTGCGGTATGACACCATCTGCCATTTCACGCCGACCAGATTTTCCATCAAGACACCGGCGACGTGGCTTGGACTGCCGACGCCCGATGTCCCCATTGTCGCCTTTTCCGCGTTGGCTTTCAGCCACGCGACCAATTCCTTCAGATTGCTTGCCGGCATAGTTTTGCGCGCATCGATCAGAAACGGCTGAGTTGCGACCAGTGCGACCGGCTCGAAATCATTGAGGAAGTCGAAGTCGAGATTGTAGATGGCGCCATTGGCGACGTTCGTTCCCCACATGCCCCATAAGACCGTGTAACCGTCGGGCGCCGAACGTTCCGCGCGGGTGACGCCGATCGTGCCGGCTGCGCCCGCGGTGTTTTCGACAACGACAGGCTGGCCGAGACGCGGCCCAATGGCCTGGGCGATGATGCGGCCGAGCGTATCGGTCGATCCGCCCGGCGCCAGTGGAACGATCATCATGATGGGCTTCGACGGATAATCGTCGGCTTTGGCCGGTGCCGCGGCAAGGGCAAGCGCAGCCGCCGTCGCGATAACAAATTTCCAGATCATGAGCGTTCTCCCCGGACGAGATTATACCGGCCGCGTTGCCGCACAAATTGAATCGTGGTTCAGTTATTTCCACCTTTGCGATTCCACGTGCCATATGCCGTATCGCCGCACCGAAAACGTCACGCGCCGGCTTGCCGCCCGGCATGCGGCCATCATTGCCGCAGCGCAGGAGGCCGCGAGCGAGGGCGGCATGGCCGCCGTCCAAATCGTGCCTGTGGCGCGGCGCGCCGGCATCGCGGCCGGCACCGTTTATCGCTATTTTCCAGGCAAGATCGATCTGGTCGCGGCGTTGCTGGCGGAAATTTCGGCGCGCGAGATTGCCGCGATGCGCCGCGCCGGCGAGGTCGCGCCGGGCCCATTGTCGGCGCTTTCCGCCGCAATCATGACTTTCGCCACGCGGGCCTTGCGCCGCCGCCGCCTCAGCTTTGCGGCAATCGCGGAGCCGGTCGATGCGGAGCTAGACGCATCCCGCCTTGGCTTTCGCAGAGCGCTGGCGTCTGAATTCACGATGCGCATTGCCGCAGCGGTCGCGGGCGGTCATTTGCCCGAACAGGACGCGGCATTGGCAGGCGCGGCCTTGCTTGGACTTTTGCTCGAGGCTCTGATCGGTCCGCTCGCGCCCGCCGCAGCCGGCCGCGAGCGCGTCATGGTGCAATCGATGACCCTCGTCGCGCTGCGCGCGCTCGGGGTTGCCGATGCGCGCGCCCGCGGTTTAGTGGTGCAGACGGCGGTGCCGGATTCTGGCCAATAGGTGCAAGTTTTACCCGCCGCCATCGTCTCGAGCGGCAGGCCCTAACCGGACTTGCGCAAATGTGGAAAGCGCTCGGTGAGGAGAGAACCGGGATAAAACGTCGGCGCGAAAGCAGGGTCGGCGCGGATGGCCTCGTACCAACGCCCCACGCGCGGCAAATCATGCCAGTCGGCATCGCGGCCGAGATCGGCCATGCGCACGATCGCCGGCATGACTGCGATATCCGCCAGGGAAAGCTCGGCGCCGAGTAGCCATGGACCGCCGCTGTTTTCGATTTCCTCGTCCATGCGTTCGTAAGTGCGGCGCAGCCGGTTCAGCGCCGCGTCCATGTCCTTTTGCGGAAAGCCCTTGCGTCCCATGGCCAGCATGAATTCCTTGCGTAGCGGCTTGGATTCGGCGAACGCGGCGAACTCGTCTTCGCTCATCGCGGCGAAGCGCGGCAGGAATGCGAGATTGAATGTCGGCACGCGCACGGCCGCCGCCGGCATTTCATCGATAAAACGCATCAGCGCCCGCATCTTGGCCCGCCGCACCGGATCTCGCGGCGTGAAGCTCCGCGGCGAAGGCGCTATCTCGTCGAGATATTCGATGATGACCGATGAATCGATCACGATCGCGCCGTCATGATCGAGTGTCGGCACGACACCGTTAGGATTGAGCATCAGATAATCGGGCTTGAGCTGATCGCCGGCGAGAAGGTCGAGCTTGATTTCGTCGAACGTGAGCTTCTTGGCGTTGAGACCAAACCGCACGCGCTGACTGCAGGTCGATTGCGGCGCATTGTATAGTGTAAATGCCATGGATGCCTCGGTGTCCTCTGAGGGAAAGAACTGGCGAACGGTGTTCTTGCTTCGATTAGCTGCCGGACTCCGAGATCACGTCGCCAAACAGTTTCCAGCCGGCGCCGTCGAACTTTTGCAATTGCATCTGGTTGAGCGGCCCGAAATCGTCCGGGCTGGCCGAGACGTTGATGCCGGGCAAAAGCATCGGCAGCTTGAGATTGTGGATGCACGCGGCCTGCGTCATGACATTCTCGCGGCAAAGAAAGTTAGACCCTGATTTCCGATCTCAGTGCGACAGCAGTACCGGCAAGGTCATTGATCGTAAAATCGAGTGCGTCACGCCGCCGAGTACGAATTCGCGCAGGCGCGAATGGCCATAGCCGCCCATCACCATAAAATCGGCGCCGCTGTCAGCGGCATGCGAGAGCAGCGCATCGGCGACATCGATGTTGCCGCCGCCGATGCGGTGAACGTCGACCTTGAGGCCATGCCGCGCCAGATGCTGGCCCATATCAGCGCCCTCGATTTCGTGCTGCTTGCCGCGTTCATTCGTGATGATGACGATTTCAATGCTTCCCGCTTTCGCCAATAACGGCAGCGCATCGCCAATGGCGCGCGCCGCCGGCCGGCTGCCGTCCCAGCAGACCATGACATTGTCGAGCTTGAGCGGCACTTTCTGGATGTAGGGTACCAGAATAATCGGCCGGCCGGATTCAAACAGCGTCGTTTCGGCGATGATGCCTTCGACCGAACTCGTTTCGGGCCCGGCCTGACCGACGACGGCGAGATCGAAACGCCGCGCGATGCGCGCGAACTGGTCGCCGGCGCCGGCGAGGCTTGCGCTGATCGTCAGCGGCTCGGCGGAAAGTCCGGCGCGCCGGGTCGCCTCGGTGAAGCGGTCGATGGCGGCTTTCGCCGCAGCTTCATTGTCGGACTGTTGCGTCTCGATGACTTCCGCGGGGATGTAGCCGGTGCCCGAGATCGGTACGATCGGATCGTAGACAAAGGCGATGGCCGTGAGATGGGCGTCCAGCGCGCTGGCGACGGAAACCGCATAATCGTCCGCGGGGCCCCCGGCTTCGATCATGCTCAGATTGACAACAATGTCCTTGACCATGGCGGCGTCTCCCGTATCGCGGCGTACTCGATCCAATTGTCTCACGAGCGAGGGCAACCTTATTGAGCCAAATCAAGCTCGTCACCCGCTCGTTTATTTCTTGATATTACCGTCAGCGCCGAACTGCTTGATGTAAGCCCACAGGTCGCTGATCTCCTGATCGTTCTTGATGCCAGCGAAGGTCATCTTCGTCCCCTGGACCATGGCTTGCGGATTCTTGATGTACTCCGTGAAGGTTGCTTCGTTCCAGACGATTCCCGAATTCTTGTTGGCGCTGGAATAGCTGTAATCGGGCGCCGTGCCGGAATGGCGTCCGTCGAGACCGTTAAGCTCCGGTCCGATTTTGTTCGACGCGTCGAGGCCTATGGAATGGCAAGGCGCGCATTTGTGGAACACATGTTCGCCGCTCGCCACATCCTGCGCCGGCGCCGCGCTTGCCGAGGCGGTGATTGCGGCCGCCGCCAAGACCACTAGCCTAACCATTGGATCTCCTGTTCACTTTGCCCACCGGCGCCATGAGCCTATTACCGGCTTTCCCGCTATAATAGCCTGAAACGCCAAAACGACGCGAAGAGAGCCCGATGCCGATATTGATGCCGCTACTCGATGAGGCGGTGCTCAAGCGCCGCGCCGAGATCGCAGCGGCGCTCAAACGCATCGTCCCGGGCGAGGGCGTGATCGCATCCGAAGAGGCCATGCGGCCCTACGAAAGCGACGGGCTGACCGCCTATCGTCAGCTGCCGATGGTCGTGGTGCTGCCGGAAACCACCGCGCAAGTTTCGGCCGTGCTCGGTTATTGCCATCGCGAAGGCATCAAGGTCGTGCCGCGCGGGGCCGGGACTTCGCTGTCGGGTGGCGCGCTGCCGCTTGGCGATGGGGTGCTGCTCGGCATGGCCAAATTCAACCGCATCCGCGACATCGATTTCGACAATCGCGTCGCCGTGGTCGAGCCGGGCGTTACCAATTTGGCGGTATCGGAGGCGGTCGAGCAGGCCGGCTTCTATTATGCGCCAGATCCGTCGTCGCAAATCGCCTGCACGATCGGCGGCAACGTGGCGGAAAATTCTGGCGGCGTGCATTGCCTCAAATACGGCATGACCACGAATAATCTGCTCGGCTGCGAACTCGTCCTGATGACCGGCGAGATCTTGCGGCTTGGCGGCAAGCACTACGATTCCGGCGGCTATGACCTTTTAGGAATAGTCACCGGTTCGGAAGGCTTGCTCTGCGTCGTCACCGAAGTGACCGTCCGTATCCTGAAGAAGCCGCAAAGTGCGCGCGCGGCGCTGATCGGCTTCACCGCGTCCGAAGACGGCGGCGAATGCGTGGCGCGGATCATCGGCTCCGGCATCATCCCGGGCGGCATGGAAATGATGGACCGTCCCGCCATTGCCGCCACCGAGGAATTCGTCCATGCCGGCTACCCGCTCGACGTCGAGGCTCTGTTGATCGTCGAGCTCGACGGCCCGCGTGACGAAGTGGACCATCTGCTTGAGCGCGTCGAGGCCATTGCCAAGCAATGCCGTGCAGTGACGTGCCGGGTTTCCAATTCCGAAGAGGAGCGGAGTCTATTTTGGGCGGGCCGCAAGGCCGCTTTCCCGGCGATCGGCCGTATCTCGCCGGATTATTTCTGCATGGACGGCACCATTCCGCGCGCCAAGCTGCCGCTGGTGCTCGCCCGTATGAAAGAAATGTCGGCAAAGTACGAATTGCGTGTCGCCAACGTATTTCATGCCGGCGATGGCAATCTGCATCCGCTGATCCTTTATGATGCCAACAAACCCGACGAGCTCAATCGCGCCGAACAATTCGGCGCCGATATTCTTCGCCTCTGCGTCGAGGTCGGCGGCGTCCTGACCGGCGAGCACGGCGTCGGCGTGGAAAAACGCGATCTGATGCCGGTGATGTTCTCGGAAGACGACCTCAACGCGCAGCAGCGCCTCAAATGCGCTTTCGACGATAAAAGCCTGCTCAATCCCGGAAAGGTGTTTCCGACACTCCACCGCTGCGCCGAGCTCGGCCGTATGCACGTGCACAAGGGGCGCGTGGCGTTTCCCGATATCCCGCGGTTTTGAAATTATCAGCTCGGGTCGCGCTCGTTCGTTTTATTGCGTAAGCTTAAATCCGGGAAAACGCGATGCCGGGAAGCAATTTCAAGCCGCGCGATGCAGCGGAAGTCGAACAGGCGGTCCGCGCCGCGCTTGCCGATGGCACGACGCTTGAGGTCGTCGGCCGCGGCAGCAAACGTGCCATCGGCCGCGCCGCACAATGGGATGCGACGCTCGATCTCTCCGGCCTTTCCGGCGTCACGCTTTATGAGCCCGAGGAACTCGTGCTCTCCGCCAGGGCCGGAACGCCGCTTGCCGAGATCGAAGCGTTGGTGGCGGCGAGCAACCAAGAGCTGGCCTTCGAGCCGATGGATTGCGGCGCGCTTCTCGGCGGCGATAGCGGCGCGGGCACGATCGGCGGCGCGATCGCCGCCAATCTTTCCGGGCCGCGTCGCATCAAGGCTGGCGCCGCGCGCGACCATTTCCTCGGGGTGAGCGCAGTGTCGGGCCGCGGCGAGACCTTCAAATCCGGCGGCCGCGTCGTGAAGAATGTGACCGGGTATGACCTGTGCAAGCTCATCGCCGGCTCGTGGGGCACGCTCGCCGCCATGACCGATGTGACGATCAAGACGTTGCCGAAAGCCGAGACGGAGGAGTCGATTCTAGTGCTCAATCTCGACGATGTGACGGCACGCAAAGTCATGACGGCGGCGTTGGGTTCGTTCGGCGACGTTTCGGCGGCGGCGCATCTGCCTGCTGCAGTCGCCGCGCGCGTCGGCGAAATCGCAACGGCGCAGACCGCGACAACGGTGTTCCGTCTCGAAGGCGTCGCGCCATCGGTCGCACAACGCAAAACCATATTGCAGAAGCTGTTGTCGCCGTTCGGGACACTCGGCACGCTCGCCGAAGCGCCGTCGCGCGCGTTGTGGCGCGCCGTGCGCGATGTAACTCCATTCGCGGCGCACGGTTCTTCCGGCGTGCGCGACCTCTGGCGAATCTCGACCGCGCCGTCGCACAGCAGCGATGTCGGCCGCGCCCTTGCCGGCGAATTGGATGCGGAGATTCTCTACGATTGGGGCGGCGGCCTCGTCTGGGCAGCTCTGCCGGCCGCGGACGACGCCAATGCGCCGCTGGTGCGTTCGACAGTCGCGGCCGCCGGCGGCCATGCCACGCTTATTCGCGCGCCGGCCGCGGTGCGCGCCTCGGTCGACGTGTTCTCGCCTGAGCCTGCGCCGCTTGCCGCATTGACTGGCCGCGTGCGCCGGAGCTTCGACCCTTTGGGTGTACTCAATGCCGGACGGATGTGGGCGGGCGTGTAACCATGCAAACCTCCTTCACGCTGGCGCAACTTGCCGATCCGGACATCGCGGAATCGGAAAAAATCCTTCGTGCCTGCGTGCATTGCGGATTCTGCACCGCGACGTGCCCGACTTATCTGCTCGACGGTAACGAGCTCGATTCGCCGCGCGGGCGCATTTATCTCATCAAGGACATGCTGGAGCACGACCGGCCGGCAACGGCCGATGTCGCTCTGCATATCGATCGCTGCCTGTCGTGCCTTGCCTGCATGACGACGTGCCCGTCGGGCGTGCATTACATGCATCTCGTCGATCACGCGCGCGGCCATATCGAAGAGACCTATCGCCGCCCGCTCGGCGAGCGCCTGCTGCGCGAAGTCCTGGTCAAGCTGATGCCTTATCCGCAGCGCTTTCGGCTCGCGCTCATTGCGGCCCAGTTCGGCAAGCCATTCGCGCCGCTGGCGCAGGTGATCGGGCTGACGCGGATTGCCGCGATGCTGCGCCTCGCGCCCTGGGGCAAGGCGTACCGTCCGCTCGCTCCACAGACCTTTCCGGCGATCGGGACCCGGACCGGCCGCGTCGCACTGCTGCCCGGCTGCGTCAACGACGTTCTGGCGCCGCAGATCAACGCCGCTACCATCAGCGTGCTGACGCGCCATCAGATCGAGGTTGTTATTCCCGACGGGGTGGGCTGCTGCGGTTCGCTGGTTCATCACATGGGACGCGACAATGAGGCGCTGGCGCAAGCGCGCGCCAATATCGACGCTTTCGGCGCACTTGCGGCCGTCGACGCAATTCTGATCACGGCTTCCGGGTGCGGCACGACGGTGAAGGATTACGGCTTCATGCTGCGGGGCGATCCGACTTATGCCGAGCGCGCGGCCCGCGTCTCCGGTCTCGCCAAGGACATCACGGAATACCTCGCGGCGCTGCCGCTCAGGGCCGGCCAAGATGCGCCGGGCTTAGCCGTCGCGTACCATTCCGCTTGCTCGCTACAACACGGGCAGCGAATTACGCGACAGCCGAAGGAACTCCTTGCCAGGCTCGGCTTCGTCGTGAAGGACATTCCGGAAGGTCATCTGTGCTGCGGCTCGGCTGGGACCTACAATATTCTGCAGCCCGACATCGCAAGAAGGTTGCGCGAGCGTAAAGTCGGGACTATCGAGAGATTGCGACCTGACGTGATCGCAGCGGGCAATATCGGCTGTATCACGCAAATCGCGGCGGGCACGGAAATTCCAGCCGTCCATACGGTCCAGTTGATCGATTGGGCAACCGGAGGGCCCTGTCCGCCGACACTGCGGGAGCATCAGCCGCGCGCGGCAATGCGCCTTTCGACGGCGGCAGGCTGAGCGGGGCTCGGCCGGCGCCGTGTCACATGCCGGCCTCTCTTTTCGCGATCAGGGAGGCCAATTGATTTTGAAGCGATAGCAAGGACTGGGAGGTCCATCATGGCGAAGAAGTCAAAAGCGAAGAAATCATCGAAAAAGAAAAAGGCCGCTCCGGCCAAAAAGAAGAAAGTATTGAAGGCAAAGGCGAAGAAGACCACGAAGAAGAAATCGGCCAAAAAGGCCGTCAAGAAATCCGTGAAGAAGTCCGCCCCTAAGAAGGCTGCAGCGCCGAAGCCCGCGCCCGCTCCGGCGGCTCCGTCTCCAGCGCCGTCCCCGGCACCCGCGCCGGCATGGACGCCGCCCGTCAGCTCCGGTTTTGGCGGCGGCAACACCGGCGGTGGCGACAACAACTAAGGCGACGCGAGCGGAACCGTTCGCGCGGACCTGCAGGGCCACATTGCATAGGCTTGGCTGGCCCAATAGCATTGGCGCGACACCAGGATCGGCGGCAGATGGCCGCCGGTCTTTGAGGTCGTGTTGGGCCGGCGGTAGCCGGCCATCCCGCTTGGTTGAGGAGGTGCGTTATGCCGGCGACCTACAACATCCTGCTGATGGGCGCGTCTTACGGATCGTTGCTCGCGTCGAAGCTCCTGTTCGGCGGTCATTCGATTCATCTCGTTTGCTTGCCGGCGGAAGCCGACCTGATCAACGCCGAAGGCTTTAAGGTCCGTCTGCCGATACGCGGCCGCAGGAACCGGTTCTCCTGGAATCACGCAAATTACCAGGCAAAGTGACCGCAGGTCCGGCCGCGGGCGTCGACCCCAAAAATTACGATCTGGTCGGACTGTGCATGCAGGAACCGCAATATCGCTCGCCGGGCGTCCGCGAATTGCTCGACGCGGTGGGGAAGTCGCGGGTGCCGTGCATGTCGATCATGAACATGCCGCCGCTGCCTTACGTCAAACGCATCCCCGGTCTCGATTATGATGCGCTTAAACCTGCCTATACCGATCCCAGCGTCTGGGATTCCTTCGATCCGAAGACCATCACGCTCAACAGCCCCGATCCGCAGGCGATCAGGCCGCCGGACGAGAAAGCGAACTTTCTCTTGGTGACGCTGCCGACCAACTTCAAATGCGCCAAGTTTGACGACGATAAGAGCACCGCGATTCTGCGCCGTCTCGAGAGCGACGTCGACGCCGCGCGGTTCGACACGCCCGAGGGCAAGATCGAGCTGCCGGTCAAGTTCAAGGTCTATGATTCGATATTCGTGCCGCTGGCCAAGTGGGCAATGCTGCTCGCCGGCAATTATCGCTGTGTGACCAAGGACGGTATGCGCACGGCGCAAGAAGCGGTGTGGAGCGACATTGAAACCTCGCGCGCGGTCTACAATTTCGTGTTCGACCTTTGTGTTAAGCTCGGCGCCAATCCGGCCGACCTCGTCCCGTTCGAAAAATATGCCGACGCGGCGCAGTCGCTGACCCGGCCGGCTTCGGCGGCGCGGGCCTTGCAAAACGGCGCGCCGAACATCGAGCGCGCCGATAAGTTGGTCCAGCTCATCGCCAGGCAGAAGGGCTTGAGCCATCCGGCGATTGACGCCCAGGTGGCGCTGGTCGATGCCCGGCTCGAGGCCAACCGCAAGAAGCAGGCCGCCTAAAGGGCTTCTCAGCCGACTTTGACGTCCTGCCAGAACCCGAACTTGCCGCCGACCGCGGCCATTTCCGGCCGCGGCGCCTCGTAGGACCAGGCCGCGCGCGCGTGCCGCTTGCCGGCAACGACCACGTCATAGAACTGCACACCGTGCGGACAGGCATGATCGTCCGCCGTCTTATCCGCCTTTTCCAGCCAGTCCATGCGCACGGCTGCCTTTGGAAAGTATTGATATCCGTGGTTTTCGATAACGTCGTTGCTCTGGGCAACTACTTGGCCGTCAACAACCGCCTTCATGGTGATTCTCCATTCAACCGCGCGCGATATCGGGAAAAAGTCGCTCATCCCCGCATCGGAGGTTGAGCCAGTCCGCCTACCTGCTAAAATATGAAGCTGTCGCGGATAGTCGAGGGCTGCCGAAGCGCCCAAAAGTGTATCTTGCCTGCCACACCTGCCGACAAATTCTTGAGTTGTCCCGCGAAAGCATAAAAAGTCAGCATTTGCTGTAGTTTTAAGCTTGGCTGTTTAGTAACAAAATTGAAGAATTCGTGAAGGTTCAGGCCGCGCACAGGGCGTGGCGGAATTGGGACTGTAACGGCTTCGACCAAGGCGTCTCCCGCTACAGCACAGGGACAGAAGAAGGGGCAAGTTATGAAGAGAGTCGCTTTATCGTTGGTTCTGGTGGCTGGCATGGCCGCTTCCTCCGCGATGGCTGCCGATATGGCAGTCAAGGCCCCGCCGGCTGCTGCGCCGCCGCCTTCGCCTTGGGACGTCGCGATCACCGCAGCTTTGATGACGGATTATAACTTCCGCGGTATCACCCAATCCGCTCACCACCCGTCGACGCAAGCCACCTTCGAGCCGCGTTATAACTTCAATTCGAGCTGGCAGGGCTATGTTGGCCTTTCGGGCGAGAGCATCGACTTCCCTAATCACGCCGCGGCTGAGATCGACCTCTACGGCGGTATCCGCCCGACCTTCGACAAGCTCGCGCTGGACTTCGGCATTTGGGAATACTGGTATCCGGGCGGCCAATGTTACAACTCAGCCCTCGCCAGCTGCCAGTTCTCGCTGAACAACGGCAACGTGGTCGTTCAGAACGAGAGCTTCTACGAGTGGTATGCCAAGGCCACTTACACGATCAACGATAACTGGTCGGTCGAAGGTCAGTTCTATTACTCGCCGAACGTGGTCGGCAGCGGCGCGCCCGGCGAATACTACACCGGCAACGTGACCTTCACTGCTCCGAGCACTTGGTTCAGCAATGGCCTCGGCGGCTACGCCTCCGCTGACATCGGCTGGTGGCAGCTCGGCACGAGCAGCGCCTTCTACGGCACGGCGGCCTTCCCAGCCGGCATTCCGTACAAGAGCTATGCCAACTGGGATGCCGGCATCGGCCTCACCTATAAGGCGTTCACGCTCGACCTCCGTTACTACGACACCAACCTGAACCAAGGCGATTGCAACGCATTCACCAGCGACCATACGGCTCCGTTTAATGGCTCGTTCACCGCGATCAATCCGAGCGGCGTCGGCTCCGACTGGTGCGGCGCGGCTTATATCGCGAAGCTGACGTTCCAGACCAATCTCTCCAGCCTCAAATGATCGACGGCTGAACATCTGAAGCGGTTTGCGGCCGGTGGCGGAAACGTCACCGGCCGTTTCCTTTTGCGGCGTCGCCACCCGTTCGTCATTGCGAATGAGGCGAAGCCATCCAAGCCGAGACGGCCATGTGGATTGCTTTGGCCAGAGCTTGTTACCGGGCCGTCCACTTCTGGCCGGACCGTTGGCTCCTCGCAGGGACGGACTTACTCAGCCGCCGAGGCCATCGGCACGTCGCGGACCTGGTGGGTCGTGTCATCCCCGGCCACAAGTTCGACCCGGCGGCTATGGAAGGCACGTAGCGTCGAGCGGTGGCCGATGGAGATGACGGTTGTGCCCTTAAGTCGCTCCTGGAGCAGCCGGTACAGCATGGCCTCGGCGGCTTCATCGAGCGACGCCGTCGCTTCGTCGAGGAAAAGGTAATCGGGCTCCTGAAGCAGCGCGCGCGCAACGGCCAGCCGCTGTTGCTCGCCTGCCGACAGCATCCGGTTCCAATGCGCTTCCTCGCCGAGCCGGTCGGCCCATTGCGGCAGTCCGACCGCGGCAATCGCCTCGGCGATTCGCGCATCGTCAAACGTTCCGGCCTTGGCCGGATAGCTGACCGCCGCGGCAAGCGGCGCCACCGGGAAATAGGGACGCTGCGACAGCAGCATGATCTTGGCGTCTTCCGGTACGCCGACGATTCCCGATCCGAACGGCCAGATTCCGGCGATGGCGCGGAACAGCGTCGATTTCCCAGCCCCCGACGGACCGGTCACCAGCACGCGCTCACCCGGGGCAAATTCGATGTGATCGGCGTTGACCAATGGCGCGCCGGTCGGCAGGCGGACGTTGAGATGATCGATCGAAATCGCGGTCGCGCCGTCGCGCGCCAAGACCTCGACCGCGGGCGGTGTCAGCGCCACGTCGCGGGCCGCGACGATGGCGTCTTCGAAGCCGGCCAATCGCGTGACCACCGAGCGGTACTGCGCGATCGCTTGGTAAGCCGTAATGAAATAGGACAGCGCCGTCTGCACGCTGTTGAAGGCGGATGCGGTCTGCATCAAACCGCCAAGCTGCATAGCTCCGGAAAAATAGGCCGGGCTGACCATGAGATAAGGAAAAATCACCGAAGCCTGCGAGTAGCTTTGGGTGAAGAAGGTCAGCTGCTTCTGCCGCTGCATGATCGCGATCCAATTGGAAACGATCAGGCCGAAGCGGCCAAGGTGGCGTTCGCGCTCGGCAGCCTCGCCGTGCAGGGCCGCGATCTGTTCGGAATTCTCGCGCGTGCGCACCAGATTGAAGCGGAAATCGGCTTCAAATCGCTGTTGCTGAAAGTTCAGCGGAATGAGCCGCCAGCCGATCAGATGCGTCAGCACGGTGCCGATCACCGCATAGATCAGCGCCGCCCAGACCAGGTAACCCGGAATGGCAAGCGGCATGCCGAACACTTGCAGCGGGGCCGCTTCCGATAGCGTCCACAAGATGACAACGAATGAGCCGAGCGTCACGCATGAGTTCAAAAGCCCAAGCCCGATCGTGAGCGTGTTTTGCACGAACAGTTGCAGGTCGTCGGCGATACGCTGATCGGGGTTGTCGGCGGTGTCGCCGAGCAACTGCATGCGGTAGTGGTTCGCGGTGTTGAGCCATTGCCGCAGATAGGTCTGCGTCATCCAGCGCCGCCAGCGGATCTGGAGCCACAGATTGAGATAATTCTGATAGACCGCGAGCACGGTATAGATTGCGGCCAGCACGCAGAAAAACAGCACCGCGCTGATGAAGGCCGACCAGTTGTGGTCCTGCAGCGTATTGTAAAATCGATTGTA
>Ga0181537_10000973_pt1 | contig 26925 bp, 47 predicted proteins | sample PEATcosm2014_Bin_39_FD_119765 | JGI IMG/M metagenome (GOLD analysis project Ga0181537, IMG submission 119765) | Peatland microbial communities from MTU Mesocosm Facility, Houghton, MI, USA - PEATcosm2014_Bin23_10_metaG | ecosystem: Environmental > Terrestrial > Soil > Wetlands > Peat | place...
ACCGTGTCGAGCAGCGCCGCGAGCCCCTCCGGGGTCACGACGACGCCGCGGTCCGTCTTCGCCAGGAAGCCGCGCTTGACGAGCGCTTGCGTCGTCGTGGCCCATTCGACGCGCGCGCTGGGCGCGCTGACGTCGGGCAACGTCTGCGTCGCGTACGCGCCCAGGACGGTCGTATCGGCGATGGAGAGCGGTGCGACGATGCAGACGGTGTCGATCATCGGACGATGGTACGTTGACGCTCGGCGCCAGGCAACGTCAGCGCAGACCGCCCCGGAGGTGGCAACGTCAGCGAGCGGCTTTGCCGCCGATCGGTGTTCCGGCATAGCCGCGCGCGACGATTCGAAGGTGGCTTGGAGAGGCACCCGTGATCACCGGAGTTCCGGTGACCCTCTTTCCGGCCACGTTCGTCCAGTTCACCATCACGTAGCCGTCCTCGAAGCCAGCGACGTGTCCGTAGGACGGGGCGACGTTCCAAGCCGTCATCTCGACGTCTTGACCCACGTGAAAATTCTTCCCCGTCTCGTCTTTGTACGACGTGCCACCACGTGCGTCGCCGAAACGGCGCCGCGCATCACGAGATAGCGGCCGAACGAGCGTAACGGGCCATCCGGGGTACTGTTTCGCTGCCCAGGCTTCGACCTCCGGAAGGGAGAGGGCTGCCGCGCCGTCGATGTGCGTGCCGTTTGCGTCGCGAACGTCTGCGGCCCACTTCACGGAGTGATCGTTCGACTCGCCACGCGAGTATGCCGGGCTCTGCGTCCCGCGAATTTCGATCCGTCCCTCAGATGCCCGACCGCGAGCCGTGTTCCTCAGGTCTCTCACCAGCACGAACCTACCGTCGTAGGCAGCGTGCAGTCCTCTTTGCTTCGCCGTTGCGATGATCCGGTCGACCTGCTGTCTCGTGTATCCATCCGTGTCGATCGTGACTTCTCGGTCGCCTCGTTTCACCTGGTCCAAGACCAGATCCAGCCGGGTCCTCCGGCTCGACATGTCTCCGTGCCGCGCTTCGCCCTTCAGATTGCGAATCTGCTCGCTCGTGAACCTGAACTTGCTGCGCAGTGTTTCCTCCGCTTCCTCTGCGGATGGTCCCCCGAGAAACTGGCCCTTCAGCGGGTTCCTCACCGTGTCCTTGAGGATCCTGAGCTGATGAGCGTCGGCCACGCTGAGCTTCGCGGAGTCACCATGCTTCGCCGGCCGTCGCGCGTGCGCCCCGTCGCATCTGGTGCCGACCGAGCACCCGCACGGCAACTTTGGAAGCGACGCCAGATGCCGGTCGAAGGCATCGTGCTCCTGCGCCTCACGCATTGGGTTGCTCGGCCGAGCGTTCACTCGACCGCCGCCCACATCGGTCCACGGAGGCGGTTGCCTACCTGGCCTAGCGTCGCCGTGAGTGCCTGTGCTCAGGCAGCCAACGCACCTGTCACCGTAGAGCTTCTTGCGATGGCCGCAGCCGGCACAACTTCCCGTGCGCATGCGTACGAGAGTACACGAACTACGTCTGCGGCTCCAAAGGATCCGAATCGGACCCAAATGGCATCCGCGACCGCCTTCAGCGTCGCCGTGACGACCGCTTCGGACGCCGCGATGACCGCTTCGAGCCACGCGATGACCGGCCGGCCTTCCGCGTGCGAACGTCTCCGGAACGGTGCTGCCGCCGCTGCTCGTTGTACCGTACGCGCATCACATCCTTCAGGTACTTGCGGGCGCTCTCTGCCTGCTTCGCCAGCGGAGCTGGCAGCCTTCCGGATTTCCTCAGCTCGTCGACGGCCTCTTCGAGCATCTGAGGCAGGTAGCCGCCGATGTCCGGGTCGAACTTGCCCGGTCTGTCGTAGGTGCCGCCGAGAGAGTTGCGGCCTTCGCGCATCTTCCCATCGACCACGGCGCGAGCGGTGACGTCAACGTCGTAGGCCTCGTAGCCGTCCTCCCGCGGATCCGGGCCATCTCCATCCCACCGGAAGTGCGGATCGAGCGTGTGCGCCACGTTGAAGACGATGGCAGGGGCGATCTGGTGCAGCTTCTTGAAGATCGCGGCGGGTGTCGTTGTGATTGGCATCGCAGCGCGATCCTAACACCAGTCGGGCTTGCACGGCCAGAAGCCCGCCCATCCCCCCCATCCCTCCATCCCCTCCCATCCCCTGGACCGTCGCAGACGAAGTCTGTTACTCTCGTCCACATGGCGTCGAGGCGCAGCAGCCGATCTGGTCGCGGTTCACGTACGAGTCGCCCGACCGGCCGTCGCTTCGGCAATGCCGGCACGGCCAAGAAAACGTTTGCTCTCGTTCCTGGCCACGGTTGGTTCGTCGTCGATCGCGTCGACTTGGGTCTCCGAGACGTCTTTCGCATCAAACCGGATAGGCATGGTTCGAACCGTGCTTCTCCGGTTCCCTCCACCAATCAGGATTCTCCCCCGCTCGGGACGTACCCGGGGCACGACTTGCAGTCGTTGCACTTGTGCGGTTCGGCCAACATGTGAAATAGCCACGAGTGCCCGCACGTGCACCGTGTCCGCACTGCCGGATGCCAATCGGGTAACGGCTTCGCGTTGGCAGCGACTTCCATGAGCTTCTTGACGAACGAGTCGGCCATCGTTCTTCCTTACTGCCGCCTCGCGCGGCTTGCCTAGTTCACACGGTGGAAGGAACCGAATAAGCAGTGTTCGAACCATGCCGAGCGACGGCGACTTCAGCGCCCCTGAGACCGGCGGTGACTGAGAATGTCGACGATGGCGTCCTTCATCTCGATGCCTGAGGCGGTCCCGTACTCACGCGCCTCACGTGCGAGCGTGTCGAGCTGTTTGCCCGACAGGGCATCCAAGGCACGAAGCCACAGCTGCCGCTGATTTCCCCTGGACGCGAAGAACTTCCGCAGCGTCGGAGCAATCTCGGCTCCACGAAGGACGTCCTTGATCTCGATTTCCCGCGGCGACTCCGTGAGGTGCCGGCGCTTGTGGATCCTGTGGGTGTATTCGAGGCTGCCAACCTCGCCCGGCTCCGTCGACCGGATACGATGTTCCAGTTCCTCCGGGCCCATGCCCTCGGCCGCAAGACGCTCGGCTTCCTTCGGATCGTACCCGTACTTGCTCAGGATGTCGGACATCTCGTGGACGAACACCATCGAGACGTTGCCGTGTCGCTTGCGGCGAGCACCGCCGGTACGAGAGCTGCGGCGACTACGACGACTCCTGCGCTTGGCGGCCATGCGGCCAAGTGTCGCACGAGTCCTCCAAACGCTGCAAGGTGGCGTCAGTCTTCGGCGACGGCAGGCTTGTGTCGCCGTATGGCATCCCAGATTTCGACGCTCGCCTCGCGGAACGTCTCGGTCTTCGGATCGTACCACTTGGCCGTGAACATCTCGCCCGCGGGCGTTCTCTCGGCCGGCCACAGCGTCACGGCAGCAGCGAGGCGACGCCCAAGGCTGTGGGTGACGGCGGCACGAGGGGCCTGCCCCTTCTTCACGATGACGGCGAATGGCTCGCCGTCGAGAAATGCGTCCACACGAAAGTTGCCCGTCGCCGCGTTCCCGAAGCGTTGGGATCGCGCCGCCACGTTGCTGGCCGAGTTGGCGCGCTCTTTCGCGACGGCTCTCTCGTACGAATCGTAGGCCTTCGCCATCTCGGTCGGGTAAAGCTCCGTGGCCTTCCTGGCGGCAGCCGCGGGATCGACGGACAGGGCATCCTTCGCGATCGTGATGGTCCGCCCCGCATCGTGGCCCGTGACGACACGGACGACGTACTGCTCGGCGTCTCGGGAAACGACGACGGCGTCATCGAGAGGGAACACGACGTGCGGCGCCGTCGACCGGTAGACGATGAGCACGCGCTGGCCCGGCTTCCAGGCTCCGCGCGTCGAGCCGCCGCTTCGTCCGCGGACCACGTTCCCGTGGGCGCCGCCCATCCCCAGGCAACCGACGCACCTGTCACCGTAGAGCTTCTTGCGATGACCGCAGCCGGGACAGTGTCGGGTGGGCATGCGATCGAGGGTACACCTACTTTGGCCTACGAATCCAGGAGCCGACGCCATCTCAGAGCGCGCGGATCATCTCGTCGGGCTTGGTCATCGCGAATGCACGCAGCGCGTCGTCCTCTTGCTGCGGTCGGAACGTCAGCTCTTGCACGTGCCGGCCGTATCGGAAGAACAGCACCTTGTGCCATCCGTCCTCACACCGCTGGTACGTCGCCTTGAAGCCAAGGCCCATGTCCCGCGTCACGTAGTCCGAGTGGAGGACGGCTGTTTTCACGGGGGGTACTACAGGCTGTGCACGATAACCCAGCCGGCGTCGCGGGTGTGCCTCTGCGTCAGACGATTTGGATTGGTGTCGCGGACGGCGCGCTTCGCCGCCCTCTCCATGATGCTCGTGCGCATGTTGGCGCTCATCCACGGCGTACAAACATGACGCACGTAGTCGACGACGCGCCATTCGGCGCCGCGTGTCTCGATGACGGGCTCGGCCGACGCACCCACGGGCTTCGTGGAAGAGCTGTAGTTGGCGGCCTTGCCGCCTGCGGGCAACCAGTGCCCGGGCGTGGCCAGCTGCGCCAGGGCCCACTGCTGGCCCGCCCGAGTCACGCGGTAGACAGGCACGCCCTCGGACGTCTGCCGCACACGCACCGCGTGCGTGGAGGGAATCGTGCGAAGGACGTTCTTCTCCGGTTCTTTCCACTCGGTGAACTTCGTTGCCGCGATCGTCGGGGAGCCATACGCTCCCTGACATGAAGCCGAACGTGATCTCCGTCGTGACGCCGCTGCCTATGGCCGAGGCTACCGTGCTCCAGGCGTACGCGACCCTCACCGTCCCCACCGAGCTGCCGCCTACCGGGCGCCTGGAGTATGGCTCATTCATCCAGACGTGAACTGCGCCGCATGCAACCGTCCCATTCGGACGGACCCGATGGACGTGACCAGCGAGTGTCAACCCATGTACCCGGCAGTTGTCGACGATCTCTGCGAAAAGCACGGGTACTCACGTTCGTCCGCCGTGCGAGATTCGTCTGGGCGTCGCACATGGATCGAGCGAGATGGCGTGCCCGTCCCAGGTAGCGAATGCGAGACGACGCTCCGAGCAGAGGATCTCAGGTTGGAGTTCGACGACGGGCGGTAGCGCATGGCCTACGGCGACGAGGAGTGGAAGGCTGAGGCTCGGGTGCTCGGGCCCGAGATGCAGGCGGAGGGCTGGGAGGTCGTTGGGGGTGACTGGATCATGTGGCTGCATCCTCCCTCGAAGCGAAGCGTCAGCGTCGACGGACCGATGAAGCGCGAGAATGCGTTTGTGCCGAGTCTCCTCGATGCTCCGTGCGATCCGCAGGCGGACGGCTATGTGGTCTCGTGCCGGGAGCACGACGACCACGGAAATCCGATGCGTGGGGAAAACTTCTGGGTCGAGTCCTACGGTCGCGCGGTGGCGCATGCTCGGCGTATTCGCAAGAGCATTCTCGACGAGATGCCGAGCGTCGCGACGAGCGAGCAGTTGACCTTGGATGAGGTGCTCAAGGTCCCGTTGCCCTGAGCTGGCGGTGCTCAGGACTCCAGAGCCGGGATGCGGATGTCCTTGGCCCGGATCGCGACGCAGAGCGCGTCCGTGTTTCGGTACGCTTCGCTTTCGGACAGCAAGCGACCGTAATCCTTGTCCGAGATGGCGTTGTCGAGGAGCGCCTGCATGACGGCGAACCACTTGTCGCGCCACGCGTCGTAGGTCGTGTCGACGATGCCCACTCGCATCGTGAACGACTTGCCTTGCGTCTTGAGCACCACGAACATCATGCCGCGCGGCTCCGGGCTCCCGGGAGGTTCATCGCCGTTGTGGTGCCAGTGGATGTCGTTCGACGGGAAGCCGAGACGTCGAAGCATCTCGTAGGTCCCGAGCGCGTCGCGCATCGGTCTGGGGATCTCGGCGTACTTCATGCTGCGACCTTCATGCAGCGCGCGGCGACCTCCAATACCGAGCGAACGCGCGCGAGGTCGAGGCGGTTGTCGTCGGAGCGCACGCGGCTTTCCATGTCGATCCAGAAGTTTCCTCGATCGGGAGGCTCGTGAAGCGTCTTGAGGACGCTCTCGACGTTGGCCGGTCCGATGCCTCCGGCGTAGCCGACGCCTCCTGCGGTGCCGTACGGCAGCCCCACGAAGGTGGGCCAACGCTCCGGCGCCTGGCCGGTGCCTCCGGAGGGATCGTAGAGTACGGATGTCGCCCCACCGATCTGTCTGGCGGTCGTGATGCTGAAGGCGAGCTGCAACGTGCTCCGAGCCTGCAAGATAAACGAGAGCGTGGGCCGCGCCGGCAGGAGGCGCTTGGCCATCTCGATGAACGTCGCTGTCGGCTCGAAGCCGTTGAGCTGGATGCGTCCAGGATCGATGTCGTCGAGCCACGTGGTCTTGCCTTCGAGCGTGTCGCGCGTGCACTGGCCGCAGAAGTGAACAGCGTAGCGCATGGCTTTGGTTTCTCGCGCCACCAGCTCGAACTCCGTGAGCCACGCGCGAGACGGGTAGCGAGGGGTGCCCAGTCGGCTCACGGATAGAAGGAGCCCCCACTCGATGAACGGGTACTCCTTGGACAGGGCGACGAGCGCAGCGGGATCGGTGCGGTCGTCGGCGCCGGTGATGGTCACGGTGGTCAGCATCGGTGGGCTCCGTCGAGGATGCGGCTGGCCAGACGTCGGCATGCGTCGGCAATCTGAGTCCAGTCGTCGGTCTGGTACTGCGCTGCGGTCTTTTCGATGAGCCGAAGGATGGCGAGGCGCTCGTTGGCGCATCCACGGTCGTACTCGACCGCGTCGATGCGCTTGGCTAGAGCGGCAACAGGCTCGGCGGCGTGAAGCATGCTCTGTTCGAGCTGATGGCACTGCCTCTGCAAGGTGCCGATGCGTTCGAGTCGAACGATCGTGTCGACCCGATAGGTCTCCTCGATCAATGCCGCGTGTTCGATCGCGAACCGCTGGAGGAGCCCGATGAGTGACGCGACGGTCGTGACGTCGGGGCACAGCTGCCGTTCTTTCAGCCACCGGCCGGCCGCGTCGAGCGCAGCCTCGTAGCTTGGGCCGTGGGCCGACGTGAATCCGACCACTGCGAACATGTTGCGGTAGAAGGCTGCGAGCGGTGAGCGGCGAAGGATGTCGGCGCGCGTGAGCCAAGCCAGCTGCCCATCTTTGCCAAGGCGGTCGACGTCGGCCACCTCGACCAAGTAGACGAAGAAGTACGCGCCGCGCTCCGTCGTGCTCTCGTAGGCGAGCGTACGTTTCATCGCGCCGAGGCGATCGCCTGCGCAGTAGCGATCCACGGCGTGCTCGGTCGTCTCCTCTCCTTGGAGACGAACGCCGGGCAGCACCCACCCGCCGAATTCCGCGTTCCAGGTGCAGAGGATGGAGTCGTCGCTACGAGTGACGAGCACGGCGACGTACGGTGGTGGTGCGGCGCGGGACGTGCACTTTGGGCAGCGAAGCACGCGCTCGTCGTAAGAAATCGCTTCGAGCTTGGTTCCGCAGGTTGGGCAATTCGGCACCGTGCTGCGCCGTGGCCCTGCCCCATCGTCCACGAGCGTCTGATGTCGGTCGTTCTTGGGGTTGCTGTCGGTCATGTTCCGATGGTCTTTCGTCGACGATTGCGGTGGAGATGGCCTCCGCCCGTAAAGAGGCTGACGATGTACACGGCGCCGCATTCGATGCAAACGGCATCGCCTCCGTCGACGAATTTCGTGGAGCCGTTCTCGGCCTCGACGGGGCCGCGGCAGTTCTGGCGCTGGCAGGTGTTCCAGCTGCGATCGGGGTGCCAGCTCTCCATTCCACGCTCAAGCCTCTGCCTGTATGACTTGACGCGCGCGTAGAGGAGCTGGAGCGCACCGAGCGCGGTCGTCCCGTCGCCGACGCCGACGCTCTCGACGTGCCCGTCGAGCAGCGCGCTCCAGTCGCGGCTGCCGTTGCGCTCCAGAACGAGAAAGGGCTCGTCGATGTGCACCTGCATGCACTGGTTGACGATGTTGAAGCAGGTCTGCTCGATCCGCTCCTCTTCCTTGGAGCGCACGGCTTTGCGTCGGGCGGCGATGGATTGAAGAACGATGCGCGTGCCGGCGACCAGGTCGGCGATGTACGCGTTCTCCGTTCGGATCTTCGCGAACTTCTGCAAGACGTTGAGGAGCGCCTCGTTCTCCAGCTGTAGGCGTTCGACGTCGGAGATCACCGGCTGAGTGCCTCGTCGTTCACGCTGGCTGCTCTTTGTCGTTGAACTCGACGCCCTTCTGCACACTGATCGTAACCGGTCGAAGGATGACCTTGTCGGCGACGCCGTCGCCGTTCGTCTCGCGTCTGTTGTTCCAGAGCGCGACCACGTCTCGGGCGTCGGATGCGGTCGCGTAGAGGCACATGCCAAGGCCGTTGTACGTGATGACCTCAGGCCGCGCCTTTTCGACGATGGCGACGCCCGACCAGCTCGTGAAGTTCGCTTCGAGTTGGGCGAGCAGTGCCCTCGTGCCGGGGAGCATCTTCGCAAGCGTGAGCACATCGTTGGCGTGACGTTGCGCGCTCGCGTCGTCATTCAGGCCGCGGAAGAGTGATCCGTACCGCAGCATGTAGATGCAGCCGTAGAGCTGTTCGATCGCGCGTTTGGCGTCGAGATCGGGTCGGTTCTCCAGGATGGTCGGCTCCACCGTGCTGGAGTACGGCTTGATCTTGTCCTTCACGGCCTGAAAGGAGAGGCCGATCTTCTTCCAGGGGGACAGCTTCTTCCATCGCGCGCAGCGGGCGTCGAACCGTTTCTGCGACATCGTGCCGAGGAAGCCCCACTCCTTGAAGCCGTCAGGATGCGTCTTGGCGAGCTGTCCGATCTTGTAGAAGGTGTCGGCGTCGGCGTAGCCGCCCTCGCGGAAGATGCCGTTCACTTGGTCCTGGATCGCGCCGGAGGTGCCGCAGCAGCCGCCGATGTAGCTGTCCCCCTCGTGCATCGCGATGGCGCACCAGTCCTTCGGTGTGAGGCCAAGGTAGACGCTCCGCACCCGCGAGTAGTCCGGCTCGGGGTGGCGGTCTACGCCGACCTCTCCGACCCAGTTGTCCTCGTAGAGGATGCGAACACCGTTGGCTTCCAAGGCCTCAAGGTTCTTCATCGTGTCGGCTCCGTCCGCGAGGTGAGGCGCTCTCGCGCGTAGCTCACCCAGCGCCACGCCTCTTGCAGGAGATCAAAGTCCTCCTTCCACATGTCGTAGTACTCGCAGCGGAGGCGCCAGTACTTCTCGACGCGTGTGCGAAGCGAATGACTCTGGACGTCGTTCGTCCCGTAGTGTTCCTCGAACGGTCTCACCTCGTAGCGAAGCTCGGACTGCTGGGGCGCCGTGGCGGCTGCGGCCTCGTCACGGGCCTGCCCTTCGTGATCCCAGACGACGGGTGCGCCGTTCACTTGCCACCAGTCGGCGGCTTTTGGGTCCCAGAGCGCGTAGCGTCGCGGCGGCATCGACTGAAGGGCCGTGATGTGCTCACGAGCCTCGCCGAGCAGCTTGTTCGTGCGCTCGTAGAGGGTGCGCGTCGCCAGCAGCTCTTGCCGCACGTCGGCGTCGCCGCGCGTCGTTGCGTCGGCCGCTGCGTCGTCTGCTACTGCGATCATGGACTGAGGCACCTCGAATCGTCGCGGCAGCCAGACGTAACCGCTGCGGCGAGCCGGTTCTCGATCGCTCCACTCCGCAGCGACTTCCTTGGCTTCTGATTCGGTCAAAAAAAGGAGCGTGGAGCGTTCTTCCCTCGCCCAGCACTGGCCTTGCTCCGCCCATACACCCCACAGGTTGATGTTGAAGCCGATGACCTGTCTAACTTCGGCGGGGTCGAGGGTCTTTCCATCGATCTGGAGCACGACGTGGAGGGGAGGCTCCGGCTCGGCGTTCTCCAAGGTAACGGGTCGCTGCAACTTACGGATCGCTCGGAGAAGCTCGGCGTCCGCTTTCGGGCCGTCGCCGACAAGCTCGACGACCGTCTGCACCATCTTCACGAGGTCGCCGTCGCCCTCCTGGGCGTATCGGATGCGACGGAGCGTTTCGACGAGCTTCGTGAACTTCGTGTCGTCGGGCATCGGTTCCCCTTTTGAAAGGCGCACGTCGAGATCGTGGCGGGTGGTCTTGTAGTGCTCCGACGCGTCGCGGAGGCGCCCAGCGGTGTCGTTCGGATCGCCAGGGTCTCTTGGCGCGACCGCGATCCAGCGCACGTACGCTTGGACGCAGTCGAAGTAGTGATCGGCCGAGCGGATGGCGGCCTTGCGGTGGTCGCTCACGGCTCGCTCCCGCGCCATTCGCTCACGCATGTCTGCCATCTCGGCCTGGCGACGAATGATGGCGGCGCAAAGGCGGCGGACCTGGTTGCGTAGGTCCGTCGTCGGTACGAGGGAGCACTCGATGCACGATCGGTCGCTTCCGCACTCGATGCAGACGAAAGCGGTGTTGTTTACCGTGTAGATCGCGAGTGTGGTGTCGAGCGTGTCGTCGTCGTTGCTCCGGGGGTTTCCCTTGGGGGACTCCGTGACCATCGCTCCCTCCTGTCTGACGCGATGTTAGACAGTCGGCGGCCGAAGCGCTAGAGCTGCGCGAGCAGCTCGTGAAGCCGCTTCTCCAGGGTGCCCCTCGCGCCGACCGTGGAGCCCGCAGGCTTGTGTGTCGCCTCTTGCTGCGAGGCCCCCTTCGGCCCCTTGACGGTCACCATGTGCGTCCACTCGGGGTCGAGAAGGCGTCGCAGTGTGAGCGCCGCCATCGCAGTAGCGCGACGTTCCGGGTCGACCTCGGCGTCGATGAGGACTTCCAGCTCGGCGGCGGTCATCGCGGGGCCTACGACGAAGCGATGGGCGCGTGCGCTTCGCAGTAGCACTCGCCTTCGATGCCTGTGGTCCAGAGCGGGCTTCCGGCCCGGATGGCGAGGCCGTCCTCGACGCAGTGAAACTGTCGGGTGATCGGCGCCAGGAACCAGCCGTTCGGCCACGGTTCTTCGGCCGTCGAAGCCTGCTCCCACGGCGGCGGAGTAGGTGCGGACATCATGGTGGGCGAGGAGCCTAGCGCGGCGGACATCGGGCGCAACGTATGACGGCACGTCAGACGGATCAAGCGCCATGCGTCGCGCTGAAAAAGCATTTGTCGGCGCGCTCCATAGGCATGCCTTCGACGGACGACGGGCGTAGACTCGGGGTGCATGAGCACACTGTGGACGCGGGGCGATGTTCAAGCGGCCATCGATCGGCAGCTGGCGAAGGTCGAGATCATGCGCATGGGCGAGTTGCCCGCGCTTCTTGGACAGCTCCGTTCCCTGGGCGAGACGCACGGCCACCCGGAGCTGGTCGCGCAGGCGATCGATCGCGTGAGGTCGATGCTTCCTCGCGATCTGGTGCCTCCCATGGTCGAAGCACCCGCGGCGGACCTTCGTCGGTGCAGCGTCTGCGGCTTCGAGTGGAAACAGAGGGATGTCGAAGGACAGGACGCGTGTGTCTTGTGCCAGAAGCTGTTCGTCCAGAACAAGCTTCGTGCGCTGGGCGTCTACGGTGACAGCAACCAGTGGATGGGGCAGCTCACGCTGGCGCTCCGTGACGCGCAAGAAGGTCTGGGCCCCCTCTCGCTTCTTGGCTTCGAGCAACAAACCGACGCGTTGTGGGGAACCATCGACGTCGTATCGCGGGCGCAGGTGCCGTTCGAGCCGCTTCTTCTCCTCGTGCCGCCCGAGGTCGGCGAAGGCGTCCTCGTCGACATCCGGATCGGGACGAGGTCGCTGCTCGCGACTTCTCAGAGCCCCATCTCCCTCTCGTACTACCGGCCAAGCTCCTGGGGCAGCATGCACGCGATGAAGGCGGCCATGTTCATGTCGGGTGGCCGAGCGGAGGTCGGCCAGGACGTCACGCTCGCGATCGCGCTCCACGCGAAAGGCCTCTTTCGCGCTGCGCTTCTCGGTCGAAACAAGGAAGGGTCTCTCTGAACATGGACACGCAGCCTCCCACAACGTCCGGCACGACACCGCCGCCGAACCCGCCCGTGCCCACGGGCTGGATGCTCATGAAGCAGGGCGATGTGACCGCCGCCATGACGTCCTTCGCTGTCGCGCTCCTTCACGACACCACGCTTCTGATGTTCGACCAGATCATTCGGAGCTTCGAGGTGGCGCCCACTCTCTCGAAGCCGATCTTGGCGCGCATCGAGTGGCATCCGCCGGACTCCAACAACAACGTCACGCATCGCGGTGTGACGCTCTACGAACCGACACGCTAAGGGCGTGCTACGTCAAGCGTTGAAATGCAGGCGCTCATCGTCATCACACTCGTTCTCATTGGCGTCGCAGGCTTTGCCGGCTTCGTCTCCTACATGAACCGTCGAGATCGTAAGAATGATCATGACGAGGAAGCCGCGACGTTCGCGTTGCCACGGTGCGCTTCTTCCGTGCGCATTCTCCGCAGCGCTGGTTTCACCCTCAACTACTGGAAAGGGAACACTTGCCGGTACTGCGGGCAGCTGCGACTTGCGATCGTGCGCGGTCCCCTTCGCGTGGTCACTCCCGCGGGCGAGACAATCGTCCGCATGGAGCAGCTTGTGGGTATCGCGTGTCTGCATTGCGGGCACATCTCCAGGACCCCTAGCTACGACATCACGAAGGCCATGCTGCTCGGCGATCCAACGATCGAAACGCCGCTCCTAAAGTTCGTCGAGGAGTCGGCGGGTCCGATCTCGCGAGCCACTTACGAGGCGGAGTTGGACCGTCTGAGCCTCCTGGCGAGTACGGTGCACGCGAAGCTCCAGGAGCTGCCCGCAAGCGCGTATCGCGATCCGGATGGGCAGCCTGTACGGATCTCCACGGCCGGGGCCGAAGCTAGCCCGGAGCGTGAGCTAAGCGTGGCGTTGCCCCTGAGCGCTAGCGATGCCGTGCCGAGGACGTAGAACGTCGCTCGCTGGGCATATCGTCCTCCGGGCAACCGCGAGCGTGACGGTAGTCGCTTGGGTGCTTCCGCTCCTGTCCTCGCCTCAGCATCGGCTGCCCACATGATGGGCAAAGCTTGTACTTCGGCATCGCCGCGGCATCGTTCACGCGCATCATCCGCGCGCTTTTTCGGACGCCACACGGCGGGCGAGGGCGTCCAGATGAGCGTCCACCGCCTCCTCGTTCACGCTACGCACATCCGGCTGTTCGGAGCCGGCACGTGCGGCCTGGTCGAAGCCTTCGCACACGGGATCGTCGTGGACGACGGCCTGCGCCTCGTCGTCCACCGTCACCCTTGCGCCGCATCCTCGGCACGTCATCTCTCGGCGGCTCATGGTCCCTCCAGCGTCATCGGCTCCGTACGCAGGCTTAGCGGGAGGCCGATGCGCGCTATTTCTGTTGCTTCGCGGCTGCAAGTTTCCGCGCCTTCCTGATCCGTGCCGACTTCCGTCCGGCTCTCACTGCCTCCTCGTGACTAAACTCGTGGGCCACTCTGCGCTGGTGAGCGACGATGCCGCCGATGCCGCCGATGTCCGCGACCAGCTCCCGATCCATGCTTTTGAAGCCGCGCTGTTGCGTCTCCGCGGCCCTCTTCCGGGTGCGCTCGACGAACGCCTCGTCGAACGTGATCCCGTGAAGTCGGAGGCCGCGCTTCACGACCTCGCTGGCTGGCATCGAGAGGGGGCACGACCGGACGAAGGCTCCCTTGTGTTTTCGGAGGTGCTTGCTCATTGGTCTCCCGTCCCGCGCACTTCCGTGAAGCTACGCCCGACCTTCCAGACGTCGCGCCTGCTCTGTCCAGTCTGCGATCGAGCGCCGGTCGAACGACGCCGGGAGGTGCACCTCGACGTTGGCCGTCTGCCCATCGGGCTCCCACCTGTGAAACAGAACCCGCGCTCTCATGGCCGATCTCCCGTCGCGCGCATAGCTAGCGCGCCGACTTCCTTCCAACCTGACACGGCAAGCAGACGGTCGGCTCGCGCATGTTGGTCGGCCCCCCACACGTACGACACGTGCACGAGTCCTGGTTCTCAACCTCGTCGCCAGGCGCGGGATCGAACAGGTGCATCAATTCTTCCTTCGATACGATCCACGGATCGTTCATCAAATCCTCCCGCGCGCACTTCACGGAGTGCGCTACCGACGTATCTCGCCAATCTCTCGGTAGAGTTCCTCGTCGACCCAGCACGGAAACGCCCCGACTGACGCATAGAGACGAACGTCGTTCGTCAGTGCGCGAGCCTCGTCCTCCTCCTGATGCTTCACGCGGTCACGACGTCGTCTCTTCTGCATCGGTTCCTCGCGCGCACGTCAGTCGAGCCTCGTCCACATGGCGTCCGCCAGCGACTGGCGGTAGGCAGGTGTCTGGATGTAGCACCACGGGCAGTGCTCCCCGCGAGGGTTGCCGTGCTCGCAGTGGGTCTTGAGATGCTCCGCCAGTGCCTTTGCAAGCTCTTCGGGCGATGGCAGCTTGAGGTTGCGCAGAGTGGCGGCGAGTTCCGGCGAGATGCGCTTCGGTTTGTCCCAGAGTCCCATCGCTACCTCTCGTTCTTCACGTCTCGCGCAGGTTGGTAAAACGTGGTGCCGATGAGTCTTCCACAGTGACGGCACCCCTCGCCCATGAAGCCCTGGCAGGACTTGCCGGCGCGCGCGTGGCAACCGGTGTCCTCCTCCGATCCTACACGCGCCATGACGATCGTTGGCACACCGAGGAGCGCGAGCTGCGACTTGAGCCACTCGTGCATCGCCGAGGTCACGTCGGCGCGTGTCGCCGTCTCGGGCCGGCACGCGAGGAAGCCGATGAGCTTCCCCGCCAAGTCGTCCTCACGGTACTCGGCCTCGGCCACCATTGCCTCTCGTGCGCTCTGCTCACCCGCCTTCATCGTCGTCCTATCACCGTACACCCTTCCGGACAGCACTCCGCCGGACGTCCGCAGGTTCGGCACTCCGATCGCTTCACACGCTCCAGCAGGTACGCGCCCGCGATCCCTTTCACCATGACGACGGGTGTATGGCCGCCAAGAATCCAGGCCTCGGACCTCGTGGTCGTGTAGGTCGTGCTGCCGTCATCACGCTGTACGGACACTCGTGTTCCGACGGGACATGCCGCGTTGAATCCGTCGCATGCGGCGATGGCGGCGGTGCTCACGTGCCTCCACGCACGTGGCGCGCCGGCCCGCTGCCGGTCCCGCAGACGCGGCAGCAACGCGCGTGCCCCGGCTCTGTACTCCTCCAGGTCGGATGGTAGATCACGCGCACGGCGCCATGTTCAGCCGCCTCCTCCCAGACGCGCTCGGGATGGCCTTCGCATACGCGTGCGTCGGCTGCGAGCGAGTCATCCGGGGAACCAAAAACGTGCACCAGTCCAGCCCTCGCCTCAGCCATCCTCGGCCTCCTCAGCCTTCTCATCGAGGTGTTGCCCGAGATGCTTCTCGATGACGTCCGGGAGGTACGCGTCGTCCGGCCAGTCGTTGTCCCCGTAGGCTTCGCACACCTCCCGGAGCGCGGCTACGATCTCGCGCCGCTGAGCTACAGCGCGGCCGAGTTTCACGAGCGGGTCTTCGTCCGGCGCGAGCCCTGCTAGCGACCGGAGTACCTCTCGCAGGCGCTGCGTGTCGCTGAAGTAGCGGCCCGCGGTGTAGCCGCTCTCGCGCGCGGCATGGAGCGCTTCCTGATTATCGTCGCTCATCGGTTCGTCGCGCCTTCGTTGCCCGACCGTTCGTCCCACTTCGCTGTCGGTCCACGCGGTTCAACGCGATCGGCTTCTGTCCTCACGGGCGGCTGGAGCGACAGCTTGTCGCAGGCCGCCCTTGCGGCCTTCACGAGGCAGATCATGGTGCATGCGTGAAACGTCTGGCTTGCGAGCCACCCCATCTGCCAGCCGTCCGGCTGACCCCCGGCTGGAGTGCTGTTGAGTTCCTTGCCGCAGCCATCACACTTGTACCGGTCGACTCTACTCATCGCTGCCTCACTCTATCGTGGCGGTGAATCCGGTCCACACGTCGCGTTGGCGATGTCCTGCAAACCGAGCCCGTGCAGCTCCGACAGCTTGACTGCCAACCCCAGCTCGCGAAGGCGTTCCACGATGCGTGCCGCCGAGTAGCCTCCGGCCCGCAGCGCCTCGTGAAGTACAACGAATGTAACGCTCACCGCATCTTTCTCGATCTGTCCACGCGCGTATTGCCCGAGGTGAGAATCGGTGAAGTGAACGCGAGCGCACCGGACGCAGTACACCACGAGGCAGTCGGCGCACCGGATGGCGACGTGAGCTTCGTCCAGCCACGGGCGCTGGAAGAAGACGGGCTCCCCGCATCCCGTCGTGCGCGCTCCGACCGTCGGTGTTCCACAGAAGTCGTGCGGTTGGCTGCGGTCGAAGTCTGCGATCACGGTGCCTCTAGACCAGCCGCAGGTTCACACTGGATCGTCGGAACGCAGTGCATGAGCGGCCCATCGGGTACGGCTGGTAGATGTGGACCTCGTACGCGTCGTGACCTCGATTGCAGCATGTTTTGTCGTTGGCGATTCGGTTTCCTTCCTGGGTCGCGCCGTCTCGCGTGCGGGCACAGACGTAGGCGCCGCACGGGAAGACGACTACGAAAAGCTCCGCAGGCGGTTTGATGCAAACGCATCCACGGCGACGGCCGGTGTAGCGCTTGTCCCCGCCGCATTTCTCGCAGACCATCGGTGTTCCCATCTACGGCCTACTCCCCGCGCGGAACTACGCGCTCTTCTCCGTCGTTGCTCTCGATACGTGTTCACCCTTCTCCACGGCATCGAGCAGCCCTGCGAGCGCGTCCACCATCGCCAACGGCGGCTGAACGCGCCGCTTGCACGCATCGCACTGACCGGTGCGCGAGTCGATGCTGCTCCCGCGGCAGTCGTTCCGGTGGTCGACGCCGAGCCACTCGAAAAGGAACTCTCGGGCGCTCTGCCGGTGTGTGTCGCTCACGTGGGCCGCAGCCGTCTTCAGTCGGGCGATGCACTGGCGTTCGTCGTGCGGTGCCTCCGTGGCCTTCTCCACCTTCGTCCACCCGCCGTTCCCCCAGAATTGCTCGTACAGCTCCTCGCCGCAGTCGCGGCACGGGGGGCAGGGCCGGTCCTGGCTCTTCCACTGCTCTCTCATGGGCGTCCTCTCCTGATGCGGCTCAGCGGCCCTGCGCCCTGAGCAGCGCGATCATCAGCGTGCGCACTTCTTCGTCGGTGATGTGGAACTCGAAGACCGGGCTCCCCGGCACGCCGGTCAGCGCGATCGGAACGATGGTCACGGGCACCCCGGACTGCACGTTGTCGCTACGCCGCACCGCCTCGATCGCGATGCGCGGCTGTCCTGCGAGGTGGAAGTTGCTGGTCCCGGCGAGCGCCAACGCTTTCGTGGTCGTGGCCACGAAGGCCTGCGCGAGCTGATCCCGGAGGAGAGGAAGCGTCTCCGCCTGTGCGGGCGAGAGCGCCAGGAAGTCGCGCGTGCTGTGCTCGTGGTGCTGGTGCTGGTGCATGGTGGTTGTTCTCTTTCGCTAGGGCGTTGTGAGAATGAGGCTACCACCGCGGCCTCCGGGGAGGGATGGCGCACGGCGCACGATCGCTTGACTTCGTGTCGACGGGACACTAAGTATTCGTGTACAGGATACACGATGTTTTCGTACCGCTACCGCAGGCCGTCGTTCACCGTCGACAACGTCGTGTTTGGCATCGACGAGGGGTCGGACGGCATCTGCCAGCTCCAGGTGCTGCTCATCAAGCGCAAGGACGACCCGTTCAAGGGGTGCTGGGCGCTGCCCGGCGGCTTCGTCGAGGTGTCGGACGAGGGTGATCAGGGCGAGGATCTCGAAGATGCTGCGAGGCGCGAGCTTGACGAAGAAGCTGGCATCAAGGTGGCCTACCGCGAGCAGCTCGCCACCTTCGGCAAGCCGAAGCGCGATCCGCGGGGTCGCGTCATCTCGGTCGTCTACTATGCGCTCGTCCGGTCGAAGCAGCACGTGGCGAAGGCTGGATCGGATGCATCCGAGGCCGCCTGGTGGCCAGTGAGCGAGGCTCTGCGTGAGATTCGACAGCGCACGGCCTTCGACCACGACGAGATCCTCGCGCTGGCGCTGAAGCGCCTTCGCGCCAAGGTGCGCTACGAGCCGATCATCTTCGGCCTCGTCCCGCGGGAGTTCAGTCTGTCGGAGCTTCAGGCTGTCTACGAGGCGGTGCTGGAGCGGCCGCTCGATCGGCGCAACTTCCGCAAGCGGCTGCTCGCGATGGACATCCTGAACCCCGCCGGTCAGCGAGGGACCGGGGGGCGCAAGGCGACGACGTACACGTTCGACCGCAAGAACTACGACATGCAGGTGGGCCGAGGACTCCAGTTCGCGCTCTAGGAGAGGACCATGAACGAGATCATGCAGGCGTACGCGACGTTCGACGAGCAGAAGAGGATCGTCGGCTTCGAAAGGCTGACGAACAACCCGATCACGGACACCGACTCCTACAAGCCGAGCCACCCGTTCCTCTTCGCGCCGGAGATGGACTCCTCGTACTACTACTTCGCGTCACGCGGGGGCCGGTACCGTTACACGTGCTTCAACGGCGCGCAGGCGCTCGTGCTCGGGATGACGGATCTCGTGACGATGGACCACGTCCGCGAGGCCGCCGAAATCTTCGAGGAGCACGGGGAGCCGTTCTACCGCGAGGGCTGGGAGCGCATCGTCACCCACTACGGCGGCCGGATCCCTCTCCGGATCCGTGCGGTGCCTGAGGGGCTCGTCGTGCCGACGGGTAACGTGCTCCTCGACGTCGAGCCGTCGACGCCCGACCCGATGATCCGCTGGCTGCCGGGCTGGTTCGAGACGAAGCTCGTGCGTCTCTGGTACCCGACCACCGTCGCGACGCGCGGGGCGTACCTGCGGGAGAAGATCCTCGAAGCGCTCGTCCGGTCGAGCGACGATCCGATGGCGGAGATCGACTACAAGCTCCACTGCTTCGGGTCTCGTGGCTCGTCGAGCATGGAGACGGCGCGCATCGGCGGCTGCGCGCACCTCATCAACTTCCGGGGCAGTGACACGGTGGAGGCTCTGCGCCACGCGCGCCACTACTACGGCGCCAAGATGGCGGGCGTCAGCATCCCGGCGCCCGAGCACAGCGTCATCACGTCGTTCGTGCCTGCGGGCTCGCCCGCGGATGCGGAGCCGGGGGCTCACTTCGAGGAGGCGTTCTTCGAGCATCTCGTGCGGCAGTTCCTCTACGGCGGCGCGACCGGCAAGAAGTACCCCATTGTGGCGGCGGTGTCGGACTCCTACGACCTCTACAACGCCATCGAGAACTACTGGTGCGGCGAGCGTCTCTTGCCGCTCGTGCGCAACTCCGGTGGTCGCGTCGTCATTCGGCCGGACTCGGGCACGCCCGCCGAGGTGGACGTCAAGGCGCTCACCATCCTGGAGCGCAAGCTCGGCATGCGCAAGAACACGAAGGAGTTCAAGGTGCTGCCGACCTACTACCGGCTCATCCAGGGGGACGGCGTCAACGACGAGTCGGTGCCGGAGATCCTGCACGAGGTGATGGCGCACGGCTACTCGGCGGACAACATCAACTTCGGCATGGGCGGCGGCGGTCTCCAGGACATGACGCGGGACACGCTGAAGTTCGCGGAGAAGATGGCGGCGATGCTGCGGCTCGGTCGGTGGTCGCCGGTCAGCAAGAAGCCGAAGACGGATCCGGGCAAGAACAGCATGGGCGGTCGCTTCGCGCTCGTGCACGAGGGCGGTGCGTACGCGACGGTGCCGCAGCCGCGCAAGGATGACTACCTCACGCCCATCTTCGACATGGGCCGGGTGCTGAAGACGTACACGTGGGAAGAGGTTCGCGCGAACGCCCGCAAGAACATGGCGTGAAGGAGTGGGCCCATGACCGAGATCGAGATCGTCCGGCAAATCCATGAAGCGGCTGCCAGCCGCAAGCTCCGCATCTTCGTCGTGGCGACTGGCGCCGGGGCTGGGGTGCAGAAGTGGCTCTGGGAGACGCCCGGCTGCTCGCCGTACTTCGTCGGCTCGTGCTTCCCGTACTCGACGGGGGAGACGGACGATCTCCTCGGCTTCAAACCGGACGAAGGTTATGCGAGCGACGAGAACGCCGTCGACATGGCGATGGTGGCCTACCAGCGCGCGTTCGATGGCGCCGACGTCGAGCCAATCGGTCTCGCCATAACGGCCTCCGTCGCCTCGACGCGCGCGCATCGCAGCGATCACCGCGTCCACATGGCCTGCATGACGCGGCACGTGACGCTCCTGCGCACGGTGGTCCTCGAAAAGGGCGTGGGCGCGGAGGCGCGGATCAGGGATGGTGCGGAAGTCGATCGGCTGGGGCTCCAGATGCTCCAGGCGGCCGTCGAGTACCGTTCCGGCGAGTCATGGGACCGTCAGTCGGCTGCGGTGCAGGCGTGCACCGACGGGTGCACGCTCGCGCGCGCGCGCTTCTTCAAGCGTCCGGTGTTTGACCGCGGCCGTCGCCGTACGCTCGACGAGGTTCACCGGTTCGATTGGCGTCCTCTCTTGCCGGGAGCCTTCAACCCGCCGCACGACGGCCACGAGTACATGGCGAACGTCACGAAGGCGGATCTCGACGTGGAGCCGGTCTTTGCCGTGTGTGCGACCATGCCGGCTGCACACAAAGGCGACCTCACCGTGCAAGACATGCTGGAGCGGGCAAGGCTCTTGCGTCATCGCTCGGTGGTGTTCACCGAAGGTGATCCGTTCTTCATCGACAAGGCGCGCGCGTTTCCAGGCCGTCCGATCGTCATCGGCTCCGATGCTCTCGCGCGGCTGCTCGACTCCCAGTGGGGCATCGAGCCAGCGGCGGTGCTCAGCGAGATGCAGAAGCTGGGAACGACGCTCTTCGTCTTTGAACGACCCGTGGGCGGTCGCGTGCTGACGGTCAAGGACGTGCTCGCAAAGGCCGGCTGCGCGGACTCGATACTCGCGGCGGCAGTCGTGGCGGTGGCCGGGAAGGGCCTGGAGATCAGCTCGACGGCACTTCGGGAGGCGCGGACCAAGCCCGAGGAAGTCCGATGCTGAGGGACCTGGAGGCGACCGAGGCGGTCGTTCTGAAAGCGCGCTGCCCCGAGGAGGTGTTCGGGCCGCTCGCGGGGGACAAGGCCGTGGCGCTTCGCAGGGTCTACCACCGCGTCATCGGCACGGTCCATCCGGACAAGTTCCCGAGCGAGCCGGCAGCACGCGCGCGAGCGCAGACGCTCGTGGGCCAGCTCGCCGAGTGGCGAGTGAGGGCCGAGGAGAAGATCACGGCCGGCACCTACGGGGACAACAAACGGCACGAACCTGCGCAGGGCGTGCGCGAACCGCAGACGATCAAGGCGCCGAAGCACACCTACGTCGTGACCGAGCGGTTCGCGCAGGGGGACCTTGCGGACCTCTACCACTGCTCCTACGTCGAGAACGGCACCGACAACCACGCTGTCTTCAAGATCGCGCAGAGCGCCGCGGACAACGATCTGCTCGAAAACGAGCAGAAGGTGCTCCTCGGGATGTACCCACTCAGCCAGAAGCCTGAGCTGATGTACCGTTTCCTGCCGAAGCCTTACGAGTCGTTTGTGCTCAAGGGCGAGCGCGGCGTCGGCAACCGGCGCGTGAACGTTCTCCAGCTGGCCCGGGATTACGTCTCACTCGCGGAGGTGAGGGACGCGTACCCGTCGGGCCTCGACTTCCGGCACGCGGCTTGGGTTTTCAACCGCGGTCTGGAGGTGCTCTGGTACGTCCACAAGCATCATAAGACCGTGCACGGCGCGGTCCTGCCGACGCACCTTCTCGTGCACCCCGATCGTCACGGCGGCAAGATCGTGGATTGGTGCTACGCCGTTCCCGAGGGTGGCTTCATCGGTGCGATCTCGAAGGAGTACCGTTCCTTCTACGCGCCGGAGGTGTTGAAGAAGGAGCGGGCAACGTCGCAGACCGACATCTACATGCTCGCCAAGTGCATGGTGGCGCTCCTCGGTGGGGACCTCGCCACGCACACGCTGCCACCGGCCGTGCCCAAGCCCATCGGAGCCTTCCTCCAAGGTTGTCTCATCGAGTCCGCCTCTCAGCGTCCGGACGACGCGGGCGCACTGCGTGAGGAGTTCGACGAGGTGCTCGCGCGTGTCGTTGGGCCGCGCCACTACCACGGGCCGCTCGTCATGCCCGCCAAGACGTGAAGTCGTTCACGACAGCAAGGAGATCGTCATGGGTTACAACAACTACAGCGACGCGTTTTACAATCAGCGTCAGGCCGACAGGAAGGCGTCGGGCCGGTCGACGTTCGACTACAGCGCGCGCGTCATCTCGGGGGCGGCGCCCATGGTCGTCCACCCCTCGCTCGATATCCGTGGCAAGATCCGCGAGTCGCGCGACAGCGCGCAGCACCCGGAGTCGACGCCGATCGGCCTCATCTTCGACGTGACGGGGTCGATGCGTGTCGTGCCGCAGATCCTTCAGAGAAGGTTGCCGAAGTTCATGGGCCTCATGCAGCGCAAGGCCTACGTGCCCGATCCGCAGATCCTCATGGGCGCCATCGGTGACTATCCGATGCGTGATGCCGTGCCACTTCAGATCGGGCAGTTCGAGTCCGGGCTGGAGATGGACGACGACATCAACAACATCGTCCTGGAGGGCGGCGGAGCGGGCAACATGCACGAGTCCTACCAGAACGCGCTCTACTTCATGGCGCACCGAACGCGCTGCGACGCGTGGGAGAAGCGCGGCAAGAAGGGGCATCTCGTGCTCATCGGGGACGAGATGGCGTACGACCGCTCGACATACGGGGAGCTGGAGGCGCTCATCGGTGGCGATGTCGATGCCGACGTTACCTTCGACGCCATCATGACGGCCGCGCTCCGGACGTGGAACGTGTACTTCATCCTTCCGGGTGGTACGTGTTACTTCAACGATCCGCAGATCGAACGGTTCTGGAAGAAGTATGTCGGCGAGAACTTCATTCGCATGGAGGATCCGGAGGCCATCTGCGAGACGATCGGTCTGGCGATCGGTCTCCATGAGGGAATGGTCTCGCCGGACGGCATGGCCATCGACCTCCAGGATGTCGGTGTGGACGCCTCGATCGTGAAGACCGCGACGGACAGCGTCGACGCGCTCGCGCGGCAGTGCGCGCTCATGCGGGTGGGCACCGGAGGCTCTCTGCCGTCGAAGACGGGGCGTTCGTCCAAGACCGAGCGTCTGTAGGAGAGCGGACCATGGGCGCCGCCACCATCGTTCTCGGCCTCGGCTTCGGAGACGAGGGCAAGGGTACGATGGTCGACTGGCTCGCGCGAACGCGCGACGCGAAGCTCGTCGTGCGTTTCAACGGCGGCGCCCAGGCCGGTCACAACGTGGTGCTGCCTGACGGGCGGCACCACTGCTTCTCGCAGTGGGGTGCCGGCACGTTTGCTGGCGCCCGAACGATCCTCAGTCACGACGTGCTTGTCAACCCCATCTTCGCGCTGAGCGAGGCGGAGCGTCTTCAGCAGACGGGCGTCCCCGATCCTTTCGCGCTGCTGGTCGTCGAGGAAGGGGCGGTTGTCACGACGCAGTTTCACGTGGCGGCCAACCGTCTTCGAGAGCTGGCTCGTGGGGGCGGCGTCCACGGGAGCTGCGGAATGGGGATCGGCGAGACGCAGCAGGACGTCCTTGCCGGCGCGGATGACGTCCTTCGAGTCGGTGAGCTACGCGACCACGCCGTGCTCAAGAAGAAGCTCCGCCGCTGTCAGGAGCGCAAGCTCGCCGAGGTCAATCGGCTCGGCTTCGATCGTTCGTCCGCGGCGGTGCAGCGTGAGCTGGGCGTCCTGGTCGACTACCAGAACATCGCGCTCGACGCCTACGCGGTGTTCGCAGCCAAGGCGACCTTCGTCGACGAGAGCTGGCTGGGCGAGAAGCTTCGCGACCCTGGCCACGTTCTCTTCGAGGGCGCTCAGGGGGTGCTTCTCGACGAGGATTGGGGCTTCCATCCTCACACGACGTGGAGCCACTGCACGTTCGCGAACGCAGAACGCCTCATCCCGGCCGACGTCGAGGCGGTGCGGCTCGGCGTCCTTCGCACGTTCCACACGCGCCACGGAGCTGGGCCGTTCCCGACGGAGTCCCCGGAGTTCGATGCTCTCATCCAGGACGACCACAACGTAGCCAACACCTGGCAGCAAGGCTTTCGAGCCGGAGCCTTCGACCTCGTACTCGCGCGCTACGCGCTCGACGTGGTCGGTGGCTGCGATGCGCTCGCGCTCACGCACGTCGACAAGTTGTCCGCCACGCAGCTTTGTTACGCGTACGAGAGTGCTGCGGGTACGACGACTCGGCTTCCACTCGGCGCGGTGGCGCCCGCGGTCCCGTCGCTTGATTATCAGGAGGAGCTAGGCCGCCGGCTTGTGGGGCAAAAGCCGCTTCTGTCCCGCCTGTTCGTCGACCCATCCAAGGCGGGTTTGCAACGCGCGGCACGTCACCTTTGCGAGGATGTCGTCGGCGTTCCCGTTGCCGCGATCTCAACGGGCCAGACCTGCGCGGACAAGCAGGCTCTGATAGTCTCTACCGGCCATAGCTAACGAACAGGTCACGACGTTGCGCGCGAGGAGCGATCATGTACATTCCCGAGCCTGAGGACATCGAGAAGGCCGCGCCGCACACGGTCTGCCTGGACATCGTCCTGACGTGGGCCGAGTCGCTGGGAGCGCCCAACACAGCGAAGGTGATGGGCTCGACGCTCATCCTCTGCGCGGTCAACCACCAGAACCGAAAGGTGATGCTGAATGTTCCGCTCTCGGACGAGCCAGCGCGCATCGGGAAGAATCCGCGATGGAACTTGAAGCGTCTTGGGCCAACCGTTTGGAAATTGACGCCGTCGATCTTCGACGAGCGTATTCACGGGTACGTGACTCTGGTGGGCGTACCGGAACCGGCGCCGTGGCTGAATGTAGGTCGCGTGCACGCGGCGGTCACGAAGCTCACGGATGACATTGATAATGGGTGCACCTGCGCGGTCCCTCAGTACCCCCGCGGCTCCCTTGGGCATCGGACCAACTGCCCGCTGTACGACCCTACCCTCGGCTCTGGGGAGCCGTGACGTGCCATGCGCGCGACGGAAGGCACACCATGTTTGCGGTTCAACTGACGTGTTGCGGCAGAGACGACGGGCTCCCCACGTTTGAGATGTGGGCAGATGCCGACAGCTTCCGGGAATCGTACCTGTCCGGTGCCGGTGTCGACGACGGTGGGCACGCGCGCTCAGCCATCATCGTGCCGCAGGGGGCCTGGCCTGAGCACTCGCGCGAGCCTCTATTTCCCATGCTGTCAGACTCACGCTAATGCGCGCAGGTCCAAGAAAGGTGACGGTCATGCGAGTCCGAGTGCACTGCCGGCGGGCCTACTGCGGGTGCTTCGTACGCTCTGGCAGCACGTGCGAGTGCTCGTGTGACAGGTGCGACGCAGCCACCAAGTACGAGGCCTCGCAGGCCGGAGAACCATCGGCGGATGACCTCCACAAGATGGGACGACTCGGGCAAGCACTGTTGAACAAGCTGCGCTGACGTGCGCGCGAGGACGGAAAAGATGGGCGTCAGGTACATGAGCAAGCCATGGTGTCGCCCGTCCGGCGTACTGTCGGTGTGGCACGCCAAGGACTTCGGCGTCGTGCTCCGCCGCCGCTCCGGATGGTGGGCGTCGAGCGATACGCGATGGGAGAGGGTCGGTGTCGAGCCGAATGCCGACCTGGCGCAGCCGACCTTGGGTCCGTTCACGACTCAGCGAGAGGCCGAGATCGCGTACGAAGCAGCGGTGGGCGCCCGTTGAAGATGCACGCGAGGAGGTGAATGGTGAAGGAGACGTGGGCGATGCGGTTGTCTCGTAGCGGATGGTGGCTTGTGGTTTCCACAGCGGCCCCGCTGGTGTTCACGATCGCGGGGGCCTTCTACCTTGCGCACAAGTTGGCCGATCAGCAGGCAGAGATCATACGCCTGGGTACGGAACTTCGGGCGTGTCACGAAGAGAAAGCGCGCTGAACCCTGCGCGCGAGGAAGGATCAACCGGCGATGGCGACCATCAATGACCCCCAAGCAACACACGCGTTCGTCCACGGGCCCACGAAGGCTCGGCACAAGCACAAGTGGGGACCTGACGACAGCATGAACGTCATCGTCGTTATCGCGCCGCCGACCGCGTGGGGCCACAACCGAGGCTTCCGCCATGCGGTGGTCCCGGGTGAGCCACGAGCGCTCTGCGGGCGCGACGTCGACCACTGGATGGGAGACGTGCGCACGATGGATCCGGTGCCGTTCGAGGCGGCCTCGGTGGGTTGCAAGGTGTGCATCCGGGTGCATGGTGCGCGTGCGGAGAAGAAACCCGCAGGCTGAGCCCTGCGCGCTGGGACGGACGGAACGAAGGGAGGCGGAGGCAATGGCCGGTGAGGTGCAGTGGAAGAGCCTGGGGACGCTGAGGGACGGCACCCCGAGGGGGTGGGAGACCAAGGTCGGGAAGCTGAGGGTCACGGTGCACACGCACATCGATAATCCGGCCGGCGTCTTCGTCACGTGCCACGAGATCGGAATGGACCGTCACCAGATCGGAGACGCGCCGATGACGAAGGCAATCCGGCCGGTCGCCCTTCGCTCCGTCCGAGAGTACATCGTGGGGCTCTGCAACCTCACGATCGGGTGGGACGCGTAGGCGTGGAGAACAGAAACAAGCGCAGTGACCCTGCGCGCGAGGAGGTAAACGATGCTGGGCAAGTGCGGGATATGCGGGTCGGACCTGACGATTCAGAACAGCGAGTCATTCGCGGAGCGTCAGCAGGTGCGCGTCCGACACGTGCCCGGCAACTGCGCTCAGGTGCTCTACGCCAAGCTGACGCGGTTCATTGCCGCCTACGAGAGTATGCGTCGCCGGTTTGGTGATGAGTACGAAGGTCGGTTCGCAGAGTGTGACGCGCTCATACAGAAGCACGATGCAGAACAGAAACAAGCGCAGTGACCCTGCGCGCGAGGACTCGGCAATCGGAGGGACCATGAACAAGTACCGGTG
>Ga0181537_10000974_pt1 | contig 26919 bp, 21 predicted proteins | sample PEATcosm2014_Bin_39_FD_119765 | JGI IMG/M metagenome (GOLD analysis project Ga0181537, IMG submission 119765) | Peatland microbial communities from MTU Mesocosm Facility, Houghton, MI, USA - PEATcosm2014_Bin23_10_metaG | ecosystem: Environmental > Terrestrial > Soil > Wetlands > Peat | place...
ACAACCGCATCCACCGGGGAAGAACGAAATAACTCCAGGGCTTCCTTACCGCTCCGAGCCACAAGAACATTGAAGCTCGCGGATTCAAGTACCATTCTCCGGGCGGCGAGCTGGTCGACCTCGTCGTCGGCGCACAGAACCGTCTTGCTGGCGCTCGGTCCTGCAGTCTCCGGCCGCGCCAGAACGTTGGCGATGGCGGACAGCAGCACCTCGACTTCCTGCCCCTTCTGCACATAGGCTTCCACAGCGGCGATCATGGCGGGAGGCGGCCGAACGGCAGAGACCGCAATCACTCGCAAACCGGGGAATTTCAACTTCAACTCTTGTGCAACCTGGTCTCCGTTCATTCCCGGCATGAGGTAATCGAGAAGGACCAGATCCACCTTCGCGCCGGAAGATAAGATCGAGAGTCCGTCGGGCCCGCTGGACTCGGTCAAGACGCTGTATCCCGAACTGCTCAGAACCCGCTCTCGAACTTCGAGGGTTTCCCGGTCATCGTCGATGCAGAGTATGGTCGCCAACTTCGCAGCGCTCCCGAAAGGCTTGTAAAGGCGAACATTGTGGCAGCCCACGATGAGATCGGGCCATACCGGGTTTACCTTATAACTCAGAAGTAAATAGGAGATTGTCGCAGCGGCTCCGCACGGCGTTGCGGAGGGTGTATCAACCCGGAGTATCCTGCAGTTACTTAGTAGTAATACATTGAACTCCGTATAATCTCCGCCATCCGTCTTTCACTATACTGCTGCGGCCAATGATGTTCGCCGGCACAAACATCTCTTGAGAGTTGGTTCTTCGGAAAAGATGCCCGGTCAAGTCTTAATCGTGGACGACCATAAAGTAGTCAGAGACAGCATGCGTTCCCTTCTGTCTTCGAGACCGGAGTGGCGCATCTCTGGCGAAGCTGTTGACGGACTCGATGCCATCGACAAAGCGAAAGCTTTGCGACCCGACATTGTCTTGATGGATATCTCCATGCCTCGAATGGACGGACTCCAGGCCAGCCGAGTCATCCGGCGGGATCTTCCGCAATCAAAGATCGTGATTGTCAGCCAGAACGATCCTGAGATTGTTCGCCGGCAAGCGCAGGAAATCGACGCCGCCGCTTACGTGGTGAAGAGTGAACTCGGACAGAACTTGCTTGCCACGCTTGACCGAATCGCGAATCACTCGCTGGCCACCAGCCCGTCGGATTCGGAATTTCACCCGGCGCCGACGCTATCCCCACCTGCAGAGTCCGATTGGCTTACCGGGGGCGGCGTCCTGGGCGGTTTGATTCGCGGGCATGATTGGTCGCGTACGCCTCTAGGCCCGATTGAAAGCTGGCCGCAGAGCCTGAAAACTTCAGTGAATTTGATCGTTAACGCTCGTCACCCCATGTGGATCGGTTGGGGCGAGGGCGCAACCTTTCTCTACAATGACGCCTACATCGAGGTTCTGAGCCTGTCGAAACACCCGTGGGCGCTCGGAAAACCTGCAGCGGAAGTGTGGCCTGAGATTTGGGACATCTGCGGTCCTCTGCTCGACAAGGTCTTCCATAGGGCTGAAGCATCCTTTCTCGACGACGTCCGCTTACTGATGAACCGCGGCGATTTTGTTGAGGAGACCTACTACTCGTTTTCCTACAGTCCGATTCGCGACGAATTCGGACGCGTGGCCGGCTTGTTCTGCCCGACGGCGGATGTTACCCCCAAGGTCATTAATGCACGCCGGCTGGGTACGTTGTCGGAGCTCTCGGCGAATGCTTTGGTACAGAAGACCACCGACGCCGCCTGCACCTCGGTCGCGGCGACCTTGGGAAAAAATCCAGATGACATCCCGTTTGCTGTTCTCTACCTGGTGGACAGCGAAGGCAAACAAGCCCGGCTGGAGCAAACATGCGGGCTGGCCAGAGGAATCGATGGCCTAACTCCTCATTTAGTGGAACTCAACATGGCAGATGGTCAGTGTTTGTGGCCCTTAGCCGAAGTGATAAAGACAGGTCGGACGCAAATCGTTTCCGTTAAGAACGTCGAGGCGCTGCCACTCGGAGCTGCTCGTCAACGAGTCTCTCAGGCCATGGTTCTGCCCGTGACTTCGCGGGCCGAAGGGGGCACCGTTGGCATATTGATCGCGGGGGTCAATCCTGCCCGAAGACTCGATACGGAATACTGCACCTTTTACGAATTGATCGCTGGTCAGATTGCTACGGCAATCCAAAATGTCCGGGCGGCCGAAGAGGAGAGGCAGCGGCTCGAAGCCTTGGCGGAGATTGATCGAGCCAAGACCGCATTCTTTAGCAATGTCAGCCACGAATTTCGCACTCCGCTCACCCTGATGCTTGGTCCAGTCGAAGAATTGCTGTCCAAGAGCCACACCGACCTGTCTCCCGCCGCCAAGATGCAGCTGGAATTGGTGAATCGGAATGGTACGCGCCTTTTACGACTGGTAAACACTCTGCTGGATTTTTCGCGGATTGAAGCTGGCCGCATGCAGGCCACCTATCAGCCGACCGATCTCGCGGCGTTCACGGTGGAACTCGGCAGCGTATTTCGTTCGGCTACGGAAAAGGCGGGTCTGCGTCTGGAGTTGAATTGTCCAAGGCTGTCGCAGCCTGTGTTTGTAGACCGCGGAATGTGGGAAAAGATTGTGTTGAATCTGATCTCCAACGCTTTCAAGTTTACTTTTGAGGGCAGGATTGCCCTTACCTTGACCGAGACTGAGGACCATGTCGAATTGCGCGTGCTAGACACAGGTGTGGGCATTCCGCCCGAGGAGATTCCCCGCCTGTTCGACCGCTTCCATCGCATAGAAAATACCCGCAGCCGAACCCACGAAGGCAGTGGCATCGGCCTCGCCCTGGTGCAGGAACTGGTCAAGCTGCATGGCGGATCGGTGGGGGTGCAGAGCGAGGTTGGAGTCGGCACCACGTTTATAGTGAGAGTGCCGCTGGGAAGCGCGCACCTGGCGGCGGAGCGAATTGGCAGAACTCGCACCTTGACTTCCACCGCGATGGGAGCTGCCCCGTTCGTTGACGAAGCGCTGCGCTGGCTCCCCGAGGCTGACTTCGGCGAGGCCGCGGACGAGGTTCCCGCCGACGACGAACTGATTCCTGTTCCGTGTCCGCCGCTTTTACAGGATGACGCCGCAACTGCGGCGCGTCCGCTCATTTTGGTCGCCGACGATAACGCCGATATGCGCCAGTACCTGGTTCGCATGCTGGCGGAGCGGTACGACGTTCAAGCGGCGGCCGATGGGCAGGCCGCTTTGGAGCGGATTCGGGAGAATCCACCGGCCCTGATCCTGAGCGACGTAATGATGCCCAACCTCGACGGCTTCGGGTTGATTCGCGAGTTGCGATCCGATCCCGCAACTCGAACGCTTCCCATCATTCTGCTTTCGGCCCGCGCCGGGGAGGAATCCCGCGTCGAAGGAATGGAGCAGGGAGCGGACGATTACCTGATAAAACCTTTCAGCGCGCGGGAGCTGTTGGCTCGGGTGCAAACTCACCTTGAATTGGCGCGTGTACGTAAAGAATCTGAGGAAGCATTACGACGGCGGACCGAACAGTTTGAGACCCTGCTCAACGAAGCGCCCCTTGGCGTTTATCTTGTCGACGGTGATTTCCGGCTTCGAGCCGCGAATCCTTTGGCTCTGCGCGCCTTCGACAATAGCGACAGTATCGGTCGCGATTTTGACGAGTGGACCCATACCCGGTGGCCACAAGAGCGAGCGGATGAAATCGTTGGCATTTTCCGCCATACGCTTGAGACTGGAGAACCACACGTCGAAGCCGAATGGATTCAGAAGCGGCTCGACATCCAAGTCCGGCAGTTCTACGAGTGGCAAACTCATCGCATCCCGCTCCCGGAAGGCGGTTACGGTGTGGTTTGTTACTTCCGCGATATTTCGGCCCAAGTGCATGCCCGCGAAGCGATCCAGGAGTCGGAGCAGTGGCTGCGACTGGCCACTCAAGCTGCAGAACTTGGCATATGGCACTGGTTCCCCGATGGGGACCGGTCCACGTGGGATAACGACCGGATGTACGAAATATTCGGCCGCACGCGGGAGGATGGTCCGTTTAGCGAGCACGAGTTCACGACCAGGATCGTTCACCCCGACGACCGCGATACTCTTCACCGGGCCTTGCTCGCCACGCTGCAAAACGGCGTTCGCTTATTCGCCCAAGGCCGCATCTATCGTAAGGATGGCGCCTGCCGGTGGGTGGAGTTCACCGGTCAACTGGAGCGCCGTGCCGACGGTTCAGCGTTGTGCATACTGGGGACGGTACTCGACATCCACGAGCGCAAGCAGGCCGAAGAAAACTACCGCAGGCTGGCGGATACCCTGGATGCTGAGGTGCGGCTGCGAACCCGCGAACTGGAACAACGAAATGTCGAAGTGGTAAGACAGTCGGAACAGCTTCGGGATCTCTCCAGCCGTCTGCTGCGATCTCAGGACGAAGAGCGCCGCCGGCTGGCGCGTGAACTGCATGACAGCGCCGGCCAAATCTTGACCGCACTGGGCATTAACCTGGCCCGCGTGGCTCAACACGCTGACCAGATTCCTGCTCATCTTGCCAAAGATGCCGACGATAGTCTGCGTTTGGTTCAGCAGTTGACGCAGGAGATTCGCACAATGTCTTATTTACTGCATCCCCCTCTGCTGGATGAAGCGGGCCTCGCCGAAGCGCTGGGTTGGTACACCAAGGGACTCATGGAACGCAGCGGATTGGATATTACGCTGGTCATCGCCAAGGACTTCGGCAGACTTCCCCGCGAGATGGAGTTGGTCATGTTCCGTGTAGTTCAGGAATGCCTGACCAATATTCATCGCCACAGCGTGAGTAAGACCGCTCTGATCCGAATCGCGCGCGAACGCGGGACGATCGATCTGGATGTGCAGGACGAGGGTCAGGGAATCTCTCCGGAAAAGTTAGCGCAGATCCAATCCCAAGGTTCCGGGGTTGGGATTACCGGAATGCGGGAACGGGTGCGCCAGTTTGGCGGGCAGATGACGATTCACTCCGATAGCGGTGGCACCAGGATCTCAGTTCGGTTTCAATACGAGGAACCGGTCGCTCCGCTGCGTGAGGGCACCGCACTGCCACTTCACTCTGCCGAGTAGTGCCGGTCGATTAGACCGGGCAAATGAGCTATGCGAATCCTGATCGCCGACGACAATGAAGGAGTGCGGCGCGGTGTCGTCGCTATTCTTGCGTCAAAGACGAGCTGGGAAATCTGCGGAGAAGCCGCGGATGGAATCGAGGCAGTGCAAAAAGCGCGGGAGTTGTTGCCCGACGTCATTCTGCTCGACATCAGCATGCCAGGATTGAACGGTTTGGAGACGGCGCGCCAGCTTCAACGGGAGGTATCCAGCGCCAGGGTTCTGGTCATGAGCCAGCATGATCCTCTCGGGCTAACGCCCATCGCGTTCGAAGCGGGAGCTCGCGGCTGCCTCGACAAGAGCCGTCTCGCGACGGATTTGTTATCCGCGATCGAACTGATTGCCGAAACACAGGATTAACCTCTTCTGTTTCTCCATTCTCTCGCTCCGCGCAAATGCCTGAATGCGATTGTTCTAACGAGCTTGCTCCGCGAATGGATCGGCAGAGTTCAAACCGACTGAGCACCGGTCGCGCAAGTTCTACCAGCAGTTGCTCCTCACCCCACGCCAAACTGCCGCTACTCTTTTCTCTCGCGGCGAGTACAGCACGCACAGTATGGCGTCAGCTTTGATGGAGAGTAGTCTCCGTCTGTAGGAGAAACAATTATGTGTTCTGGATTCGGTTCCACCCGAGCCGGCGCCGGAATGCTGAAAGGATAACAATCACAGTGAAATCACTATTAACGCTAACGCCTGGTTCTTTGATGTTCACTCTATTGTTCGCCTGCCTTTTGTCTGCCGGGCACATGGCGGCAAGCGCGGGAGCTAGTATTCAGCAAACCGCTCCCGATAACACCAAGGTCAACCAACGAGACCAGGACACGTCGCAGCCCACGGCAGATCAGCAGAGAGACAATCGGTCTGACCGGGACATCGCTCAGCAAATCCGTCAGTCGGTAATGAAAGACAAGTCTCTATCCACTTACGGCCACAACGTAAAGATCATTTCGCAAAACGGAGCGGTAACGCTCAAGGGACCGGTCCGATCGGAGGACGAGAAGCGCGCCATCGAAGCCAAAGCTGCAGCGATTGTTGGCCAGGACAAAGTGACCAGCGAATTACAGGTTGTCCCGCAGAAATAATAAAAAGGAGATTCAAATGGCAGGTAAAAATACCGCAGTATTCGGCATCTATCCGAACTATACGAGTGTGGAGCGCGGCGTGGTTGCGCTGCGAGCCTCCGGCTTTTCGAACAATGACGTTTCTGTGCTATTCCCGCAAAATGAGAGCACCAGGGAGTTTGCGCACGAGAAAAATACCAAGGCGCCCGAAGGAGCGTCGGCTGGCGCTGGAACCGGTGTGGTGCTGGGCGGAAGCTTGGGATGGCTCGTCGGAATCGGAGCACTGGCGATTCCGGGGCTTGGGCCTTTCATCGCTGCCGGACCGATTATGGCCGCGCTGGCGGGAGCAGGAGTTGGCGGCGTAATCGGCGGAATCACCGGAGCGCTCATCGGAATGGGGATTCCAGAATACGAAGCCAAGAGGTATGAAGGCCGGGTAAAGGACGGTGGAATCCTGCTTTCTGTTCACTCGAACAATGCAGACGAGGTAAAGCGAGCCAAGGGGATACTTGAAGTAACCGGGGCCGAAGACATCTCCTCTAGCGGCGAGGCCGCCGGCGAAAAGGCGCCGACCTCGCGAGTTGCGTAGCTTTTCCCCCGGTCGCGAAGCCCCGCGGCGAGTTTGAAGTATTACGAAGATTCGCCGCGGGGGCGTTTCCACAAAGCGGGAAAGGACTACTCATGGCTCGTAACCTCGGGAGGCCAAAATGCGATTCGGACCGTTCCTCATGATTGCTCTGCTGCTGATGATTCTCTGGGCTGGCAGTTTTCTAATGTTCCACGTTGCCAGCGCACTGATTCATCTGCTGCTTTTGTTCGCCGTCATTTCCTTTGTGCTGCACCTCTTTACAGGTGCCAGGGCGGCCTAGTCTCGGGCGAGGCTGTGTTACACGGAGTACCAGTACCACCGCTTTTGGTGGTGTCTCTACCCGTTTAACAGAAACGAGAATCCGGGGGTAACCCAGCATGGCGCAGACAGCTTTTCCAATTTACATTTTCACCCAAGTTGGCATCCAATTTGTGCTCGGAATTTATCTCCAGGAGGAAGTATGGCGGACCAAGGACTAAAGGAACTCTATATCGACGAATTAAAGGATCTGTATAGCGCTGAGACTCAACTGGTAAAGGCGCTTCCCAAGATGGCGAAGGGAGCGGCGTCGGAGGACCTGCGGAAGGGTTTCGAGGAGCACCTCGAACAGACCAAGGGGCATGTGGAGCGCCTCGAACAGATCTTTGATTCCTTGGGAGAGAGTCCTAAGGGAAAGAAATGCAAAGGAATGGAAGGGCTAATCGAAGAAGGCTCCGAAGTCTTGCAGGAAGAATATGAAGGCAGCGTCCTGGATGCTGCCCTGATCGGAGCTGCGCAGCGGGTTGAGCATTATGAAATCGCGGGATACGGTACGGTCCGCGCTATGGCGGAAGAGTTGGGCCAGGCCGATCACGTCTCATTATTGACGAGCACGCTGGATGAAGAAAAAGAGACGGATGAAAAGCTGACCCAATTGGCGGAGGAAGCCAACTCGGAAGCAAATGTAGACGAAGCCGCCAATACGAGCGACGAGGCGGCCGTCAAGAACAGTGGTGTCAGAGAAAAGAAGACGCGGCGAGTTGCCTAAGAGCCACCAGGGGGCGAGTTCGCCCCCTTTTTTCTGTTTCCCAAGGATGCCGAAGCCACACGCTGCTCAGGCTGGATTCACCCGTTCACTCTTTGATTGCTCAACCGGGAGTGGTCAGATCGGCACCGCGCGCGGTGCCAGCAGCGATGCGGAAATTAAAAATCCTGTTTGTCGCTCCTCAGCTTATTTGCAAGTTTCCTTATCTCTTTTTCCCGCGCGATATTCACGATTCCTTGCGCATCGTCGTCGAGACTTTCCCGCAAGAGATTCGCAAGTCGAGCCTTGAGCTTTGCCCGTTCCAACAGAGGTCTGGGAACGACGACGTGGGTACGGGGTTGAGTACACGTCAGAGAGCTCCCGATGTCCGGAACCTTGAGATCGGATCCTGATCCGCCCGATATTGGACCCAATGCTTGTGCGCTAGCAAGGGCCGAAGCAAGAATGACAAGCAGCAGAGCAAAGCTCGTTTTGGCCACATTTCTACCTCCTCGTTTCCATCGTGCAGTGCAGGGTTAAACCCATCCGGCGAGGAAGAAGATGATGTGTCTTGTGACTGTGGTTGTTCGGTACGGTAAGGCGGTTTCAGTCCTACTGCTTCTGAGGTACTTCTTGGCAGCAAAGAGGTTTGTTCCTGTCTGGCAAACATCCTTCCTGCTCCATTTTTCATCCCAGCTGGGGAACTGACGGAGGCGATAATGAGCAGCCAGGAATCCGATCAAGTGCTTGTTCTCTTGAAAGAGTTGTCGGTGCTGAAGGAACTTGATATCGAGTACGAGAGCGGCCGTAAAACCCAACCTGAGCGAGAGGCGCATCGACTGCGTCAAGAAAGACACCTGGAGATAGCCGTTGAAATCAAGGCGCTGGCGGAGCAGAAGAATAACGCCGCCGACAGTGACCTCCGCGGTGAGGTTCCCGAACCTTTTAGCTTCTCACGCTGCGACTCTGACACTCCCGAGATCATTCGATAGCCGCTGGCATGAACCGAATCCGATAACGCGTCGAGCAGCAAATGCCGATTCTTCGAAGAACCAACCATCCCCAATTCTTGCAGGCGCAACTAAAGACTAATCGGTGGCTCGGGATGGATTTCGCTGGACTATTGGACAGTGATCGAACCACGGGAACACGCGTTAGGAGAAAGAATATGCGGGCCGTGCCCTCCACTTTTGACGAGAATGAACTGCGATTTCCAGGTCGTCGGGCTTGGGTGAAATCTGCTGTATTGACAGCCGCTTCGGTGATGGCCGTGACGTCGCGGGGCCGTTCCGAAGCGATGAATCGCACCTCGCGAGGATTCAATCAGCAATCGGACAAACCCACTCCTGGTTTCGGAAACAAGATGGTGGGATTCATGCTTGCCCATGAGCAGTTTCCTGTTGCGAAACTCGTCGAACTCGGAATTGCCGCCGAACAAGCTGGCTTTGACCTTCTGGCTACCAGCGACCATCTTCAGCCATGGCAAGCAAATGAAGGCCACAGCGGGGCGGCGTGGGCCACGATGGGCGCGCTCTCACAACGCACAAGCCGAGTATGGATGGGAACTACAGTGACCTGTCCGACCTTTCGGTACAACCCGGCCGTTGTCGCAGAAGCGTTCGTCACATTGGGTTCTTTAGCGCCCGGACGTATCTTTTTGGGAGTTGGATCCGGAGAGGCGCTGAATGAACAGGCTGCGATCGGTTCCTGGCCGAAATGGCCGGAGCGCTCGAAGCGCCTGATCGAAGCGACGGCAATCATTCGCCAGTTATGGACGGGACAACAGGTCGCTCACGAGGGAGATTATTACGAGGTGAACGCAAAACTCTATGACCCTCCCGCCAAAACCATCCCATTGCTGATGGCCGGGAATGGTCCCAAGGCTATGCACCGCGCTGGACAATACGGGGATGGGCTGGTTACTGATCCCAAGACCTGGAAAGAACATAAAGCGAAGTTTGAAGCTGGCGCGAACGCCGCTGGCAAGGATGCCAGCAAAATGCCGGTGCTGGTGGAGCAGTATGTCGTCGTAGGCGACAAGAGAGATGCGGAGAAGGCAGCTGAACTCTGGCGTTTCGGGCCGAAAGCCTTCAAGGCGTACTACAACATTCGCGACCCGAAGGAAATTCAGCAACGGGCGGATCGCGAAGTGCCGCTGGAGAAGGTCTACGGCGATTGGCCCGTCAGCACAGATCCCGCGGTCCACGCGAAAGCTATCACCGATCTGTTCGACAGCGGCGCGACCATCGTGAACATTCACGCTGGCCAGGAAGATCAAAAACGCGTGATTGAGTTCTACGGAAAAGAAGTTCTGCCGCGAATAAAACGCCGGTGATTCTTACAGCGGAGAGGATTCTCAGCAACGGAAGTCTTTTTCACCGCATCGTAACTTGGTGTTCCGGGCGATGCATCGCTCGACTAAACATACTTATGGGAGGATGACATGGCAGCCCGAAAGAGCGCCGGTTCGCGTAAGAAATCGAGCAGCCGCAGGTACGGCAAAGCGGCCGGCAAGTCAGTTGAAAGCGCGGTTCGCCGCGAAAAGAAAGGCACCCTGCGTTCTGGAAAAGGGGGCAACGGAGGCGTAGTAAGACACCGTAAGCAAGCGATCGCCATTGGACTGTCCGAGGCGCGAAAGAAGGGCGCCAAGGTTCCAGAGAAGGCGCAGTCCTAAGGAGGCGCGATCCTAGGGACGCACAATCCTAAATTTCGGCTTTCGCGAGAAGACCGCGATTGCCAAAAGATTTTGATTTTCACGATGCACGGCGGCAAGACTCTTCACAGCGCCGCCCGCGAAGCCGGCGCCCATGGCGTAGTCCAAAAATCGTTTGTGTCTCGCGATCTCATTCGGGCGATCGAGGCGCTGATCGAGGGCGGCACATTCTTTCCAAAGGATTCAACCATGTCGTCCGGTGCATCCGCGTGGTCTGGTTGGGGGGTGTTTTTTTGCACAGCGGGCTTGGGATTGGGCTAAAGTGCTGAATGTCCTTTTCGTTGAGGTCTCTGCGGAAAGCCACCGATGGCACACTTTAGACAAGAGAAATCATGGGTACGACGCTATCTTGTAGCGATTCTCGCGGCCCTGGCAGGTCTGTTTTTCCGGAGGATATTGTCCCCTTGGCTCGGCGAGGATAACCCTTATCACACAGCTTGGGTGGCTACAGTCTTCTCGGCCTGGACTTGCGGCGTCGGACCGTCTGTAGTCAGCACACTCATCAGCTTGCTCGGAGTCTGGTACTGGTTCCTTCCGCTCTCCAATTCGTTCGCGATCCAGAATACTAGAACTGAAATTTCTGGAATGGTGGGCTACGTTATTTTTTCCGGTTTCATCATTGCGCTTGGAGAAGCAAACCGCCGGTCCAAAGCGCGATCGGAGCGAGAAGTTGCCCAGCGCCAGCAAATCGAAGAGCAGCTCCGGAAATCACACGAGGAATTGGAGCAGCGCGTCAAAGAACGGACGGCGGCACTGGACCAGAATGTCGCTGAAATCGCCGAGAAGGCCGCGCTTCTGGACCTGGCAAATGACGCAATTTTTGTAAAAACCGCGGATGGCAAAATCAGTTATTGGAATCAGGGAGCCGAAAGGCTTTATGGCTGGACAATGAGCGAAGCTCTCAGTCATTCCCCCTCCGAATTGCTCCGTCCGGAATATCCCATTCCGTTGCACGAACTTGAAATGAAAGATTACTGGGAGGGAGAGCTTCGTCATACGAGGCGAGATGGCATTCAGATCGTGGTTGCAAGCCGCTGGACGACGTTGCGGGATAACGACGGCAAACCCGTCGCCTGGCTCGAAATCAACACGGACATAACCTCTCGCAAACGCGCCGAAGAAGCCGCGCGTAGCTTGAGTGGTCATATTCTAACCTTGCAGGATGAAGAGCGCAGGCGGCTGGCACGGGAACTTCACGACAGCGTTGGACAACTGCTGACGGCGATCAAGATGAACTCCGCCGCATTTCATTCCGTGAAGGGAGATTCCGCAGTCGCAAAGGCTGCCACAGACAATGATCTCCTAATCGATGAAGTTATTTCGGAAATTCGCACCATATCGCACTTGTTGCATCCTCCCCTGCTCGACGAGGTTGGTCTTCCCTCCGCTCTCCGGTGGTATGCGGAGGGCTTCTCAGAACGCAGCAAGATCGCGGTAGACGTTGACATTGCGGACGACATGGAGCGTCTGGGCAATGATGTGGAGATTGCGATTTTTCGGGTCGCGCAGGAGTGTCTGACGAATGTCCATCGCCATTCCGGCAGTAGCAGCGCTTCTTTGCGCATGGCTCAGGAGCACGGGCTCGTTCAATTAGAGATAAAGGACACAGGCAAAGGCATTTCTCCCGAAAGGCAATTGGCTTTGACTTCATCCGGACAATTGGGGGTCGGTTTTCGGGGAATGCGCGAGCGCATACGACAACTTGGGGGCACCTTCGAATTTCACTCGAACGGAAGCGGTACTGTCGTGAAAGTCACACTTCCGTTCAAGAAGAACTCTTTCGAGCGAAATGATCTGCTGGCATCCAGGAATTCAGTCGCTAACGCACCGTGAATGCGTCATACAGTGAACCCTGTATAGAGAGACTTCGGCTTCGAGCCTACAATCCCTTGGTTTGCCTTTCCCGTGGAGCGCCGTCGTTTCGTCTTCTTCTTATTAATACTATTGAGCGAACGCGCTAGAGATGTTAAGGGCGGTAGTTCTTGACTACTGGATGCGGGCATGAAGGGCACGGAAATCGCAGTGGAAATGAAGCGCGAGCGGCCCAGCGTTCCGATCATCGTTTTGTCCGGATTCAGTTGCTGCCGGGTGAAGCCCCATTGGTGAACGCGTGGCTTCAGAAGGGACGGATGCAACCCGACGAACTTGTTCGTGCTCGACCATTCCGGTGACACGCAGCAGAACGCTACTTCCTAAATGAAGACGCCGAGCATCCAACCTTGGTCGCTAGTGGGGCCCAATGTTTTTGCGGCTGCGACGTTTTTGCTGTTGCTTGCCTTGCTCCCAGCCCACGTCGCCGCACAACAGTCCAGCAATCCTCTAAGAGAACTAACCCTGGAGCAACTGGGCAATGTGGAAATTACAACAGTCACGAAAGAGCCAGAGCAGGTCTGGAAAACCGCAGCAGCTGTTTTTGTTCTAACCAGCGAGGATATTCGGCGCTCAGGAGCGACCAGCATCCCTGAAGCACTGCGCCTCGTGCCGGGTGTCGAGGTTGCGAGGATCGACTCCGATCAGTGGGCGGTCGGCATTCGAGGCACAGAAACTAACTTTTCAAAGGCGGTTCTGGTTTTGATCGACGGTCGTAATGTCTACACTCCTCTTTATGCGGGGGTGTATTGGGATGTTCAGGACGTTCTGCTCGAGGACATCGAGCGGATTGAAGTGATCCGTGGGCCGGGAGCAACGATTTGGGGACCAAACTCGGCAGACGGAGTCATCAATATCATCACCAAGAAAGCTTTGGACACGCAGGGAGTTTTAGTCTCCGCTCTGGGGGGAAATGAAGACCGTCTGATCGCGGAAGCCCGGTACGGAGGCAGCCTGGGCGACGGGCTTAGCTACCGGGTGTATGGGAAAGGATTTATCCGAGATCCACAATATCACCCCACCGGCAATGACTTCGACGGATGGCACCAGGAACGAGGAGGATTTCGCCTCGACTGGAGCCAAAATACTCGTACCGACTACATGCTGGAAGGAGATGCCTACGGAGGCACGTCGCCAGCAGAGACCGGTCCTCTCAGCTTCGTCAATGTGGTTTCGGGTGGAGACATTGTTGCCCATTGGCGGCACACGTTTGAGAACGGATCCGACATTTATCTCGAAGCTTACTTCGATCGCACGATTCGCAGCGGCCCGCTTTATGGCGAAACTCGCAACACGATTGATATTGATTTCCTTCATCGCTTGAAAGTCGCCGACCACCACCAGATTTCTTATGGATTCGGGCTGCATTGGAGTCCGAATCGTTTCATTCAACAAAGTCCAATTGTGAACCTTGTTCCAAATGTTGACACCGACTACGTCCATACAGGCTTCGTTCAAGATGAAATTCATCTTCTGAACGATAAGTTGTCCGTCATCGCGGGAGCAAAGCTGGAAGACAACAATTTCAGTGGTTTTGATATTCAGCCCACCTTGCGCGGGCTATGGAATCCTAACCCTCACCAGAGTTTCTGGGCAGCGGCAACGCGTGCGCTGACGACGCCATCGCGCATCGAAGAAGGTTTCCAACTGTCGGGTGGAGAAATTTCCATGAATCCACCGACGTTCTTGCTGGTTTCAGGCAATCCCAATTTTAAATCAGAAACTGTTCTCGGCTACGAAGGGGGCTATCGCCAATTGCTCACTCCAAAGCTCTACATCGATTTGGACGTGTTCCACAACAACTACGACCATCTGCAGAGCTTTGGCGTTCCTACGTTAATCGGCAACACGCTGACGATTTTCTACGAGAATGCCATCGCCGGGGCTACCAATGGCGTCGAGATCGCTCCCAGTTGGACCGTAAAACCATGGTGGACGTTGTCAGGTTCCTATTCGTATGTAGGGATCAATTTCCACGCCAACGCGCCCGGTTCAAATATCAGTTCAACCGGATCAGTGCCAACCTATGAGGGCTCCAGTCCTGATCACCAGGTGAAGATTCAGTCCAAATTCAACATCGGAAAGCGATTCGAATTCGATCAAACTTACTACTACGTGAGCGCTCTCCCGGCCCAGAATGTTCATGCCTACCAGACCATGGACGGCCGCTTGCAGTGGAACATTCGCAAAGAGTTTAACTTCTCCCTGGTGGGGCAGAATCTATTTCAGCCTTACCACTATGAGTGGGGTACCGGCGACCCCACGGAGTCTCTCATTGGAATTCGCCGGGCGGCATACCTCAAGCTTACGTGGGAAAAGTCTCGATAACTTTCAGTCAAGAGTCCGATCCCGTGAACACGCGCTGGCAAATCAAAGCAGTTCGCGGCGAGGGCGGAGTGCTTCGAAGATCGGTGCGAGTGCGTGATTCGAACCTTCGATACCTTTCTTAAAAGTGCAAGGGCCGACGTGTCCGTAACTTGGGCGTAACCAGGAGCTTCAAGAATTCTACGCGAGTGCCCGGTCGGCGCGCAGTCGTGCAAGTCGAAGGGCGAATCCCTGGCGATTTTGTGGCTGAATGGTCGTCACCTTCGCAAAATTCCGAATCACCGCAGCCTCAGGTACGTTGAAGCTAGCCAAAAGACGCGAGTGCCCCATCCAAGTTATCGAATACTTCAAACAGACTGAGCAATCCGGTCATTCTTAAGGTCTGAACCGCGAACTTGGAAGGATTCAAGAGCTTGAGTGAGCCTCCGTTCTGTTTCGCAGCGGTGAGGCAACGAACCAGCAGCCCGATGCCGCTGGAATCGACCATCGCCACTTCTCCCAGGTCCACTACGAAGCGGATCTGACCGGTGGCTAACAAATCGTCAAAAGTCTGACGCATTCGATCGACCGACTCTCCAAGGGTCAGCCGGCCGCGGAGTTTGATGACTTTCACATCTGATTGAGTGCGAATCTCGATATCCACCAGTTAGCCCTTTGAGCATGCTGAAAATCAGCCTGCGGTCACTGTTGAGTCAGGTCAGGCGCAGGTTGACACTCGGCGAATCGTCTGCTAGAGTGCCGTTCCAACTTAGAAGAACCCCCGCGAATTTGCAAACCGCAAAGGCTCCCCGCGCGGCTGGCAGTCGAGAGCTTTAAGGCCACTTCATGCCGATCCAGAGTTCCAAGCTGGCGCTTAACCTGGCTACGTTCTCCGCGCGCTTGCTGGAACAACTGGACGTTTCGCCTCGCTCTCGAATCACGGCGAAAACCGTCGCGGAGGCCCTCCCCGGAACTGCGGTAAATGTTTATGTTACCGGGTCCGATGGTGAGGGAGACGCTTGGATACCCATCGCCAACGCCGGCGAGGCGGCCGTCCCGGAAGCCACGATCCCGCTGCAGTCGGGAACTCTTGGAATTCTCGCTAAGGAGCTGAAGCCTCTGTTGTTCGAAGGCTCCACGCTCAGTCGCGAAGAATACGCGCATGTAAATGTCCGGCGGACGCTGCATTCGTTGTCCTATCTCCCTTTGATCCAGGATGAGTTACTGGTCGGAGCCATCGAGATCCTCAGCTTCGAGAACAAGCTGAGCGAAGAACAACTGGAGTCGTTGGGCATGGTGGCCGAAGTGGCGAGCGCGGCTCTGCATACCGCCAAGACTTATCAAGAAGAGCAACACAACACCCTGGGATCGATCACCCGGCTGACGCAACTCTATGACATTGAAAAAGTTTTCAGCTCGACGCTGGAAATGGATCAACTGCTGCCGATCATCGGTTCCAAGGTGCGCGAAATGCTGGATTGCGAAGCCGTGAACCTCTGGCTGCTGGAAGCGGACGAAAGCCTGCGCCTGATGCACCAGGCTGGCGTTGATCCCACGGTCCGGGAGGGAGCGTCGCAGAGGCCGGGCGAAGGTGTGGCAGGGGATGTTTCCGACAACGGAGAACCGGTACGGATTGAGCACTCGGAGGACGCACGACTGGTGCAGCGAAACCAGAGCATCGGGGAAGGCGGCGTGGCGTCGCTTATCGTCGCTCCGATTATGGACCAGGAGTCGTTGGTGGGTGTGATCGAAGCGACCAACCGGCTGGACCGGACCGCCTTCGACGACGATGACTTATTCACTCTCTGCCGTTTAACGGAGTCGGCCTCGATTGCCTTGCACAACGCGAGTCTGCTGGCGGCAGAACGTAAGGTCGAGATTCTGGAAACTCTGGTTGCGGTGAGTCACGAGATCACGTCTACTCTCGATCTGGATCGAGTACTGCAGGCCGTGGTCAATGGTCCTTCGACGGTGATCCCGTACGAGCGGGCGGCGATTGCACTGGAACAACGCGGGCGTATCCAACTACGGGCGATTTCCGGAGCAACCGAGTTCAACCCCGCCGATCCCCAGATCGAAGCCCTGAGCCACATTTTGCAATGGGCATCGTTGCTTCGGGAACCTTCTCTCATCAGCCAGCACGGCGAGGAGATCAAAGCCGACCGCGAAGAGACCCGAGCTAAGTTCCAACATTATTTCTTGCAGAGTGGCATGCGAGCGTTCCAGGCTATCCCTCTGGCGGATGAAGAAGGCCGAGTCGGCGTTCTTTCCTTCGAAAGCAGCGACCCCGACTTTCTGAACGCGGCCCATCTGGAAATGATCAAGGTGCTCGCCAGCCAAGCGACGGTCGCGTTGAGGAATGCCTCACTCTATAAAGAGGTTCCTTTTATCGGCATGCTGCAGCCGCTGATCGAGAAGAAACGAAAATTTCTCGCTCTCGAGAAACATCGTCGTGCATTGTTGATCGCAACTGCGTGTGCAGCCGTTTTGTTTCTCGCACTCTTTCCTCTACCGCTGCGGGTTGATGGCCCGGCAACAGTTGCCCCGGGTCATGCTGCCCGAGTAGGCGCGGAAGTCGAGGGTGTGGTGAAGCAGGTAAGCGTTAAGGAAGGAGACTTGGTTCGCAAGGGAGCAGTCTTAGGTTCGCTCGAAGACTGGGATTACCGCTCGGCGTTAGCCGCCGCACAATCCAAGCGTGAAACGGCGATCACTCTCATGAACCATGCTCTGGCAGTGAACGACGGCACGGAAGCAGGCATTCAACAAGCTCAGGAAGAATATTGGACGGCAGAGGTGGCACGTGCCCAGCAACGCCTGGAGCGAACGGTGGTACTCTCGCCGATTGACGGCGTCGTGGCCACTCCACACCTGGAAAACCTTGTGGGCCGTAAGCTGAAGCTGGGCGACACATTCGCGGACATTGTCGACAACGGGCAGGCTCTGGTGGATGTCACGATCGACCAGGACGACATCGGCCTGGTGGCCGCTGGACAGAAAGCTCGCGTCAAACTGGATGGCTTTCCGTCGCGCACTTTTGATGGTGCGGTCGAGGTCGTCAGCCCAGTGGGCCGGCTTGAAGGAGATGACAGCGTTTTCTATGCGCGAGTTGCGGTGGCCAATCCCGAGACCCTGCTCCGCTCTGGGATGCAGGGGAGAGGGAAAGTATCCACTGGCTGGCATCCGGCGGGCAGAGTCCTATTCCGTCGGCCCGTTATGTGGATCTGGTCCAAACTCTGGGACTGGTTTGGGTGGTGACCTTGAGAAAAATATGTCTAAGTAGTTTTCTTCTTCTCACTGTGCTGGCCAGCACGTCGTGCAACCGTGCGCCCATTCCTGCGGAAGCGGCAGCTTCGCCGGCATCTCCACCAGCGCCGGCCGTGGCAGCGCCCGCTCCAACAGCAACTGCGTACACGGCTTCGGGGCCGATCGTGGTGGAGAATCAAGTAGACGTTGCGGCCCAAAGAGAAGGTACTGTGGTGCAGATTTTTGTCGAACCTGGCACCCGGGTACACAAGGGACAACTCCTTGTAAAACTGGACGACCGGCAGATTGTGGCCGATCTGGAAGGGGCCCGCGCCAGGACCGCGAGTACCGAGGCCGACCTCAATAATTGGAAGGCGGAGGCTAAGGTCCTGGAGTCCGACTTGCAACGCGCCCGCAAAATGTGGGACGCGAAGCTCATCACACAAGAGCAATTCGAGCATGCCCAGTTCAAGGCCGAGGCTGACCAATGGGATGTCAAACGAGTCGAACAGCTTCTCGTCAATAATCGTGACACCGAACGGTCCCTCGAGTTGGAGCTGGAGAAAACACAAGCTACGGCGCCTTTTGATGGAATCGTCGCCCGCCGCTATGTTCGCGTCGGCCAAACCGTCGCTCGCGATGAGCGCCTCATCTGGGTCACGGCCACCGAACCTTTGCGCGTCCGGTTCACATTGCCCTCTAAATTTTTGAGTCACCTGAAGATTGGACAACGAGTCGCCGTCACGGTCGCTGACGGGAATCCGGCGATTGCGCACACTGCCCGAGTGCTACAGATGAGTCCCGTAGTGGACCCGGCTAGTGGGACGATCGAAGTGTTGGCAGAGTTGATCGGCCCTGTGCCCGACCTGCGGCCCGGCATGCAGGCGGACGTGCATCTTCCGGCGCTGCCATGAACATCGCGAATGCCCTCAAGGTCGCTTTGCCGGAACTGCCAGAGCGGTTGATCAGCCGTTCGGTTCCCCAGTTAGATTCACGCGTGATCGCCCGGCAGCAGATCGAAGCCGGGAAGCCGACCGTGCTCGCCAAGTTGCCGGGGGCGGATACCTTTATCCGTCTGGAGCCTCCGCAGTGGGTGCTGCTCCAGTTGTTCGACGGGGAGCGATCCTATCTCGAGATTGCCAACCAGGCGTCGAACCAGACTGGAGTCGATTATTCGGAAGATGTGGTCCGCGAATTTGCTGCGTTCATCCAGGCCAACACGGATTTGTTTTACAAGAGTCCGCTGGAGAGGAACATCGCCCTGCAGCAGAAGCTGCGTAGCCAGAGGCTGAAGAGAAAACGCTCCAAGACCATCGATTTCTCCGACATTATCATTGCCGATTGGCCGCAGGCCGACGACTTTATTGCGCGAATCTACCCCTATCTGCGCTGGATCTACACCTGGTGGTTTACCCTGCTGGCGCTTGTCATGTTCGCGGTTATGGCGTGGATGTGGACCGGGCGCTTCGGGGAGATCTGGCGAGACAGCTTCGAGTTCTACAACTTCACCACCAAGTCAGCGCGCGACCTGCTCGAATTCTGGGTTCTGTTCGGCGCCATGGCGTTCTTTCACGAATCGTTCCATGGCCTTACCTGCAAGCACTTTGGCGGAAACGTAGAGAAGATGGGATTCTCTCTGATGTACTTCGCTCCCAGCTTCTTTTGCGACGTCACGCAAATCTGGATTTACGGAGGCAAGTGGGAGCGGATCGCTACCGTACTCGCTGGCATCTGGGGTGACCTGATCGTGTGTTTTTTCGCCACGGCTGTCTGGTGGGCGACGGCACCTGGGATGGTCGTGCATACCCTCGCATACAAGATCATGATGGTCACGGGCATCGGGGTGTCGCTGCTGAACCTGAATCCGCTGATCAAGCTGGACGGCTATTACATCTTCTGCGAGCTGATCGGGGAGCCCGATTTCAAGGAGCGCACCTCCGCCTATCTCGCTGGCTGGACGCGCAAACATTTATTCAGCATGCCGGCGGAGGTGGAGTACATACCTCTAAGACGGCGTCCCTTCTATCTTGTCTATGCCGTTCTCTCGGCAATCTACGGCTACCTGCTTTTGACGTTCCTGATGGGATTCACCTTCAATGTGCTGCACTCCTATTCGCCGGCCTGGGCTTTTGCGCCCGCCGCATTCATGGGATATTGGGTGTTCCGTGAGCGAATTCATAGCTCGGGACGGTTTGCCAAGCTCTTTTACCTAGATAAGAAAGAAAGGGTCTGGAGTTGGCTGAAGCCCTGGCGCTTCGGGGCGCTTGTAGCGGCGGTACTGCTGTTGTTGTTTCTTCCGATCTGGCCAGACTTTCAGGAGGGGGCCTTTGTTCTCGAGCCGGCACGGCAAGCCGTGGTGCACGCCGCCGTGCCGGGAACGGTTCGGCAGGTATTTGTGGACGAGGGGCAGCACATCGTTGCCGGCCAGCCTCTCGCCACTCTCGAGAATCTTGATCTGGAGTCTCATCTGGCGAGAGTCCGCGCAGACCTTCGTACGGCCTCTGCTCGGGCCACGCAGAGCCAGTTGCACTACGGTGACCTCGGAACGACGCAACAGGAGCGCCTCCGTCTGCAGGAAGCGGATCGCAGCCTGACCGAAGAAGCTGCCAAACTCCAACTGGTCAGCCCAATCGCCGGAGTTGTCGCCACCCCCCGCCCGCATGATCTTCAAGGCATCACTCTCGAAGAGGGAGCAACTGTGGTCGAACTGATCGACGAGTCGGCGTTGAGGGCGCGGATTTATATTCCCGAGTTTGCCATGCACGATGTTCATGTTGGAGCACCGGTTCGGCTTCGAGTCGAGTCCCGGGTGTTGCCAGTGAACGGGATTGTACAGTCTCTCTCCGCCGACTGGGCTCCTCTGGATCCATCGTTTAGCCAGAAAGAGCAACTGGCAGGCATCAACCCTCCTCGTTACTACATGGCGGAGTCCTGGCTCGCTCCTGCGGTGGACTTGCGGCCGGGCATGACCGGGACTGCCAAGATTCGGGTGGGGCGCAGGAGTATGGGAAGTTTCAGTTTGAGATTCATGCGGGATCTGGTAGGCCGGCGGGTCTGGTAAACCAACTCGGATTCCAGGCTCTCCAAGACAAAAGCAAAGGGCCAACCTGTCGGTCGACCCTTTGTAAGAACTGCGGAATGTCGTTTGCAGCGGCCTATTTCTTGCGGGCGGCTACCTTGGCTGCGACCCTCGCGGTTACCTTAGCGGCTACTCTTGCCGCGACTCGCGCCCTTACGCGGGGCTGAACGCGGGCAGAGATCGGAGCGTTGACAGTTGGCTGCGTCGTCGAGCTGGCCACGATGGCCTTCTTGGTTGCATTCAGACCGCTCAGCAGGGACTTTTTCTGAATCGACATTGTAATCTCCTCGTATGCCAGTTTATTTTGACCGCCTCGGACGTTTTCTACTAGAGCACGAGGGATTCCAAAGTCAGGCTCTGCCCGTGCAAAATTCTGCGTCTTCAGAATCAATCAGATAGAAACGGACAGCGCGATAAGCGGAGCTGGCGGTAGTTCACTTCTTACCCTATGGTTAATTTTTAACCATTGATGGGTTATTTATTAACCCTTTTCAGCCCCTCATCAACCTTCAGGGTGCGGCACAGGTACTTCATTCGTTGCGGATCCATTCGCAGCAGCCGGGCGGCTGCCGCTTTCTTGCCCTCGGTCCGGCGTAGCGCGGCGTTGACATACGCGATCTGGATCCTTTCCATCTCGGCGTCGAAGTCGACCCCGTCTTCCGGGATCAGTATGGCCTCCTGACTGGCTGCACTGGAATACAAAAGTTGTTGCGGGAGGTGGTGGGCGGCAATGAACGGGCTGTCATTCATGACTACCAGGCGCTGTACGATGTTTTCCAGCTCGCGGACATTGCCCGGCCAGCGGTAATCCTCCAATATCTCGATCACCTCCGGCTGGAGCTGTTTCAGGGGTTTTTTGTTGGCTGCGCAGTAAACCCGAAGGAAATGGTCCAGCAGCAGAGGCAGGTCGCCTTCCCGGTCGCGCAAAGCCGGGATCACGATAGGCACTACGTTGATACGGTAGAAGAGGTCCTCTCGAAAGCGACCTTTATTCACCATGTCTTCCAGATCGTCGTTGGTCGCCGCAATGAGCCGGAAATCGATCTTCTTGGTCGCCCGCCCGCCCAGACGCTGGGTAGCATGTTCCTGGAGCACACGCAACAATTTAGCCTGCAAATTCTGGTCGAGAGTGGTGATTTCGTCGAGGAACAGCGTTCCTGTGTGGGCCATTTCAATCAGGCCGGCCTTGGCGGCATCAGCCCCGGTAAATGCCCCTTTTTCATAGCCGAACAGCTCGGATTCCATCAAACTATCCGGCAGGGCAGAGCAGTTCAGACAGATGAAGGGCTTGTCCCTGCGGTCGCCAGACTGGACGATGGCCTGCGCCACCAGTTCCTTGCCGGTGCCGCTCTCCCCCCGCACAAGAACGGTGGCATTGCTGTCGGCCACGGCCTGGATCGCCTGGTACACCCTCTGCATGGGGACGCTGCACCCAATCATTCCGCAGAAGGCAGACTTGCTTTCCAGCTGTTCGCGCAGCCGGCGTCCTTCCTGTTGCAGACTGCGCTTGTCGATCGCCCGCGCCAGCACCACCTGCAATTCCGGCAGACTCAAAGGCACCAGAAAAACCTCATCCGCTCCGGCCTGGCTGGCCTTCAAGGGCACTCTTCGGTCGGTGGAACGGGTGATCGCCACCAGAACGGTGTCTTCGCGGATCTGCCGCAACTCCTGTAGCACCTCAATGCCATCGGCGGCGCCGTCCCCAATGCTGTCGAGGTCGAGCACGACGGCGTCCAGTTGAGGCGTGCGTACAATCGCTTGAATCTGTTCTTCGTTCGTGGCCGAGACCGTGTTGAACGTTTGAGCAAGGAAGCGCGAAATCTCCGGGAATACAGAATCATCGTCGGAGATGATCGCGACTGAGAATTGTGCTCCGTCGGAGCGCTGTCCGTCCCAGCTCATATAGCTCTCGCACGTACAAGACTGGCGCGACATTATAGGTCAAATTTTGACCTGCCGACACGAGAACTTATCTGCTGTAATCAGTATTGATGCTCAGCTCCCCCGTCGCAGGATCAAGGAGAAAAAAATAGCGACATTACGATAGACAATCGCTTGAGTCATACTCCAGCGCTCTTCCCCCCGGTTGCTGGAGCGCACCAGTCGCTTGATGTTCTGCGCTACCGCTGCCAGGAAGAACTGCTCGCACACGAACTTCAATCTCGCGCCCGCTAACGCCGCTCAAACTCGTTTGAATTTCGCGAGACAATTGGAACAATGTGGCTTGCGTTCGGGACCACAAGCGATCGCTGCTCGTGTCGACCTGACGTAGCAGGCGATCGTCCGAGAACCGCAAGATCAGATTTCTTGCAGCATCGAGTCGCTCGGCAGCATTCTTCCGACGTTGTTCGCGAAGTACACCGAGGTATTTGGAATAGCTGCTTTTTAGTCGGTGGGTGATCGGAGGAAAGAGATAGTGGGCTGGAATTGCAAGAACCGCGAGGACAACCGCAATTCCAAACTCACCAGTAATATGTAGCCACCACTTCCGGTGTCGCAGGTGTGTTTGCTATGACCTTCATATGCAGCACGAGCTGAAGGTTCTTCGTTTCCCATCCGGCCGGACGGTCGTGTAGCGCGTTCTTCAGCAATGCAGGATCGGTCACCACCATGGCTGCGCCTTCAGTTCCGTACTGTGTGGCTCCGCTGACCAACACGACCATGGCGCGTGTGGCCGGATCAAGAAATCGCGAGACAATGGCATAGTCTTCGTCAGTGTGCAGATCTTTGGTCAGGTGACGCGGGTACCATTCGGTGTCATGACCATAGTCGGTGATCATCCCCGCGCGTTCGCCGTCGATGTAGTACCGCAGTTCCTTGCTGATCGACTCCCACTGCGTACTGGAGTAGCCGATCAGGACTACCGTGTGGCGAGGCAGGTCGCGCACATCGACAGAACTGCTGGTCTTCACGTCATACGATTGGTGCATCCGTTGCAACATGGCGGCAAGCAAATGCGATGCCAGCATGTCTCCCTGTCCTACATACTGATCGTTGGTGGCGACATACTCCGTGTGAAGATTCGGAGGCAAAGTCTCCCCGGCCGCATACGCCACGAAGACTGGGGCGGCGGCTGCCACCAGATGAACCGGTTCGGACGGGTACAAGGCGGGCGCCCAGAACTGGTCCAAAAAAGTCTGAGCCGGGCGACCGCGGTGGTACCACGAAATCGCGACGCATGCGACGATCAGGGCAGCTAAGAATGAACCCAGCAAGACAGTTCGGTGATTTCGAATTCCCGCTTCGTTCCGAACGACGTCGACGCTGATTTGCGTGCCAGGCTGAGAATCCACCGCACACTGCACGTCCGGCAAATCGGTACCGCTCATGCCCTGATCGTGGAAACGATCGAAAGCCGGAACATAGCCGCCTTTGGGCAGCGATATTCTTACGGCACTCTCTTTCCCTGAACCTGCGTAATAATAGCCGAGGCGCTTGCGGACCTCGCTGGCGGCAATTCGCACGATTGCGTCGTCGTGGGAGTCATAGGAGGGGATGCGGCCAAAGACGGCGACGGCGATGGTGCGTTCTTTGAGCTCGCGCTGGACGCCGAGGAGGGTCTGCTCGACGACGTAGGCGAGGAAGTCGGAGGAGCGCTTGCTGGTGGCGAAGGCTTCGCTATGCAGGATGTCGCGGAGGGCAGCGCGCACTTCGGCGGCCGGAAACGGAGGCGTAGGGGAGAGTTCGGTGGTGGTCTTGCGGTCCATACGGTTGGCGCCGTGGGATGGCACCCCGACTATACAACGAACTAACCGTTTGAAAAAGACTGAGATCCAGACTGTGATCCTCGGCGGCGATGCCGTTCCGAACCGTTCACAACGTATCCTCTACAGCGGACCGGCATTACAGTGTTGGGCGGCGACCATTGCCAGGAGGAAATATGGGAAAAAGCCGGGAACGGAAATATGTTGCAAGCCTCGCGACGGCGTTGCTGCTGGTTTGTGCCGCCGCGGCACAGACCAATATTGCGCCCGAAGGCCAGGGTTATTACTGGTACGGGATGAAGACTGCGACGGCGACGACGAACCAGACGACGACTACGATCATTAACGATGGCAACCTGACCGATACGTTGAATTGCGATGTGACGGGCGAAACCTCGACGAATCGGTACGAGGGTGCCGGGGTCATATTTTCCTCTGAGCAGAGCAATATCACATCAGTTTCGTTCATCAACGGACCCCTCGACAGCAATGGCAATGGAAACTTCGAGGCTAACCTCTCGCTGCAAACCTACAACGGCACTTCGTGGTCCGTGGTTTCGGGATGGACGGTGAGCCCGGCGTATCCGTACACCTCGGCAGCGGCGAGCAAGACTTATACATTCAGCGGGCCGGCTTTAAACAATGTGCACGGAGTCCGGGTGGTGGGCGAAGTGCGCGTCGCCAGTATTGACGATTCGTGGTCGTGGACGGTGAACGAAATCGAAATCTACACCAGCTCCGCTTCCCCAAGCTTCACACTATCGGCGAGTCCTTCCACTCAAACCGTGACGGCCGGATCGAACACCAGCTATACCATCTCTGTGGCGCCGGTAAACGGTTTCACTGGCACGGTGAGCCTGACTACCAGTGGTCTGCCCACGGGAGCGAGCGGTACTTTTAATCCTTCTTCGATTGGCGGCGGTTCCGGTTCCTCTACTCTCACGATATCTACGACTTCTTCCACGGCGGCTGGCACTTACACGTTGACGGTCACCGGCACTAGCGGAAGCTTGACGGAAAAGACCACCGCCACGCTTACGGTTACCAGTTCGGGCAGCTCTTGTGCGGCATATACAGGATCCAACGGTGCGTCATTTACGTGGTCGGGAATCACATGGAATATCGATCCCGCCGGTTCCACTGCCGGAGGCGGAACTCTTAAGACCGCCGGCAGCAACATTACCGTGGATACGAACTGCAACTTGCACATGACGATTAGCACGAGCTCCTCTGCGGAAATGTGGTCCAACAGTGAGATGGGATTCGGCACCTATCAATGGGTGCTTTCGGGCACGAATTACTACAAGATGGATCCCCACATTGTGGTTGGACTGTTTCCCTATGGCCCAGCCAATGGCCAAGGCCAGGATGGACAAAACGAAATTGATGTCGAGTTCTCCAACTGGGATGGCCAAGGCGGTCAAGGCGCGAATCAGAACTTGGACTTCACCGTGTATCCCTCGGTTTACGAAAACGACGAGGACAACGAGCAAGACATGGACGTTCCGGCGCCGAGCACCGCCACGACGACGGCCCGCTTTGTGTGGACTTCCACTGAAATTCAGTTCTACCTGATGGCAGGCACGATACCGATTACGTCGGCTCCGACCAGCGTGATCCAAAACTCAAGCTACGTGATCCTGAGCCCGACCGGCAGCGTCACGTCCTCAGGAACCGGACCCGCAGAATGGACATTCACCGGGAACGGATCCCCCTCGACTTGGATTCCGCAGGGTTCATACCTGGTCGGCATGAATTTGTGGAATTACAACGGGAAACCGAGCACCGGAACGACGGTCGTATACCAAAGCTTCAGCTATTTGGCCCCTTAGGCGTTAAACCCTTAACGTGTTCTACACCCGCCCTTTCCGGCAACTAGCCGGGGAGGGCGATTTTTTTCAACTCGACACAGATGGGTTCGAAACAGTTCCTGATACCCCACAGTGGGTATTTCACCAGATTTGACTGCGTCTTTCACGGCAAACGTCACAGCGTGCGGCAGGGAATTTCAAAACGCTTTCGTCTTTTCACATATGGATTTTGTCCTTCTAATTTGTTCCCTTTTGCTCAGTTTGGATGCCACTCTGGGCCTAGACTGGCGGTTTCACCTGTATTAAGGGACGAATCCGGACTAGATATGGCGACCGCCACTGCGGAGCGACAATGGAAGCCGAAGGTCAATCCCTGGGTGATTGCGGCAACCGTGGCG